>Ga0194131_10003186_pt1 | contig 26160 bp, 21 predicted proteins | sample TA2KigO120mmetaG_FD_148631 | JGI IMG/M metagenome (GOLD analysis project Ga0194131, IMG submission 148631) | Freshwater microbial communities from Lake Tanganyika, Tanzania - TA2015053 Kigoma Offshore 120m | ecosystem: Environmental > Aquatic > Freshwater > Lake | place: Tanzania: Lake... | reverse complement strand
CGCTTGCCGGTCGCCAGGTCGAGCCATTCGATGCGGCGCTCGCCGCCGCGCAAGACCTCGACCGCGACGCGGTCGTTCCAGACCAGCGGTTCGCCGGCGATCTCGCCGTCGACGGTGTGCACCCACAGCTCGCGCGGCGCGAAGCCCGGCGGGGGAGTCGCGGCGACGCCGGTGCGGGCCGCGCAACCAGCGCGCGTGTACCAGGTCCCGGCGGGGGCCACGGCATCGGCGCTCGCGGCCTGCGCGGACGGACCTGCCGCGGAATCCAGCAGCGTTGCGAGCGCGATCCAAACGGTGAGCGAGACGACCGATCGATGCATGCGTGTCGAGTTCGGCCCCCACCGTCCCGCAGCAGCCTGCTCCGCCGCGAGGAGGGCGCCAATTCGAACAAGAGCCTATCATCGAGGGCCCCGCAGGCGGACGTCACCCGAATGCAACAGTCCTTCTCCCCCGAACCCTGGCGCGCGCGCTTTCCGATCCTCGCGCACACCAACTACCTGGTCAGCCATTCGCTCGGGGCGATGCCGGCGGCCGTGCACGAGAAATTGCGGCTCTTCGCCGACCAGTGGGCGACGCGCGGCGTGCGCGCCTGGGGCGAGGGGTGGTGGAGCGCACCGGTCGACGTCGGCAACGTGCTCGCGAAGGTGTTGAACGCGCCTGCCGGCAGCGTGGTCATGCACCAGAACGTCTCGGTGATCGAAGCGCTGGTCGCTTCCGCGCTCGACTTCTCGGGACCGCGCAACAAGGTCGTCTACACCGACCAGAACTTCCCGACCGTCATGTACGTGTGGCAGGGCTTCGAGAAGCTCGGCGCGCGCATCCACGTGGTGCGCAGCGAGGACGGCCTGACGGTGCCGACCGAACGGATGCTCGAGGCGATCGACGAACGAACGCTGATCGTCCCGATCAGCCACGTCTTCTACAAGTCGAGCTACCTGCAGGATGCGGCCGCGATCTGCAAGCGCGCGCGCGAGGTCGGAGCCATGGTGCTGCTGGACACCTACCAGTCGCTCGGCACGGTGCCTGTCGACGTGCAGGCGCTGGGCGTCGACATGGTCTGCGGCGGTTCGGTCAAGTGGCTGTGCGGCGGCCCTGGTGCCGGCTACCTGTACGTGCGGCCGGACCTCCTGCCGCGCCTCGAGCCGCGCATCACCGGCTGGGCGGCCAGCGCCGCGCCGTTCGCGTTCGAGCCGCGGCAGCGCTACGCACCCGGCATCGAGCGCATGCTGCATGGCTCGCCGGCGGTCGCCGCGCTGTACGCGGCGACGGCGGGTTACGAGATCCTGCTCGAGGTCGGTGTCGAGCGCGTGCGCGCCTACAGCCAGTACCTGACCGAACACCTGCGCCAGCAATTGCTCTCGCGCGGCTTCGCGGTGCACAGTCCGGCCGAACCGAAGTGGCGCGGCGGTTCCCTGACGGTGGGGTTGCGCGAGGACGAGGACGGCAAGGCGATCGTCGCCGCGCTCGCCGCGCGCGAGATCCTGGTCGACTACCGGCCGGGCGCGGGGATCCGCGTCAGTCCGCACTACTACAACCGCCGCGAGGAGCTCGACGAATTCGCGGCGGCGCTGACGGAGCTGCGCGAGAAGCGGTCGTGGCGTGTGCACGCCGCGGCGGCGAAGAGTTACTGAAGGAGGCGCCACCCGCGCCGGAACGAGCATGGAATCCGCTCTCCCCGCCTCCAGCCGGCCCATGGTGGTGCGCTCACCCGACCAGGGTGGGAGCGTGCGCGTCAATCGCGAATTCGTCGAACGGCTCGGGTTGACCGCGGAAGAACTGCGGCAGCAGGCATTGATCGACTGGATCCACCCGGAAGATCGTCCGGCGCTGAAGCAGTTGCTGCGGGCGGCTTGCGGACGCGCGAGCGCTCGGCATCGCGCGCTCCGCGGCGAGTGGGTTCGATTCGACTGGTAGGCCCGTGTCCACGCCGGTGCGCTCGCTGTGCTGGGTCAGTGCGATTCCGCGCCCGAGCTGGCTGCAGCGAATGCCGGTATCGAGGCACCTGCTCGCAGCAGCAACATGTCTGAACTGCTCGACGCGATGGCTCGCATCGTCGAGAACAACAACCCTGGCATGCGCTGCTCGATCCTGCTGCTCGACGAGAGGCGCGAGCACATCGTCGGCGGCGCGGGACCAAGTCTTCCCAAGGCGTACAACGCTGCGGTCGAGGGCCTGCAGATCGGGCCGACGGTCGGCTCTTGTGGTACCGCGGCCTTCTGGAAGGTCCCCGTGGTCGTCGAGGACATCGCACAGGATCCGCTGTGGGCGCAACTGCGCGATGCGGCCGCCACGGCCGGTGTTTGTGCCTGCTGGTCGCACCCGATCCTCGACGCCGAGGGCGAGGCCCTGGGTGCCATCGCGCTCTACAATGACCGTCCGCGCGCGCCGACCCGGGCTCACATGGACGGCCTCGAGAGCGCCGCGCGCATGGTGGGGCTGGCCGTCGAGCGGCACCGCCTGGAAGCGCAACGCCACCATTCGGCGAAAATGGAGGCTCTGGGCGTCCTGGCCGGCGGAGTCGCGCACGATTTCAACAACCTGCTGACCGTCGTGCTGGGCAATGCGGAACTCGCCGTGAAGGGGCTTCCCCAAGACTCCGACGCCCGGAATCACCTGCGCGAAATCGTCGACGCCAGCCTGAGCGCCGCCGAGTTGTGCGAGCAGATGCTCGCGTACGTCGGGCGGGGGGCTCGGTCCCCGGAATCGGTCGATTTCAATGAGCTGATCGCTGCGCAAGCCACCTTGCTGAGGGTCGCGCTCTCCAAGAAGGCGAGCCTCGTCCTCGATCTTCACCCAGGACCGCTCGGCGTGCAGGCGGACCGTAGCCAGTTGCGCCACGTGGTCATGAACCTGATCACGAATGCCTCCGACGCAATCGGAAACTGCGCGGGACGGATCGAGGTCCGCACCCGGTTGCGCAGTTTCACGCGGGAGGAGCTTCAGAGTGCTTGCCCGGATTCCAACCTGTCTCCCGGTGAGTACGTCGTGCTCTCGGTGAGCGACACGGGATCGGGCATGACCCCGCAGACCCAGGCGAAGATATTCGAGCCCTTCTTCTCGACCAAGGGAGCCGGGCATGGTCTGGGCCTGGCCGCCGCCCAGGGCATCGTGCGCGGGCACGGTGGCGCCATCGCCCTGCAGTCGGCGCTTGGCGCGGGGACGACCTTCCAGGTGTTGTTGCCTCGAGCGTCCCTTCTCGACCGGGTCGTCGTGCCGCCGGACCGGCCCGTGTCCGGAAGGTCCAACGCGCGCATCCTCGTTGTGGATGACGAGGCCCCGGTGCGCAGCTTGTTCCAGGCCGTCCTGGAACGAGCTGGTTACGAGGTATTGCTCGCCTGCGACGGCCAGGAGGCGATCGAGGTCTTCCAGCGCGAAGCGGAGTCGATCCACTGCGTGCTCCTCGATCTGAGCATGCCGAGAGTGGACGGCGAGGAGGCCTTCCGCGAGTTGCGCAAGCTCCGCGGCGATGTGCCGGTCATCCTGAGCAGCGGGTACGCCGAGCAACTCGTGATCGATCGCCTGCGCAACACGGGCGTGGCGGCCGTCGTGCACAAGCCAGTCGAGATCGGCGTGCTCCTGGACAAGGTCGCCGACGCTCTGCACCCCTCCCGGCCGGGCGCCCGAAGCGGGCGATAGATCCGGCCTCCGGGCCAGAGAGGGACTGCGCAAGGAATCGGGGAAAACGGTCGAAGTACGGGCTCGCCACGGGCTCGCCCCGGCCCCCCCCATGCCCGATTCCGAACCGCGCGGCTCCAAGCCCCTTCAATGGCACCGGCTCTACTACTTCGTCGCCGCATTCGACCTGTTGACGGTCTTGCTCGGCCTGTACCTGAGTCATCGCACCCGCTCGATCTACGAGCACTCGATCACCGTCAACAAGGCCTGGGCGGCGACGTTGACAGGCGTCTCCGAACTGGGTGACTTCGCCTCCGAGGTGAATGCGCCGGGCAACGACGTGTTCGACTCGAAGGATGTGGTCGCCGAACGCAGGCGACTCGACTCGGCCCTGGCCAGATTCGATTCTCACCTGCTCGGACGGAGGGTGGCTCTCAAGGCCAATCCCCTCGGTCTCGACGTGGCTCCCGTGGAGCGGCTCCTCGAACCGGTGGCGCCGGCCATGACCGCGATGACGAGCGAGGCCCACGCGATCTTCGATCTCTACGAGCAGGGCGAGCACGACCGCGCGGCCGAGCGCATGGCCACGATGAACCGCCGCTACGCCGAGCTCAATCGGACGCTCTCGATCATCCGCGACGGCATCTCGGGCATCCAGACGCGCGTGTTGTCGGATCAGTCCGCCGCGGCGGCTGCGCAGCGCCGCTACGAGTGGATCGTCGCCTTCGCGATCCTGGTCATGATCGTGTGCGTGACCCTGTATGGTCACCTCGTGGCGCGCGAGGCCGGCCACAGCCGCGAACTGTCCCGCGCGCGCGATCGCGCGCTGGAGACATCGCGCCTGAAGTCCGAGTTCGTCGCCAACATGAGCCACGAACTGCGCACGCCCATGAACGGGATCATGGGCATGACCGGGCTCCTGCTCGACACCAAGCTGCAGCGCGAGCAGCGCGAATACACGGAGACGATCCGGACTTGCGCCGATTCACTGCTCGTCGTCATCAACGACATCCTCGATTTCTCCAAGATCGAAGCGGGCAAGCTGGACCTGGAAGTCGTGGACTTCGATCCGCGCACGACCGTCGAGGAGACTTTGGACCTCGTGGCGGAACGCGCGCAGTCGAAGGGCCTCGAGTTCCTGCTGGAGTTCCGGTCGGACGTGCCGCGCTGTCTGCGCGGGGACCCGGGGCGCATCCGGCAGGTACTGCTGAACCTGGTTGGCAACGCGATCAAGTTCACCGAGCGCGGCGAGGTCCAGGTCTCGGTTCTCCGCGTCGAATCCTCCGCTGACGGGGAGAGCATCAAGTTCGAGGTGCGCGACACCGGAATCGGCATCTCGCCGGAGGCGCGAGCGCGGTTGTTCCAGCCTTTCGAGCAGGCCGATGCATCGATGACCCGGCGCTACGGCGGCACGGGACTCGGTCTGTCGATCTCGAAGCGCCTGACGGAACTCATGCACGGCACCATCGGAGCAGAGTCGGAGCCCGGAAAAGGCTCGTGCTTCTGGTTCACCGTGCGACTCGAGCGCGGGGTCGTGCGCGAGGAGATGACCGCGATCCGCGCTCGCCCTTTGCAAGGCCGGCGTGCACTGATCGTCGACGACAACCCGACGAACTGCAAGATCCTGCGCGAGACGCTGGGGTTCCTGGGCGTTCAGGTCGTGGAGGCCTGCGACGGCCTCGACGCCCTCGCGAAGGCGCGCGAGTGCGACGCCGCCGGCCTGGTCCTCGACGTCGCGATCCTCGACGTGCAGATGCCGCGCATGGACGGTCTGTCGCTGGTGCGGGCGCTGCGCGCGGAGCGCGCTCATGCGCGCACGCCGATCGTCCTGCTCACCGCGAGCATCGCGCGCCTGGATCCCGCGGAGCAGGCGGAACTCGGCATCCACTCCGCGCTCCTCAAGCCTGTCCGCCGTGCGCGCCTGCTCGAGACGCTCCTCGAGGCGGTCAGCGGCCCGACGCCGGTTCGGGCGGCCGTGCGCTCGGCCCCGCTCTCTTCCGAGGAGCCCGCCGCAACGCTGCCGGCTTCGCGCGGGCGCGTCCTGCTCGTCGAGGACAACTCGGTCAACCAGCGCGTGGCGTCGCGGCTCCTGACCCGGTTCGGTTGCCAGGTGGATGTCGCCGCGAACGGTCGCGAAGCGATCGTGGCCTACGAATCGGTCGCCTACGCTCTCATCCTCATGGACTGCCAGATGCCCGAGATGGACGGGTACGAAGCCAGCCGCGCGATTCGCGCGATCGAGGGTCGCACCGGGCGTCACGTTCCGATCGTGGCCCTGACCGCCTCGGCGATGCGCGGCGACCGCGAAGCGTGCCTTGCGGCGGGCATGGACGAGTACTTGGCGAAGCCGGTGCAGATGGCCGAACTCGCCCGCGTCCTCGAGCGCCACCTGCCGAACGCGCCGGAAGGCCAGAACCAGCGCGCGATTCCGGCCTGAATTTCGACTCCCGGCGCGTCTTGCGTCAGGCGGGTTCGCGCTCGACGAGGTCGCAACGCCTCACGATCGCATCCTCGCGCAGGCGTTCGAGGATCTCCGACCTGCGCTCACGAGCCCACGCATCGACGGCCGCGGTCCAGGCCTCGGCTCCGGGAAAGTGGAGCAAGTCTCGCTCGCGCGGGCTGCGCACGAGACCGTTGAACCAGATCTCCTGCTCACCCTCGTGGTAGACGATGGCGAACTGCTCGCTTCCGCCGCGAACCTGGTTGGGGGACAGATACTCGATCCAGTATCCGCGCCTGCGCGCTCGGCGCTGCGCGGCGTACACAGAGAGCGCGCCGGCCGCGCACACCACAGCGAAGGCGCCGGCGGCCCACGCCGACCACTGCCACAGCGCTTTGGTCACGAAGGCACACATCACCGCCAACAGCGTCCAACCGCGCCAACCCAGGGGCGTAGGTGACATTCGGCCACAGGCTACTTGCGCGCTCCGGGCAGGAGGAGGGGGCAACGCAGTTTCCGGGCACGCGAGGCTTGCCGTGCTCCTCCCGCGTCATCCGATGCGGCGTGTTGCCGCCAGCGCGCAAGCGAACAGCAACGCGAGCAGTACGAGCCCCACCCATTCGCGCACGCCGCGCGGTCGCGTCGGCGAGCCGCCCTCGGCGCGCAGCACGAGGTCGAGGGGGCCGAACTCGGTCCCGGCTCGTCGCAGCGCGCGCAAGTTCGGCGAGGGCCCGCGCGTTCCGTGAAGCTGCGCATGCGCGATGCCGCGGCGACCGCTCCACAGCGCGGCCGGCTGATCGAACCCGAGCTCGATCGAGTATCGCCGGCCGCGGCTGTCGGGGAGCGGATCGAAGGCCGCGAAGGCATGGCGTCCGAGGCCCGCCGCGACCGCGAAGGTCCCGCTGCGCAGCGGGGCCTGTTCGTCCGCGCCGCGCACGGCGAAGCGCGCGCTGTTCGCCGCTCCGGCCGGCATCGGCAGCACGAAACCGCTCCACTCGTCGGACGCGCATACGATGTCGAACTCGTGTCGCAGGCGCGGTTCGGTGTCGGTCTCGGCCGCCGCGCGGGCTCCGAGCCGTGCGCGTACGCGCACCAGCGGCGCGAACGGCACGCGCTCAATGTGTTCGCCCGGAGACAGGCGCAGTTCGTAGGCGCGTTTCGGCAGCAGCTCGAGGCGACCGAACTCGAAATCGATGGTCCCCACGCTCGCGCCGGCGCGACCTGTCGCCTTGCTCAGCGGCGCGGTCGTGCCGACCTCGAAGATCTGCGCGAGCACGGCTTCCGGAGCGGGCCTGTCGAACCAGTGCCCGGCGAGTTCGATGCGCGCGAGTTCGTGCGCGCCGGCGCGTTCGACCACGCTGATCTCCTGTGTCAGCGGCGTGGCGACCGTCAGCGCGCCGGATGTGAATTCCAGCGGCTGCGTGCGCACGTCGACCCAGGTCCGCGCCGCCGCCCATTCGGCGACCCACGCCAGCAGCAGAACCACTACCAGGGCGATCGCGAAATCACGCACGAGCGGGGGCGGTCTCACGAAGACACGACGAGCCACTGCCCGCTCCACAGCACCCAGACACCGAACAACACGGCGTAACCCGCCAACGCGCCGACCCACAGCCGGGTCGTCACGCGCGTGCCCCCGGGCCAGCCGCGCAGGGCGAGCGCGACTAGCACGCACATGGGCGCGAGGGCCGGCATCAGGTAGCGTGCGCTGCCGACGCCGCGCGATGCGACCAGCAAGACCTGCGCGGCCACGGCGACGGCGCAGAACAGTGCCGGCGCCCGGTTCTCGCGCCATGGCAGCGTGCGCACGAACCCGACGGCGAGCACGAGGATCGACGCCAGCAGCGTCAGTTCGACGGCGCGTGGGAATCCGCGCGTGTTCCAACCGGTGCGACCGACCAGCGTCGAGCCCAGGTCGAGCCAGCTCGCGCCGCCCAATCCTCGTTCGAGCCGGCCGGCAGCCGCATCCAACGAAGCAGGCAGCGCCGGCGAGTGGTGGCTCGCCCATAGGCCGAAGGCGAGCGCGCCGAGCGCTGCGCTCGCGCCGAGTCCGAGCGCGATCCACGTGACGCGCGCGCCACGCGCCGCGGCCGGCATGAAGGCGCCTGCGACGGCCGGCGCGAGCAGCCAGATCGCGGTGGTCGTCTTCGTCGCGGCGCCGGCTGCCACGACCGCCAGCAGCACCGCGAACCAGGTGCGCGGACGTGCCGAGGTCGCGACGCGTGCGACGCACAGGCAGGCGAGCGCGCCGAGCAGCACGGCCAACGTGTCATTCGTCACGCACGCGGCGGCGCGCGCGTGCGCGGGCAGCAGCGCGGCGCTCAACCCCGCCGCCAGCGCGGAGGCCTCGAGCTCGAGCCACGCGCGCGCCGCGGCGTAGATGGCAATGCAGGTCCCGATGAACCACACGAGCGACAGCACGCGCGCGCGCGCCAGCCGAGCTTCGGGAGTGGGGCCGCCCAGCATCGCGATCCAGGCGCCGGTCAGCAGGTACGCGAGCGGCGGCTGATTCGCGGCGTTGTAGCCGGGCGCATAGCCGTCGTAGCTCGACGGCGCGGCGATGCGCGGTGCGAAATCGACGCGCTCGGTCCAGCGCGCGCGGTCCATGCTGGCGGCGATATCGCGCTGCAGCTCCGCGGCCTCCGCGCGTTCGACCGTCGGGAAGCGCCGCAGGATCTCGCACAAGGCCTGCGGGTTGCGCTCGAAATCCTCGGCGCGGACATCGCCTCCGCCGCTCGGCAGGTGTCCGCGCGAGACGAGCTCGGCGAACTCGTAGTGCCACGGCTCGTCCTCACCCTGCCAGGCGGGGAGCAGCGCATGCCAGCACAGTCCGTGCAGCAACGCTACCAGCGCGACCCATGCCCAGGCGGACCTCTCCTTCACGATTAGAGCTTGCCCGAGCACCGGCGGGAACGCCAGTCGAGCCACGGCTTCGCCCCGAGCGTGCGCGTGAGCGGTCGCACACTGCGCGGTGAGCCGTCAGAGTCCGGCCTTGAGCAACGTCAGGCTCGCGGGAGCGCCGAGCGCTGCCGTCAGCGCGAGCGGGTCGATGAACGCCGGCTGTGTGGCGATCGTCGCTCCCTCGTTGCCCCCCGTCAGCGGCGCGGCCGTACCGGTGACCGCGATCACGCCGGACGCAGGCACCTGGCCCATGCCGAGCACACTGATCGGTCCACCGAGCAGCGCGACGCCCGAGAGCTGCAGGAGCAGCGTGCCGGAGTGCAGCGTCGGCGCGATCGCGAGCACCGCGAACTCGCCCGGGGCGCCGTGCAACGTGCCCGCGATCGCCTGGCCCTCGCGGATCGGCGCTGTGAACTGCGCCGAATGCGCGCTGCCGAACAGCGCGGTCACGCCACCACCGACCAGCCAGGTTGGCGCACCGGCGAGGCCTTGGGCGCAAGCGCCGAACGCGGGACCGCCGCTGCCGCCCTGCGGAGCCGTGCCGACGAGCACCGCGCTCGTTCCAGGGCCGACGCCCGCGATGCCCGCGCCGCCCGGGCCGCCGCCGATACAGCCGAAGAGCGGGTGCGCGTACCCGCTCGAGCCCGTTCCGCCGACGATGACCGTTCCCGAAGCGAACAGCGCGCCGCCGTTCAACTGCACCCCGGCTCCTCCCGACGACGTCGTGCCGAAAAAGAACACGCCGGTGAACGCGGGCACGTCGCCGCCGCGCACGTCCGAGTCGAATACGTGAACGGGTCCATTGGAGGACAATCCACTCCCTCCCGGAGGGGGATTGCCCTTGCCGAGCCCGCTGCCGCCGCGCAGCTCGCAGCGGACGAACGTGACGCCCGCGGAATCGGAGACCGCCGCGCCGAGACCCGGCCCGCCGAGCGAGGCCGAGCCGTGGAGCACGCAGTCTTCGACCCAGACCGCGCCCGCCGCGAGGTGCACGACGAGTCCATAGGGATTGGCGATCGAAGTGCCAGGCACGCGCAGGCCGCGCAACAGGATGGGTTGGCTCGCCTGGGTGCCGTAGATCCGCAGGCCGCCCTGGATCACGACGTTGGCGCCGAGGTCGGCGATCAAGGTCAGTCCTCGGTTGGTGATGAAGACCGTCTCGGCAAAGCTCCCGTCCTTGACGAGCACAGTGTCTCGGTCGGCGCTCGCATCGACCGCGGCCTGAATCGACGTGAAGTCGACGCCGGGGCCGGCCTGATCGTCGACGACCCAGACCTGATTCTGCGCGAGGACGGGTGCGGCATGCAGCGCGAGCCAGAGCAGCAGCGAGCGAGCGGAAGGGGACGGAGCGATGCGGGCCGACATGGGGAAGCCTCACAACCTGAACGCTTCGAACGGAGTGTGCCGCCTCAGCTTAGCGGCGCCGCGAATTCCTGCCGCGCGAGCGGAGTAGGATCACGTCCATGAGAATCCCCATCTCCCGGCGCGCCGCTTCGGGCACCTCGCGACCGCTGCGCCGGCTGGAATCCACGCCGCGATGAACGGCACGCCCGGCCTGCTACCGCTGCTCGTCATCGCGCCGCGCGCTGGGCTCGCGACCCTCGGGATCGCGCGGCCGGGCGCCGGGCGTTCGTCGGTGAGTCTCGTCTGCGAGGATCTGCCGCGCGGCGACCGCGCCGCGACGGCTGCGATCACCGCGGAGCTCGCGCGACTCGGGCGAGCCGGCCTGCTCGGCCTCGGTCCGGGCTCCTCACTCGCGCTGCTCGCAGCATGCACGAGTTCCAGCGTCGTTGCCTGCGCTCTCGTCGGCGGAGCGCTCGTTCTCGAGCGGTTGTCAGCCGAGCGTCCCAGCCAGCCGCTCGAGCTCGCGCTCAATCTCGGCTGCCCGTTGTTCGTGTTCCACGGCATGGCCGATCCGGAATTTCCGCCCGCGCACGTCGCGTTCGCGCGAGCGAAGCTCGACCAATTCGCGCGGGACGCGACCTTCGAGTCGGTCGAGGATGCCGGAGCGGGCTGGTGCGACCCCGCGCATCCGGGGTATCGTCCTGAGTCGGCCGGCCGCGCCGTTGAGCGCGCGCTCGCCGCGCTCGCGACCGCCGCGGAACAGGAACCATGAGCCACGAGAGCTACAGCGTCTACGACTTGTCGTCGGGCAAGTTGCTCGCCAATCGCTTCCGGATCGGCCGCCCATTGCGCCAGAACGGACTGATGGCGGCCTTCCACGTCACGGACGCCGACGGCACCGCCGGTGACCTGCTCTACTTCGCGCCATCCCTGTTCGAGAACCTCGAGCAGGCGCGCACGCTTGCGAACTCCTTCGAGTCCTGGCGCCGGGTTCGGCACTCGGCCGTGCCGCAGGTGCGCGACGTGATCCTGGGCGGTTCGCACGCGCTCACGACCGGTCCGCTGCTCGTGTTCACCGAGAGCGCGCCCGAGGAGACGCTGCGCAAGCGCCTCGAGCAGGGCCGCTTGTCCACCGACGATGCGCTGCGTCTCGGACGCCAGCTCGTCGACGGCCTGGTCGAGATCCACGCGCACGGGCTCGTGCACGGCGACATCAAGCCCGACACGGTGCACGTCGTCGGCGAAGGCGCCACCTTGCAGGGACAGATCGTCGACGGCGGCGTGACGCCCGGCCTGTGGCACGCCAAGCACCTGGGCGAGCGGACCGCGCTGATCGGCACGCCGTTCTACGCGCCTGCCGAGCAGTTCGGCGGCGATGCACCCGACGTGCAATCGGACATCTACAACCTCGCGACGACGCTGTTCGAGGCCGTCGCGGGCGTGCTGCCGTGGCCCGGCAAGCACTTCCTCGAGGTCTTCCAGGCCAAGCTCGACAAGCGCCCGCCGATCGTGCGCGCGCGCGCTCCGAAGATCGCGATCTCCGACTCCTTCGAGGACGCGATCGCGCGCGGACTGATGGCCGATCGCTCGGCGCGTTTCGGCACGGCTCAGGAATTCCTGAGCGCGCTGCAGAGCGCGACCTAGCACTGCCATGGGGGGGACCGCGATGGGAGAGCTTCGCACCGGCGATCCGCACGCCGCGCTGCCGCCGTGGCCGGTGCGCTTCAATCTGTGCGAGTACTTCCTCGACCACAATCTCGAGCGGCGCCCGGCCAAGGTCGCGTTGAAGGTCGGTCGTGAGGTACGTACCTATGCGCAGGTCGCCGAGCGCGCGCGCCGCTGCGCCGCCGCGCTGCGCCGCGCCGGCGTGCGCGCCGAGGACCGCGTGCTGCTCGTGCTCCCCGATGGTTTCGAGTTCGCCGAGGCCTGGTTCGGTGTGCTGCGCGCCGGCGGCGTGTTCGCGATGGTCAATCCGCTGCTGAAGCGCGACGAGTACGAGTACTACCTCGCGTACTCGAAGTGCCGCGCGGTGATCACGCACACGGACGTGCTGCCCGAACTCGCCGATGCCGCGCGCGCCGCGCGGCTGCGCCCGCCCGTCTTCGTCGTCGGTTCCGACGCCGGCGGCTTCACGCCCTACGAGCAGGCGCTCGCGGCCGAGGATCTGGGCTCCGCGCGGGCCGAGCTCGAACCGACCGGACCCGATGACCTCGCCGGCTGGCTGTTCACGTCGGGCTCGACCGGCAAGCCGAAGGCCTGCGTGCACGTGCACGGCGACTTCGCGTGGAACACCGAGCTCTACGGCCTCGGCGTCGCCGGCTATCGCGAGAGCGACGTGTGCCTCTCCGTCCCCAAGCTCTTCTTCGGCTACGCGACCGGCACGAACCTGATGTTCCCGTTCCGCGCCGGCGCCACCTCGGTGCTGTTCGCGGGCCGCGCGACCGCCGACGAGCTCTACGACCAGATCGCCGCGCATGCGCCGACGCTGCTGACCAGCGTGCCGACGATGATCAACAACATGCTGAACTCGCCGCGCGCGGCCTCGGCCGACCTGTCGAGCCTGCGCGTGTGCCTGTCGGCCGGTGAAGCGCTGCCGCCGGCGCTGTACCGCGCGTGGAGGGCGCGCACCGGCGTCGAGATCCTCGACGGGATCGGCTCGGCCGAGATGTTCCACATCTACATCTCGAATCGACTCGACGACGTGAAGGAGGGTAGCCTCGGCCGCATCGTGCCGGGCTACGAGGCCTGCATCGTCGACGACGAGATGAAGCCGGTGCCGACCGGCGAGCCCGGCCGCTTGCGCGTGCGCGGCGGCTCGACGGCGATCTGCTACTGGGCCGATCGCAAGAAGTCGCGCGAGACGTTCCAGGGCGACTGGTGCACGTCGGCGGATCTGTTCCACGTCGACGCGGACGGCTACTACTTCTACGAGGGGCGCGCCGACGACCTGCTGAAGGTCAGCGGGATCTTCTGCTCGCCGCTGGAGATCGAGAACGCGCTGCTCGCGCACCCGGCGATCGCGGAGATCTGCGTCGTCGGTCGCGATGACAAGGACGGGCTGACCAAGCCGTGCGCGTTCGTCGTGCTGAAGGCGGGGTTCGCGGGCAAGGACGGGTTCTCGGGCTCGGAGCAGCTCGCGGCCGAGCTCAAGCTGTGGGTCAAGGACCGCATGGCGCCGCACAAGTACCCGCGCTGGTTCGAGTGGCGCGCGAGCTTGCCGAAGAACGACCGGGGGAAGGTAGCGCGCAAGGAACTGCGCGACGAGGCCGCACGCGGGCTCTGAACCCCGAAACAGGGTCGTATCACCACAGAATGCGGTGCGTCTGCGCGCCCTTGTCGATCTTGGTGTTCTGCGCCGGCGGCGCTCCCCGCGCCTTCTGATCCGCTACAGCAGCCAGGCCTGCTCGGCCCTGCCGCCGAAGCGCGCCTGCAGCGTTCCCGTGTCGACGAGCACCGGCTGCAGCCAGAACTGCACAGGGCTCGCGAACGCACCGGGCAGCGGGTACTTCTGCTCGCGCAATCCGTCCGCGTCGACGAGGCCGAGGCTCCCGAGGCTGAACGCCGCGCCCGGATCGAGATACAGGAGCCCGCCGAGCCCCGGCAATGCGATCCCGGATTGCGCGCTCGGCGCCGCGTAGACGAGCGCGAGATCCACGCTCGGCGTCCCGCGCACCGAGTATCCGAGGAACGGCGTCACCGCTCCCACCGTGCCCGGCACCTGGTAGTCGAGCGAGTTCGGCCAATCGAACCACACGTGCCCCTGATCGAGCGCGCTGCCCGCCCACAGCTTGTTCGCCGCATCGACGTACGCGACGACGTCGGCTCCGATCAGCGGCGTCTGCGAGAGTCCGGCCGAGCCGCTCGGCGATACCCAGTCGCCGCGGCGCGAGCTGTACAGCGCCGGCACCTGCGTGAACCAGTACATCAGCGCCGCGTTGCCGGACACGCTCGCGGACGGGACGAGTGCTGGCGACGTGTAGAGCGGTGCCCACTGGCCGAGTCGCTCGTCGAACACCTGGCACTTGCCCTTGCCGGCGCCAGAACCCACGTAGTGCAGAGCGAGCGTCGTCCCCGCGGCGGTGCTGTACGTCTCGCTCGTCGGCACGAGCGGGCCCGCGACCCACGCGCCCGTGCGGGCCGACAGCGCGTGGAAGCGTCCGTTCGACGCGTCGACGTTCGCCGCATACACACTGACGACCCCGTCGGCGAGCGTCACGCTGCTGCCCGCGTTGACGACGAGTGGCGCGCTCCACGTGCCGAGCATCGGCAGATAGGCCCAGTAGGTCGGCGACGGAGTCGAGCGCGAGACGAGAGCCAGGTGCGCGGCGCTCGTGTCGTGCGTCGCGCCCGGGCCCGGGCTCAGCGTCGTCCAGCCGCCCGCGCGCAGGCCGCTGATCGCGTGCACGTCGCCGTTGCTCGTGTCCTGGATCAGCGCGTAGCCGTGGTGGGTGCCCGCCCATGCCGGCGCGAAATCGAGGTTGGGTCCTGTCTTCGCCTGCCAGGTCGTGTTGCGCGCGCCGAAGGCCTCGAAACGCGCCGCCGCGTTCGTGTCGCTCGCGACGATCACGTTCTCAGCCCACTTCACGTTCATGTTGAAGGCATTCGAGTGCACGAGCGAAGATGTCACCCACTGGCCCGTGAACGTGCTGAAGCCCATCCAGCGGTAGTCCGTCGCGGACATGCGCGTGTTGCACGCGAATACATTGCCGCCCCAGACCTGGAAGCCGCCGGACCACAGCTCGTGCGGGGCGACGGTCCAACTCGCCGTCCATGGACTGTAGGCGGCGATTTCGCGCTTGAACAATGGCAGCGGCGTCTCGAGCTCGATCGTCGCGAGCTGCGAGCCGGTCTTGAGTTGGAGCACCGTGCCGCCCGAGTGCGCGAGCACCGTCCACACTCCGTGGTAGGCCGAATAGCCCCAGGCCTCGTTGAGCGTGTGGAACACGGCATACTCGTCGCCGGTGGACGCGAGCTGGTAGGCCGAACTCGGCGTCACGCTCACCCATGTGTTCAGCAGCGCGCTGTACGCGCGCATCGTCGTGCTCCCGCCGGGCGCATTGTCGACGACGAAGGCGGTCTTGCCCTTCGTGAAGACGAACGGGAAGCCGCCGGGCGCCGTCGTGATCGCGGCCGACTGATTCAACAGCACGCTGTACGCGCGCAGCACGCCGCCGGCTTCTTCGGTGACCAGCACCCAGTCGTGCTGCGAGCGGATGGTCGAGCCCGGCGGCGACACGGTGACCCATTGGTGCGCGGCGGGGGAGAAGACCTGGATGCCTTGCGCGTTCTGGTGCGTGACCAGGTGGTCGGTCGAGACGACGGGCTGGGCGGAGGAGTAGGCGGTCGAGCTCCATTGCGCGCCGGGGATCGAGTGTGGAATCAGCCCGGCCAGGACCGCGCCGAAGGCAGCATGGGGAAGGAGGCGAGGGATCTTCATGACAGGCGTGACGGGCAGGCGGGACTCAGCGAAGGGAACGCCGATCCCTGGACGGAAACGCGGGTTCCGCCCCACGCGAGAAACCCGCGAACCGCGCTCCACCGGGCCTCAGCGGGTGCTTCAAGAGGGGGGCTCCGAAATTGGACGAGGCCGCTAGCCTCAGGGTCTCCCCGCGGGTGGCGGCGGGGGGATCCGCTCGCAAGCGCCACCCAAGCAAGGAGTGTCCGGCCATGATTCTCCACTCTCCCCGCGTTCCGCGTTCCCTGGTTCGGTCCGCCTGTCTTCTGGCTGCATGCGTCGCGAGTGCCGTGGGCGGCGTCGCTCAGCAATCCGCGGTGCCCTTCGACGTGCCGCAGGTCCAGATCGGCGGCTATGCGGTGCCGTTCCAGCGCCTCTTCGATTTCGACGGGGACGGCGATCTCGATGTCGTGGGTACTTCGCTCTCGACCTCCGGCTCCTCGCCCATCCATTTGAAGAGCGAGGTCTACAGGAACGACGGCAGCGGACGTTTCACGAGTGCGTGGAATGACATTCAAAGCGCCCCGGGCAATGCCCTCGTGTACAAGACGCCGCTGGCAGTCGGCGATTTCGACGGCGACGGATACGACGATTTCGTGTTCACGCTCGGCTCGCAGTTGTGGCGTTGTGCGTCGAACGCTCCCGCCGCGGGCTTCACGCGGACGCTCATTCCGCTCCCGAAGCTGGTTCGAGACCTCGTGCTGGCGGATTTCGACGGTGACGGCGCCGATGACATGGCGCTGTCCCTCGGCAACACGGATGCGGACAGGTACGTGGTGATCGTGTACGCCACCGGATTCGTCACGCAAGCCACGACCGATCTGCCGCTGGATTCGAACCAGCACTGGATCGTCTGCGACACCGACGGCGATCCCGCGCCCGAGCTCGTGCTGGTCAATTCGTACCTGATGCAACCGTACTCGATCGAGGCCGGCCTGCTGGTTCCGCGCGCGACGATCGCGTTTTCCGACTACCACCCGATGGTCGATGCCGGCGATCACGACGGCGACGGAGACGTCGACCTGGTCGGCTTCTACATGCCGTATCCCGCGCTAGCGGCGCGCGTCGAGGTGTTCGAGCGCACGGGGCCGACCGCGTGGACCGCTCAGCCGCTCTACAACGGAGGCCCCGCCGAGTACCTTGCCGACATCGACAACGACGGGGATCCCGACGGCGTGTGCTGCTCGGGTGGCGGCGGAGGCGGCACGTACCCGAACCTGACCTTCCCTTCGACATTCGAGATCTCGATCAATGCTGGAGGCACGTTCCAGCCCGCCTTCAAGCTCCCAGGCATCGGTTCGAAGTCCTTGGCCGGAGCGCGTGACGTCGACGGCGACGGCGACGTCGACCTGGTCGCCGGGCGCTGCGTGTACTTCAATCGCTTCGGCATCCACGGCATCCCGCACAGCCCGGTCCAGCTCCCCACGAGCAGCGAGCTCGTCGCCGATCTCGATCTCGACGGTGACGTCGAATGTTGGGTGCAGACGACCCTGAATCCCAACGTCGAGTTCTTCTCGTTGCGTGGGAAGGGCGACGGATCGCTCGACTGGCAGCCGATGGTGATGCAGGCTCCGGACATCAATGCGTGGATCACCGGGCCGCGCGTGCAGGGCGATTTCGACGGCGACGGCGACGTCGACGTCGTGCTCGGACTGAAGGAGCCGAGCTGGACCGGTGCCGTCCTGTTCCAGGCGCTTTGGAAGAACACCGGCGGCGGCAGCTTCGAGTACGCCGGACAGTGCGCTCCGGCGGGTGTGTCGTTCTATCTCGACACCGCCGTCGCCGATCAGGCCTGGCTGGTCGGCGATCTCGAGGGCGACGGCGACGTCGACATCGTGATGCACCATTCGCCGGTCTCCTGGGGCCAGAGCTACGGGGAGACGCGCGTTTTCCGCAACACGGGCGCCGGCTCCTTCGTTGCCGGCCCGGTCTACACGTTCGATCAGGCCGCGGCGATCCTCGATTTCGATCAGGACGGCATCGCGGACCTGCTGATGACGTCGGCGTTCGCTCCTGGCGGTCTGCGAATCAGGCGCGGTCTGGTCGCGGCGCACGGACCGATGTTCGAGGAGCCGATCGCGATTGCCGGGTGGGATATCCTGGGCAAGACGCAGCACGTCGACGTGCGCGACTTCAACGCGGACGGCTATCCCGACCTCGCCTTCCGCACGGGCAATGCGCAACTGTTCCTCAACGGCATTCCGTTGGGGCTCGGGTTCACGACGCTGCCGACGCTGGTCACCTCCGATGTCCTCGATTCGTACTTCGGTGAGCCGCAACTGCACGGGATCGACGTCGATCACGACGGCTTGATGGACGTCGTGGCCGGTCCGTTCGAGTCGGCGCGATCCTGGCGCGTGTACAAGCAGAAGGCGAACGCCGGGCGCCAACTCGGCCTCGACGCGTTCGAACCCGGAGTCGGCGTCGTGCTGTCGCCGAACTTCCGCCATGACGTCGACGGCGACGGTGACGAAGACTTTTGGGGCGAGTTCGCGGGTCTTTCGCTCGCGATCAGCGGCCCGGGTACCGGCTCGCGCGTGCAGTACGGTGCCGGCACGGCCGGCTACGGCGGTGTCGTGCCGACGCTCGGCGCGAGCGGCCCGTTCCGCGTCGGCGAGTCGCCGGTGCTGCGCCTGACCGGCGCGCACGGCCCGCTCGCGTATCTGCTGGTCAGCTCGAGCGCGGCGTCGATCCCCGACTTCCTGTTCCCGGGCCTCACGTTGCTCGTCGATCCGCAGGCCTCCGGCACGTTCTTCCTTCCGTTGCCGGTCGCGGGCTCCGCGCTCGGCGCGGGCCACGGGCACGCCGAGCTGCCGGTGACCGTCGATCCGGCCTGGAATGGGCTGGAGTTCGATCACCAGGTGATCGTGATCGATCCGCTCGCGCCGAACGGACTGCTGTCGGCGACGAACGGACTGCGCCTGGTCTACGGGCTCTGATCGACGTGCGCTGACCGCATCAACGCACGCCGGGCCGCGCGACGGCTCAGGGTGCGATCGTCGCCTGGAGTCCCGTCGACAGCTCGACGGGATTCCCGGCGCCGATCAGATCGACGTTGGCGACCTGGAACGCGACCGTGATGCCGACCGCGCTCGGCGAGTTCGGCACCGCGACGGTGAAGGTCCCCGCGCCCGCGACCGTCGCGCTCGTGCCGAGCGTGCTCGGGAACGGCACGAGCGCGAGCAGCGCCTCGCCGAGCCCGGGCAGTTGCAGGCCGCATCCGGCGACCGTTCCGTCGATGCCGACGAAGTACAGGCCCAGTCCGGTGGGGTACAGCCCGGCCACGAGCTTGAGCGTCGCGTTCTGCCCGATCTGCAGCACGGCCGTCGGGCTCGTGAGCTCCGCGGTGTTGCCGAAGCAGCCGGCCATCGCGGTGAACGCAGTCGGCGCCGTCTCGAACGCGCCGATGTCGACGCGCGGCGTCGCGCCCGCGCCCTTGTCGAGCTTGCCCGGCACGTCCTGGAAGCGCGCGGCACCCGCGAAGTCGAGCGTCGCGAAGGCCGGCACCGAAGCGCTATTGCCCGCATCGACGCCCGGCGAGCTCGCGAGCAGCCGGTAGTCGTTCGCGCCGATATTCGTGAACTGCGGATCGGCGCCCGAATTGCCGGTGCCCGCATAGCCGCCCTCGACCAGCGAGTACGTGATGTTGTTGCCGGAGTTGGTCTGGTTCGCCGACGCCTGCGCACCGCCGGGGCCCTCGTTGTCGTACAGGATGCAGTTGGCGATCGTCGCGTTGGTCGAGCCCTGATTGCGCAGTCCGCCGACCCCGTTCGCATTCGTCGTGCTGTTGCCGACGATCGTGCAATTGCGGATCTGCGGATTGCCGCCCGAGCCGAGCCAGATGCCGCCGCCGCCGCCGGAGCCCGTCGCGACGTTCGCGCGGAACACGCAGTTGGCGACGACCGGTCCGGTCGACGAGAAGATCTCGAGCGCACCCGCGCGCGCGGCCGTGTTGTTCTGGAACAGGCAGCGATCGAAGCGCAACGCGCCGCCCCCGGCGATGTCGAAGGCGCCGCCGAAGCTGCCGCCGTTGCCGTTCTGGAACGTGACGTTGGTGAAGGTGGGGGCGCCGCCGTTGTTGATGTAGCCGGCGGCTCCGCCGAACGTGCAGCGATTGTCCGTGAACAGGCAGTTGCGAATCGTCGGGCTGACCGCGCTGACGACCAGGATGCCGCCGCCGCGGTCGTTGTTGCTGCCGCTGACGTTTGCGTTCCCGCCGCGCACGGTGAAGCCGTCGAGGACCGCGCTGCTGTTCGTGCCGGTGGTCGTCACGAGGTGGAAACTGTTGTCGGCCACGCCGACGGTCGCGTCGTCGCCGAGCAGGTCGCCGTCGAGCACGCTCCAGGCGGTCCCGAAGGGCGGGCGCTCGGCGGGCGAGCTCTCCGTGCCGAGGAACGAGCCGTAGATCGCCACGCCGTTCTTCAGCGCGAACGAGATCGTGCGCGTCGTGGTCTGCGTCGGCACGTAGCGGCCTTGGGCCACGAAGATCTGGTCGCCGGAAACTGCGGCGGCGAGCGCGGTCTGCAGGCCGCCCGTGCCCTGGAACGCATTGGCCCACGAGCTGCCGTCGTTGGCGCCGCTGGTCAGGTCCTGGTCGACGTAGATGGTTCCGGAGGCTGCGAGACCGCCGAGCGCAATGACTGCGGCGAACGTGCGGATCGAGGTGGAGATCATGATGCGGAACGAGCGCGGGGATTCTTTGGGGCAGGCGCAAAGCACGGGCTCGCGGGGCGCGTGCCTCGCGAGCCCGACGGACATCCCCACCAGCCTACCATCAGTGGCGTGAAGCGGGTCGGTTCTACGTCCGAGCGGTCGGCCTCCTTGGCGCGATCTCGCGCGCCGAACGAGAATGACGCGCCGCATGAAGCCTGCAACGCCCGCTGCCGGTCCGTTCACCACTTCGAACCTCTACCCGACGCTCACGTACGACGACGCCTACGCGGCGATCGACTTCCTCGAGCGCGCGTTCGGATTCCGCCGCCGCTTCATCGTGCCCGACGAGCACGGCGGGATCCGCCACTCGGAGATCACTCTCGGCGACGGAGTGATCATGGTCTCCAGCTCGAAGCCCGCCGATAAGCGTGTCAGTCCCGGCAGCGAGGGTGCGCGGTCCAGCGGGCTGTGCGTGTTCGTTCCCGACCCCGACGCGCACTACGCGCGGGCGAAGGCAGCCGGCGCGACGATCACGCGCGAACTGCAGACCGAGGACTACGGCGCGCGCGGCTACATGGCTCGCGATCCAGAAGGCCACACCTGGTACTTCGGCGACTACCGGCCGGGCGCGTACTGGGACCCGGCCTGAGCGATCCCGCACTCAGGAGTTGCAGGTCGCGAGCCGTCACCGCAAGAGGCACGCAAAGTGGCACTCAGGTCCCTGGCGACCTGCGCTGACATGTGCGAAGTTGTGATTCGCGCCGCCCGCCGTCGCGGCGCTCCAACACCCAAACCGATTCAGGAATCCACACGATGAGAATCCCCGTCCTGCTCGGCGCCGGAGCCCTTGCGCTCCTCGCCGTGCCCTATCTCGCATTCGCCGGTGACGAGCCGGCCAAGGGCAAGCCGGTGCCCGGCGAGCCGATGCCCGCGTTCACCGCCAAGGTCGTGCAGACGATCGACTCGACGAAGCCCGTCGGCGTGACCGTCTACATGACGCTCGGCGTCAACTGCCCCGCCACTCCGCAGTACACGGATCGAGTCAAGGAACTCGAACGCACGTACATGTCGAAGGGCGTGAACTTCGTCTACATCTATCCGAACAAGACCGAGTCGAGCGAGGCGAAGGCGAACTTCCACGCGAAGTCCGCGTACGCCGGCGGGTGGGTCGACGACGAAGGCGCGCGCATCACCAAGCTGCTCGAGGGCAAGAAGACCTCGGAGGCCTTCGTCGTGGGCAAGGACGGCAAGATCGCGTATCGCGGCGGCATCGACGACAGCCTGAAGGCCGCTGACGTCAAGACCAAGCACCTGGCCAACGCGCTCGACGAAGTGCTGGCCGGCAAGCCGGTCACGACGACCACCACCAAGCCGTTTGGCTGAAGCGTGAAGTACTAGGACTGCCGGTCGGCAGTCTTCCCATCGACGGCCACGCGCGGCGGTCTCCCGGAACGGAGGCCGCCGCGCGTGTTTTCGGAGCGGGCGCCAACTCCGCGAGCTCGGCCGTCGAACCTGTCGCGTTCAGCTCGTCGTGTTCGCCACCGAGAGCAGGGCGAGCCAGCACCAGTGGGTCGCGGCAGCAACGAGCAACACGCCCGCGCCGATCCGCCGCACCTTGGACGGCGAGCGCCTCGCACGCCACGTGAGCAGGCCGGCGAGCAGGAGCGCGGCGGTCCCGAGCCAGCTCCAGAGCGGCGCGACATTGCCGAGCGTGCAGTCGGAATGACCGTAGAGCAGTCCCGCCCACGGGCCGCACAGCGGCGCCAGCGGAGAGACGATCTCGGTCCTCATCAGCGTGCACCACACGGCGGTGGCCACGACCGGAAGCCCCAGAGCGAACAGCAACCACCTCACGCCTTCACATCCTCGCGCGCGCCGCGCACGGCCCGCAACCAATCCAGGCCGAAGCGCGTGTCCGGTTCCAACGTGTGCCCCTCGGACCACTCGTTGAGCGAGGCCACGAAGACGAGCGGATCGGGCCCCGAGCGCGCGTTGGCCCAGCCCAGCGCGCGCGCCAGCGCGACGCGGAATCGATCGGGGTGCTCGTTGACGACGACCGGCGACCACGGGTACTTGTCCGGTCGCGTCGCGCCGAAGTCCGCGCCGCGCGGCGAAGCGTCCCAGCCGGGCGAGACCGAAGGCATGTACGGCAGGCCGCAGTCGCGCGCGAGCTCGGGCCAGGTCTCGGCCGCGGCGGCCGCGCGCTCCGCGTAGTCCTGCAGGAACGGCCCGTTCCAGTCGGGCAGCAGCACATAGTTCGTCACGCTGTCGAAGCCGACGCGCGCCAGGTGCGGCCGCACGTCGCGGCCCGGCTCGATCGCGGCGAGGTGCAACTCGCCGTGACCGCGGGCGGCGAGCATGGCTCGCGCGCGCGTGACGGCCTCCGTCGCGGCCTCGTACCCGAGCTCGCGCAGGAAGAAGCTCGTGTCGAAGATCGAGAAGTACGCGCGGCCGCCGACGCGCAGGTAGTTCGGGCGCGAGAAGTGGCGCTCGGCGACGCGGCTCAGCAGCGCGACGAAGTCGTCGATGTCGCTCGCGACGAGACGCTCGGCCTCGATCACCGGCAGGTCGACGCGCCGCACCGGCAGTACGCGCCGCGGCATGCGGTTCGCCCACATCAGCGCATAGGGTGCGCTCGCCCCCTCGCTCGAGCCGAGGAAACCCTGTTCGAGCGCGTCCTCGAACACGCGCTTGCCGCGGCACCAGAAGTAGCCGTGCACGAACGCATCGATGCCGTGCTCGCGCGCCGCCGCGATGCGCCGGCCCACTGCCCGCGGATCGCGGTCGTCGTAGCGGCCCCACAGCGGCAGTCGAGGCTGGGCATGACCGGCGAAACGCGGCCGGCAGCCCTCGACGAGCTCCCACTCCGTGAAGCCCGGGTGGAACGACGCGTCGCGCTCGGGGATCGCGTGCCAGCCCGGATAGACGTAGGCGGCGATGCGCACGCGCGGAGAATAGCTATCCTGCTGCGCCCGCGATGCACGAACTCCCCAAGCTGACCTGGCCCGAGGCGCGCGCGGCGCTGCATCCGCGCGCCGTGTGCCTGCTGCCGCTGGGAGCGACCGAGCCGCACGGGCCGCACCTGCCGCTGGATTCCGACGTGACGATCGCGCTCGCGATGGCGCGGGCCTCCGGCGAGTCCCTCGCGCGCGCCGGAATCGATTCCGTGGTCCTCCCGGCGCTGCCGTTCGGCCTGACGAACTACACGGACGGCTTCGCGGGCTGGTTGAGCCTGAAGTCGGGCACGCTGTGGGCGCTGCTCGAGGACCTGATCGGCTCGCTCGAGCAGCACGGCGCGCGGCGCATCGTGTTCTGCAACGCGCACCTCGAACCCGCGCACGTGCAAGTGCTGCGCGGCGTCGCCGGCGACCACGCGCTGTTGGAGGCCGAGCGCGCGCAGGTGCTGTTCCCCGACCCGACGCGGCGGCGCTGGGCCGGCACGCTGGGCGAGGAGTTCGCCAGCGGCGATTGCCACGCGGGCCGCTACGAGACCTCGATCGTGCTCGCGCACGACGCGCCGCACGTGCGCGGCGAGCACCGCGCGCTGCCGCGGGTCGACATCGGACTGGTCGCGAAGATGCAGGCGGGCGTGCGCTCCTTCGTGGCGGCCGGCGCCGACCAGGCCTACTGCGGCGATCCGGCCAAGGCCTCGGCGGAGGAGGGACGCGATCTGGTCGCGCGGCTGGCCGCGATGGTGGAAACGACCGTGCGCGAGGCCTGGCCGGACCTGTACGCTCACGGCACGTCGAATCCCCGATGAAGGTCTTCTCGCTCCAGCAGCACGTGCGCTTCGGCCACGTGGATCCGGCCGGCATCGCGTACTTCCCGCGCCTCTACGACTACATCCACGAGGCCTTCGAGGAGCTGTGGGACGTCCACGTCGGGCGGCGCTACTACCACCTGATCACCGAGGACGGCCTCGGTTTTCCGCTCGTGCACAGCGAGGTCGACTTCAAGAACCCGCTGCGCTTCGGCGATCGGGTGATCGTGCGCATCAGTTGCTTCAAGCTCGGGCGGAGCTCGCTCGGCCTGCGCTACGTGTACACGGTGGGGGAAACGACCTGCCTCGACGCGCGCATGACGACCGTTTGCGTGCGTCTGAAGGACCTCGAGAGCATCCCGATCCCGGAAAACTACCGGATCCGCTTCGCCCAGATCCTCGAAACCGCCGACAAGCTGCCCGCACCGTGAGAATCTCCGATCAGATCGGCCGGGGCCGCCCGGTCTTCAGCTTCGAGTTCTTCCCGCCCAAGACTGATCAGGCCGCCAACGACCTGATGGCCACCGTCGCGGACCTGCAGGGACTGCACCGGCCCGACTTCGTGTCGGTCACCTACGGCGCCGGCGGCTCGACGCGCGCGCGCACGCTGGAGTGCGTGACGCGCATCCAGTCGGAGCTGAAGCTGAACGCGATGGCGCACCTGACCTGCCTCGCGCATTCGGAATCGGAGCTGTGCGAGATCGTCGGCCGCCTGATCGGCAGCGGCGTCGAGAACATCCTGGCGCTGCGCGGAGACGTCCCCAAGGACGATCCCGGCGCGCTCACGCGCGGCGGGTTCAAGCACGCCAACGAGCTCGTCGCCTACCTCGAGGACAACTACCAGGTCGACATCGGTGCGGCCTGCTATCCGGAGCGCCATCCGGAGGCGACCAGCGCCGAGGACGACATGAAGTGGCTCGGCGTCAAGGTCAAGGCCGGCGCCGCGTTCCTGATCACGCAGTTGTTCTTCGACAACCAGGACTACTTCGCGTTCGTCGACCGGGCGCGCAAGGCGAAGATCCTCGTGCCGATCCTGCCGGGGCTGATGCCGATCACGAACGTCGCGCAGATCGAGCGCTTCACGAAGATGTGCGGCGCGAAGATCCCCGCGGATCTGCATGCGCGCCTGCAGCGCGTGAAGGACGACCCGGCGGCGGTGATGGCGGCCGGCATCGAGCACGCGATCACGCAGAGCCGCGAGCTGCTCGAGCGCGGCGCGCCGGGCATCCACTTCTACACGCTGAACAAGAGCGCGGCGACGCGCAGCGTGCTGGCGGCGATTCGGCGGGCTTGAGAAACCTCGATCTTCCCGCCTCGCCGGCGGATCGAACTAGCCGACCGCGTCTCCGACCCGCAGCCACTTGCCGTGCTCGCTCGGCGCTACGCGCGTGTTGACCCCCAGATGGAAGTGGTGCTGGATGCGCTCGGGCCGGCGCGCCCAGGGCGGCAGGCTGGCCTTGCGTTGCTCGCTGAAGCGCTTCTGGAATCCGGGCGTGTCGGCACCCGTGCGCGAGTCGCGTGCGGTGACCACGCAGCGCGGGCACGGATTGACGCCCTCCAGCTCGACGTCGCCGATGCGGAAGCGCACGCCTTCGTCCTCGCGCTCTCGATAGAGGCGGTCCTCCCAGAATGCGTCGACGCCGTCGATCTCCAGCGGCGTTCGCACGCGCCGCCGCAACTCGTCGACGTCGAGCGCGGGGAACCAGGCGGCGACCGAGCGCAGCGTCGCGCTCGACACGACCATCGGTCCGTTGCGCACGCTGTCGTCCGGCATGCCCTCGGGCGCGTGGCGCACCACGACCGGATGCCCGAAGTACTCGCTGAGCCACGAGGCGGCCGACGCGTGCTCGTCGGGGAACGCGAACCTGCGCGCGGCGGGGCCGGCGCGCGTGCCTCGCACGGACAACGCGACCGCGGACAGATCGGGCTCGAACACTGCGCGAATTGCGTGCACCGCCGGCGTGCGCTTGCCGTTGATGCACGCGCCGTCGG
>Ga0194131_10003182_pt1 | contig 26188 bp, 19 predicted proteins | sample TA2KigO120mmetaG_FD_148631 | JGI IMG/M metagenome (GOLD analysis project Ga0194131, IMG submission 148631) | Freshwater microbial communities from Lake Tanganyika, Tanzania - TA2015053 Kigoma Offshore 120m | ecosystem: Environmental > Aquatic > Freshwater > Lake | place: Tanzania: Lake... | reverse complement strand
GGGCTGTAAGGACCGAGCCAACGCAGGCCACGGACAAAAGACCCGCCGCCCGGAGGGTTTTCGCGCCAAAGGCCGCCTGGCTTCGTTGCTCCTCAGTCGAAGATCCAGGGAGGATATTCTCCTTCGTCGCGCCTCGCCATCCGGCCTTTGGCGCGAAAACAAGACCCCGCGGAATTTTCGGACACGCTCTCAGTCGCAGAGCCCTGGCTATGCTCCTTCGTCGTGCCTCGCCAGAAAGCGAAATCGCCTCCAGCAAAACCGGAATTTATTTTTGCACAGACCCTAAGGAGCGGAGGGGACATGCTTGCCTCCCGCGCGCGCATTCGTTACCGTGCGCGCTTTGAATTTTCGATCAAGTGAGCCGCAGGCAGCCCTCCGGTTCACTCATCGCCGATAACTGACCACTGATCACTGATCACTGATAACTGCTTACTCCTCTATGTCGGACTCCTACATCCAAAACCTTTTCGCCGAACGCATCGGCGGCCGCCAGTACGGCAAATCCACCGCGATCTACAAATTCGCGAAAATCAAGAGCGCCAAGCGCGCCGCGCTTGCCGCTCATCCCGGCGCGGAGATCATCGATATGGGTGTCGGCGAGCCGGACGAAATGGCGTTCCCGGCCACGATTGCCGAACTTCACAAAGAGGCGCTCAAGCCGGAGAATCGCGGTTACGCCGACAACGGCGACGCCCTGCTCAAGACGGCGGCAGCCCGCTATCTGGATCGCATCTGCGGCGTCAAAGACATCGATCCGGAAACCGAAGTCCTCCATTCCATCGGCAGCAAAGCGGCGCTCTCCATCCTGCCGGCGACGCTGATCGACCCGGGCGATTACGTGCTCATGACGACGCCAGGATATCCGGTCTTCGGCACGCACGCGAAGTATTACGGCGGCCTTGTGCATCATTTGCCGCTGACGGACGCGAATCGCTTTTTGCCCGACCTGGATTCGATCCCGCAGGAGGTGTTGCGCAAGGCGAAGGTGCTCGTGCTGAATTATCCGAACAATCCAACCGGCGCGAGCGCCACGCCGGAGTTCTTCGCGAAAGTGGTCGCTTTCGCCACCAAGAACAACCTCGTCGTTATCCACGACGCGGCTTATGCGGCGCTGGTTTTCGAGGGGAAGTCCTTGAGCTTTCTTGCCACACCGGGCGCCAAAGCGGTCGGCATCGAGCTGCATTCCACGAGCAAGAGTTTCAACATGACCGGATGGCGCTGCGGGTTTGTCGCCGGGAATGAATTGCTCCTGAAGGCGTATGGCGACGTGAAAGACAACACGGATTCCGGCCAGTTCCTGGCGATTCAACATGCAGCCGCCTATTGCTTCGATCATCCGGAGATCACGCAACAGATTGCGTTGAAGTATTCGCGCCGCATGGACGCTCTGGTTCAGACGCTCAGGGCGGTGGGCCTGAGCGCGGCCAAGCCGAAGGGATCTTTCTTCCTTTACGTGAAGGCGCCAAAAGCGGCGGTGAAGAAAGACGGCCCGCGCATCGAATTCAAGACCGCCGAAGACGCCTCGCAATGGTTGATCATGGAGAAGCTCATTTCGACCGTGCCGTGGGACGATGCCGGCCCGTATCTGAGATTCAGCGTCACGTTCGTCGCCAAGGATCAGGCGGAGGAGAAGCGCGTGCTGGCCGAAGTGGGGAACCGCCTGAGCGACGTGCGGTTTGAATTTTAGCGATCCCTACAGCTCGGCTTCGCGCTCCGCATAGAATAGCTGATAGGCCCGATCATAATCGGCGTCCGGCACGAACACCTTTGCCTGCCGGTTCAGGTCGCCGTCGTCGGGCTGATCAGGATCGACGAATTCTTGCGTCGCGATGATGCCGTGTTTCTCCAGCATGACGGCCAGCATCTCGGTGTTGATGACCGGGCCGGTGTAGAAGAGCTTCATGCGCTGAGTCTGCACAAACGTAGGGCGGGCATCCTGCCTGCCCAGACAGGCTGGAAGCCTGTCCTACTTTCAAGGGATCGCCAAGAGAAGAATCAACACCACGACGCCAATGACCACGAGTAATTCGACGAGCGTGAATCCGCTTCTGCCTCGGCTATCCACTTCGGGTTTCACGGCATTCAAGGTAGCGCGATTCGGTTGGTCGCCAACCCGGAAGTTAGCATGAGACTGTGCAATCGCTGGCTGGTGGCCTGTTGCACGCTTCCGTCCCCCAACGCCAGATGCCCACGAAACCGGTGCAGGTCCTTGGTCCAACCCAGATTCATGTTGGTGGTGATCTCCAGAACACCTGAGCTGGCGGCGACCCCGTTTGTCGCCAGGTTGCGGTCCCCGACCAGGAGAGAGGCTGGCAACTTCTTGGTGGCGTCGAGGCCCAGGAAATAGCTGAGGTTTCCTGCGCGCAGGCTGGCAAAATCCGTCGCAGCCTTCCGGGTGTCCGACGGGCAAACGAGGAGCGCCGGCGTGCCCAGTTCGACTGAGAGCGCCTGAAAAGACTCGACGACCGAGCGGATTGAAGGGACCGATCCTTCTCCTTGCGAGCCAAGAGGGGCGGGGTGCTTCTGCATCGGGAACGAATTGCTGTTACCCGTGGCGAAAATGCGGAAAGCCAGGCCCATGTTCTTCAGATTGTTCACACAGGTTATGCGCTGCGATTTCTGCTTGAGTTGATAGGTCAAGGGCACCATCAGCAGGAAAAGGAGAGCGACCGTAAAGAGGATGACGACCAGTTCCGTCAGTGTGAATGCCCAATGCCTCTCCTGTTGGAGGGGAAGTTGCATAGTCTCCAGTCCAGCATTATCGGTGCCTCACTTGCTTGAAGCGCAAGCTAACGGCATACCGAGGAAACTCCTTGTTCGTAGTCCCGGCTTTAGCCGGCCCGAGCCGCCTAAAGGCGGGACTACATGCCTTTCTTCGTGTCGTCCAGTCTCGTCACGGTGGACTGGAATGCGCCCTCCTCACGCCGTGAGCGCGAAAACCACTCGCTCGTTGATAAAGCGGTGCTGCGACCTTGACCCTCACCCGTCTTACGGACACCCGCTCCCTGTCAGATGGGTCAGATGGGGAGAGGGAAGGGTGAGCGGGCTGTTTCATAGGAAGTCGCCAGGGTCTCGGAACCATGCACATGGCCCATGAGCCAAAACCATCCGGACCGCAGCCTTCGGGCTGCTTCCGGCCCCGCTCTCGAGTACGGCGTCGAAGCGGCCTAAAGGCCGCGGTCCCGAGGAGACGGTTCATGGGAAGTTTCCTGTTCCTTTCTGACCTGCACTCAGCCCATCAACCCGGCAGGGCAAGTCCGTCCTGGCGAGCCGCTCGACGAGTTTGGAACACCGTCCGACTCCGGCTCGCCGGGGACAGGCTCGCCCAAGGTTCGCCTACCTTGAGGTTCCGTGCTTTTGATTTGGCATCCACGATTTTTCTGCCTGAATACCGCGCATGAAATTCGCCATCTGCAACGAGACCTTCCAGGGTTGGAAGATCGACGACGCGATCGCTTACGTCGCGAAAGCCGGCTACGACGCCATCGAAATCGCGCCTTTCACACTCACCAAATACGTGACGGACGTTCCCGCCGCGGAACGCCAGCGAATCCGCGACACGGCGCTGCGGGCGGGCATTGCGGTCTCCGGCATTCACTGGGTGTTGGTGCAAGCCGAGGGCATGTACGTGACGCACCCAGACAAAGCTGTCCGGGACAGGACGTCCAAATACTTTTGCGACCTGGTCGATTTCTGCGCCGACCTCGGCGGCAGCATCATAGTCGTCGGCTCGCCCAAGCAACGGAACCTCCTGGACGGCGTGTCGTACGAGCAAGCGTGGGATTGGGCCACGGGCGTGTTCCGCGAATCGGTGATGCGGGCGGAGCAACGCACGATCACGATTTGTTTCGAGCCTCTGGCGCCCAGCGAAACCAACTTCATCAACACCGCGGCCGAAGGCATTCGCTTCGTGCAACAACTCAACACGCCGCATTTCACGATTATCCTGGACGTGAAAGCGATGTCTTCGGACTCCAAACCGATTCCCCAGATCATCCGCGAGTCCTGGCCCAATTTTGCCTACTTCCACGCCAACGATAAGAATCTGAAAGGTCCGGGCTTTGGGGACGTAGATTTCAGGCCGATCGCCGCGGCTTTGAAGGAAGTGGGCTACACGGGGTATGTATCCGTGGAGGTGTTCAATTATGACGAAGGCCCTGAAGTCATTGCCACGAAGAGCCTCGAATATTTGAAGAAAGTTTTCGGTCCCTCCTCATGAACCGAGTAGGGCTGCGTTGCCGCGCAGCCGGTTTTCGGTGGGTGCGCTTAGAGCGTGTCCGAAAATTCCGCGGGGTCCTGTTTTCGCGCCAAAGGCCGGATGGCGAGGCGCGACGAAGGAGAATATCCTCCCTGGATCTTCGACTGAGGAGCAACGAAGCCAGAAAGCGAAATCGCCCCAGCCCTCCGGGGCGGGGCGGCGCCTGGCCGGCTGCGGCGTTGCTCGTCGGTCACAGCCCCAAAACGGGGATGCTCCCTCCTCGCGCCTTGCATCCGGCCAGGCGGCGCTCCCGCCAAAACCGGAAGTTATTTTTGCACAGACCCTAAAGGCCACGGTCCGGGAGACCAAGTAGGGCGAGTCCGTCCCGGCAAGCCGCTCGACTGTTCGTGGAACACGTCCGACTCGGCTCGCTGAGGACAGGCTCGCCCTGGCGTCAGGTTCATGAGCAGGCCAGGGACAACTCCACGATCATTGGGAGGCCACTGCGTCCACCACGTTCGTGGCTGCCTTGGCCGCGGCATCGGTGATCTTGGATTGCTGCCCGTAGGCGATGCTGTTCTGCGATCCCGACAAAACCTTGGCCTGGAAAATGAGGTTCGGCGAGAGCACCGGATCTCGTCCTTGCGCAACGATGGCGCGGGGTCCCGTGGCTCGAAGACTGGCCCACACGACTTTGTTCGACTGCGTAGCCGACGGCGTTGTGGCTCGCACCGGGCCGCCAATCATTTCGTAATTCAACGCCGATTCCGGGATCAGTCCAATTTCCAGATCGACCGGCTGCGCCGCATTCTTCATGGGCTTGAGTGTGAACATAGCTTTCACGGTCGAATTGGTTTTGGGCCTGGCAGCGAGAGAAGCGGTCAGGAGCGGCCCGATTTCAAACGAGAGTTTCAAGAAGTCCTCCGGATAGGATGAAATTGGGGTTATGTTTCTTGAACGGCGCAGCCACGGCGGCGTGGATCTTGGGGTTGGTGCGCGTGTCGCCGTAAGCGATGAAGGTGACTTTGTTGGGGCTGGATCCGAAGGTTCGGAATTTTTTTGGCGGTGTTCGCACGCCATCGGTCTCGGCCGAATAAGTATAGGTGGAGCTGGGTCGCAGCCGCGTGAGCGTCATTTCGTAGAGGTAGGCGAAATTCGTCAGCGCGACTTTGGTGACATTGGTTTTGCCCGTGGCCAGGACGTTGGTGACGGAGTTGGTGGTCACGATGGTGAGCGTGCGCGGACTCTCCAGATGCAGGGCGCGGTTCAGCCGGCCATTCAGTCCGTAGTGAAGCGTGCCTGGCTTGTTCGTGGGGGATTCCCACAAGACGGTCATGGTGTCGTCACCGGGAGCCTGCAAATACGGACCTTTCAGGAACGTGCGTTCGAGTTGTTGCGCGTGAACCTCAGCCGACGACGCGGCGAATAATACGAAGGCCAACCAGCAGGCCGTCCCGTCGAATGAGAAACTTCTCTGTATTCGCTCGATCATGATCCCAATTCTTGCCGGTTCGGCGGGCGAACACAAGCCGAAGGTATCCCCTCAGTTAACGACGGTGGGGCGACGCTCCTGCGGAGCCTTTCTTCGATGGCATCGGCTCTGCAGGAGCCTCGCCCCGCCGGAACTGCCTTAACTGAGGGGAGACAGCCGAAGGTGTAATCTGCGCGACGCCCGCGGACACCTACCGCGCCAACTCGTTCAACATCGCGAGGACTTCCTCGACGATCCGTTCGCCCGTCCCGGGCTCGGCGTAGCTGTGGTAGCCGGTCCAGACTTGATAGCCGCCGAGTTTGTGCGCGTCGAGGTCGGGCAGGTAACCGATCCAATCATTCGCCAACTCGGCGACGTAGGTGTGGCGGAATGGCGATCGGTTCTTGATGTCCAGGCCGAGTTTCGTGAAAAACTCGGCGGGGACACCCACGATGGCGATGTCGCCGATGCGCAGGGCTTGCAGCCAGGTTTCGCGTTCCTGGCCGCGTTGCGGCGCCAGCGCCTTGCGCATGTCGCGAAACACTTCGATGACCTTTTCGCCATACGCGCCAACCCATTTCCGGCAGTAGCGCGTGACGGCTTCGTCCTCCTTCGCGTCGTCGAATGGGCGGACTCTGAATTTGAACGGGCGTTTCAGCGCAGCGAGTTGGGGCACGGGCCGAGGCTGGGCCAGCTTCAGCGCGTCCGCGACGGCTTTCTTGATTCGTTCCGTGGATTCGGCGCCGGACAAGCCGAGGTTGTGCGTGGACCCGGACGCGCCTTCGAGGAAACAGAACAGGCCGCCTAATTCAGTTTCCAAATCTTGCGCAGCCAAACCGTAAAAGGACGGCGAGCGTTTGCCCGATTGGCGCGTGCCGATGGTGTGCGTGGAATGATTGAAGATCACGGCCTTCAACTTGTCGGCGGAGTCGCGAAAGGCGAGCACTGGAAGTTCCGGATCGAAAGGCCCGGTGGGCCGGACGAATTGGTCGCGCGGGCCGACCCAATAAATCTGGCCGTCCGAGAGCAATTGCCGGCTATTTTGGCCGACGGTCTTTTCTTCACCGAGCTGGAAGAAGAAGCGGCAATTGTCTTTCGAGAGATTCGCGTGAGCTTCTACCACTGACTTCACCACGGCGCGCTGGACGCGCTGCGCGAAAGTTTTGTCGAGGTTGTATCCGTGCAGCAGAACGGCGCTCGGCGCGTGGTGGGTGTGCGTGGAGTTGATCAGAATGTGCGCGCCGGGAATGCCGGTGGCCTTTTCGATTTCAGCCACCGCCGGATCCAGCCACTCCCGGGTGATCATCAGGATGTCGCAGGCAACGATGGCCAGTTTGGGTTGCCCGGATTTCTCCAGGACGATGGCGGCGGCGCGGAGCTTGCCTTCCTGTCCGCTCACCTTTCCCGGCGTAATGCCGCCCGCGATGACCATGGAATCGTCGGCCTCCAGTTCCACGGCGGCGGTGCCGACTTTCACGCCGTCGGCCGCGGCAGGCGCCGAGGCCGCGCTTTTCTCCAGATCTTGCGGCAAAGAGATTTGGGCTGAGAGTCCCACGGCGACGGTAGCAATCAGGGAAGAGAAGGTCATTCGCATAAGCAGTGCAATGATACAAAGCTAAGGGTCTGTGCAAAAATAAATTCCGGTTTTGCTGGAGGCGATTTCGCTTTCTGGCGAGGCACGACGAAGGAGCATAGCCAGGGCTCTGCGACTGAGGAGAAACGAAGCCAGAAAGCGAAATCGCCCCAGCCCTCCGGGGCGGGGCGGCGCCTGGCCGGCTGCGGCGTTGCTCGTCGGTCACAGCCCCAAAACGGGGATGCTCCCTCCTCGCGCCTTGCATCCGGCCAGGCGGCGCTCCCGCCAAAATCCGAAGTTATTTTTGCACGGACCCTAAGCCGGGCGAAGGTATGCTCGGCTTGCGTCGCGGTTTCGTTGAAGCCCGCGCAATGAATCTATGGATGACGCTGTGGAGTGTAGCCGGCGATGGGAGCGAACGTCAGAAGCAAGCAGTAGGGCAGGCCTCCGGAGAGTGCCCCTATCCTGACGCGGAGATCGTCTTCAAATCCGCGCGTACGGCTTCGTAAGTGGTCGAGTAAGCCAGCACTTCCGGATCCGGCTGGATTTCCCAGCGTTCGCAAGCGGCGCGATAGATTTCCGGCCACCAGTTGCGATGCTGCGTCAGTCCGTCTTCACGCCATTTGGCCCAGTTCATCAGGACGCGCGACCAGCATTCGTCGCCGTAACGCACGGCCTCTTGCGGATTGGTGAACTCCTTCAAATACCAATCGCGTCCGATCTTCGCGTGGAGAACCTCGTCTGCCCAGTCGTAATCCTGGAACAGCGCGGACAGCGGATTCCCGGAGGACTGGCCGACTTCCCATTCGAAGCGCTTGCCGGTTTTCGGCATCAACCCTTGCTCGATGAAGTAGAGCACCGCGTGCCGTTCGATGGGCTTGAGCTGGGTGTTCAACGCGAGCGACCAGGTGAAGTTGATCATGACTTTTCGCCAGTCGATGCCGAGGTTCGCGAAACCCACCTCTCCCATCATGGCATGGCGCGCTTCGTCCCAGAGCTGGCGGCTCATGTCGCGATAGTAAGCCCACGGTTTGTTCGGCGTCTCGACGATGATGCTGGCCATCATCTCCGGCACGTCGATTTCGCGCAGCCGCTTGTAGAACATCATGAGCGTCTTCGGCTGCGGCGGGAATTTGGGATCGTAAAGAAACATCTCGGCGTTCACGCCCATGTTGTAAGGGTCGGGGAAGCGTTCGTCGCGCCTGGGCACGCGGTCGTATTGATACGGCTTGGAGGAATGCCGGCGTTGAATGGGCTTCGCCGCAGGCGTCTGCGTGCCGTCGAGTCCGCCCGCGTCGGCGAGAGAATCGTCGAGCAACTTCAGCCAGGCGTCCAATTGTCCGCACACCTTTGCGTCGATCAAGCAACGGATCGTCTTGGCGCCGAAGTCGAGCATATCACTCAGATCGAGCAACGCAAAACGGCTCAGGCGCACGGAAGGGTGGTCTGCCAGATGGTTTGTGTCTTGCAAATGCCGTTCCAGGGCTTGGCTTAAAGCAGGCAGGGCTTTTTCGTAGAGGCCGAGGACAAGCTCTTCGGTGGAAGGCGCCGCCAGGATCTCGTCAAAGAAAACTTCCAGGTTGGGATGCGGAATTTCTTCCAGGCCGAGCGGCGGCTCGCGCACTTCACCGACGCGTTTGCGCAGGGCCGAGGCCTGTTCTGCGCAAAGGTAGGCGTGCAAGCTGAAGGCCGATTTGAGTTCGTAAATCGGTTCGGCGGTGATCCGGGCGGTGAAGATGTGGTGCAGCCGTTTGAAGGCATAATGATAACGCTTGAGCCGGCGCACGCATTCTTCAACCGAAAGGCCGGGAGTCATGGCGTCCGGCATCGAGCAAACGCCGGCCAGCGGCGGCAGGTTGCGATAGGAGGAGTAGGTTTTCATGGCTTCACTGAACCCTGCCAAATTACCACGGACGATCAAGGGCGACAGAATTTTCTCGGCGGGCTGCGATTAAAGCTGTCGGTGACAAAGTCTTCTCCCTCTCTTCCCGATGGGAGGAGAGGGCTGGGGAGAGGAGGTGCGTCAGATTTCGCTTTTCCAAGAAACCCCTCTCTCCAGATCTCTCCCCTCTCGTTCCTCGCGGGCAGAGAGGAAAGTCAATCGGAGTCGCTGACCGACACTAAATCGCACCCTCTCTCGACGGTGGGGCGACGCTCCTGCGGAGCCTTTCTTCGATGGCATTGGCTCGGCGAGAGCCTCGCCCGACCTTCACGGGATTGCCCATTCTCTGCGATTGATTATAGGGTGGAACTCTGGGATAAGATTCGTCGCAGGGTCGGAAGTTTGGATCCTGTTTCCGAATTACAGCGGAAGAGTTGCTGCAAGTGTCAATGGTCGGCTCGGCGTGCAGGGTTCAAGCAAACCGAGGCGACCTCAAACCACACGGATTATGTATAAGCTCAGAACCGTCGGTCCCCCTTACGAGGTCTTTCTGCTCAAAATCGGCGCTTACCGCCTGGGCAGCGCTTCGGACAGCGAAATGGTGCTGAACGATCCGTCCGTGGCTGCGTACCATTGCGAAATCCTCGTTACCGCGAAGACGATTCAAATTCGCGATCTCAGTCCAAACCACGAGACGTTCATCGATGACGCGCAGGTGCAATCGTCCGAGTTGAAGCCAGGCCAGAAGCTTCGCCTGGGCGGAGTCACGCTGATCATGGAAGCGGCCGCCAATACGGCGGCGGCGGGCGGCGCGTCCGAAGGACCGGCTCGCCTGCGTGCGGCGTCGGTCGCCAAGCGCAGCGTCACGGTCCTCAAGCCGTTCGTCCTGCCCGGCCTGGCACTGCTTGGCCTGGCCAGCATCGTAGCTTTGATCTGGCTTTCGGCCTCTCGGGAAGCGCGCACCAATGCCGACAGCGCCGGCGCGCGCGCCAAGAAGAAGCCCGCCAAAGAAATCTCCGCCGAAACCAAACCGGACGAGGCCGAGCCGGGGCCGGACACCGAAACGGGCAAGGCGGCGGCTTCCGCCAAGCCCGGCCTCGCGAAACCGTCGAAACCCGGGGCCAGAAAACCGCCGGCGCCGTTCAATCCGAACGACACGAAAGCGCCCCCGGAACTGGATGTCCAGGCCGCCGAGGCGCACCTCGGCAAGCGCGAATTCGCCCGCGCCGAGCCGCTGCTGCAACGGGCGTTGCGCAATCAGATCAGCACGCTTGGGCCGGAGCACCCGGAGGTCACCAAAACGATTGGCACACTCGGACAGGCCTACGAAGGCGCGCGCCAGTTCGACAAAGCGGAACCGTGCTTCCAGCAAGTGGTAAAGGCGGCCGAGAAAACACGCGGCCCGGAGCATCCCGAGACCGCGGCTGCGCTCAACGATCTGGGCGAAATGTACCTGGAAGCCAATCAGCCTGCCAAAGCCGCCCCGGCGCTGGATCGCGCCCTGAAGATCCGGGAGAAGGCGGTGGGGCCGGACCATCCGGATGTCGGAGCCAGCTTGACCAATCTGGCGGCCATGAATCGCACGCAAGGTGAATTCGCCAAAGCCAAACCCCTTCTGGAGCGCGCGCTCAAAAACTTTGAGAAAAACCAGGGCACAAATAGTCCCGCGGTGGGCCAGTGCCTTGACGAGCTTGGTGAGATCAACCAGGCGCTCGGTGACGACGCGCAGGCCGAGCGTCTCCTGGAGCAATCCCTGAAACTGAAAGAACAGAACTCGTCTCCGGACGATCCATCGCTGGAATCGTCGTTGAACAAACTCGCGGCCCTTCATGAAGCCAAAGGCGATTACGCCAAAGCCGAGGCGCTGTATCAGCGCGCCTTGAAGAATGCCGAGAAAGCTTTCGGACCGGACAGTCCGAAAACCAAGCCCGGCCTGAACCACCTGGCCAATCTCTATCGAAAAATGGGCCAACCGGAGAAGGCGGAGCCGCTCGCCCAGCGTGCCGAGAAAATCGCGGAAAAATCATTTGGACCGGACCATCCCGAAACAGCCGGGAGCCTGAACGAACTGGCCAAGGCGCAACAAGCGCTGGCCGATTCCGCGAAAGCCGAGCCGTCGTTTCAGCGTGCCTCGAACATCCTGGCGAAGGCGCTGGGTCCGGAGCATCCGAGTTCCGTGAAGAACCTCGAGGACCTTGCCTCACTCAACGTTTGCGAAGGAGATCAGGCGCGCGGCCCGCAACTCGCCGGCCAGGCGGTCCGGGCCAAACTCAAACTTCTCTCCACGGTGCTCGCTTACGGCAGCACGCAGCAACGGCTCGCTTACGCCGATCTGGTCAATCCGTACAGTCTGGCGGTTTCAGCCAATGCGCCCGCCGAGCTCGCCCTGACGATCCTGCGTTTCAAAGGCGTGATTCTGGACTCGCTCCTCGAGGATCGATTGATCGAGCGCGCCGGCCTCGATCCGAAGGATCAGGCCATGATTCAAGAACTCCTTTCGACCAAGCAACAATTGGCGGAGCTGCTGTTTGACGTCCCCGGTGAATCTAAGGCAAAGCCGCGCGAACAACGCGAGATCGAAAAGAACCGCCTGGCCCGCGATGTCGAAGTGCTCGAAGGCGTTCTCGCGCACCGCGTGCCCGGACTGGGACGCGTCCGGAACACCGCAAACCTGACCGTGGCCCACGTCCAGAACGCGATTCCGCCTCAGGCCGCCTTGATCGAGTTGATCCGTTACTTCAAGTGCATCAGCGCCGACAAATGGCAACCTTGCTACGGCGCAGTCGTCATGACCGCCACAGGGAACCCGGCCTGGGTGGCGTTGGGCAACGCCGAAGAGTCCGACCGCGAGGTTGACCGCTATCAGCGAGCCCTCCGCGGAGCGCAAAATACGGGCAGGGAAATCGCGCCGTTGCTTCAGGCATTATCGAAACAAATCTGGATGCCGATCGCAGCCGCGCTGCCTGCAGACACAAAAGCGCTCCTCATCAGCCCCGACGGCGCCTTGAGCGCCGTTTCCTTCGCCATGCTGCTGGCGGCGGACGATCATTTTCTCGGTGAGAAATATTCGGTCCGTTATGTGGCCAGCGGCCGTGATTTGCTGGCGGAACGGAAATCCGGCCGCAGCAACCAGGCTTTCGTCTTCTGCAATCCCGATTTCACCGCCGAAGGATTGAATGCGCTGGGGAATGCAGAAAGCAGCCCGATCCAGTTTGTGGACCGGCAGGACATCGGACGATTGCCGTTGCCGCCACTGCCCGGAACGTTGAAGGAAGCCGAACGGGTGGAAGCGCAATTGAAGATTCTCAAACTGGCCGTCCGCGTCGTGGGCGGCGCCGGGGCGAGCGAGGCGCAACTGGCCGCGGTTCAATCGCCCCGGGTTCTTCACCTGGCTACGCATGGCTTCGCCTTGCCTGGCCACACGACCACGGTGGCGCCGAGTGTGGCTGCGCTCGCTCGCGGCGACAGCGACCGCTCCGGCGCCATTTCGGATGCAGCTCCGCCGGCATCGGCCTCCCTCCCAGCGGCGCTGAGAAACCCGGTTCACCGGGGAGGCGTGGTGATGGCCGGCGCTCGGGCGACGTTGAAATCCTGGGAGCGCGGCGAATTGCCGCATCCGATTCACGACGGAATCCTGACTGCGGACGAAGCCGCGTTGCTGAAGCTGCAAGGAACGGAACTCGTCGTGTTATCCGCGTGCGATGCGCGAGTGGGCGCGACGGCTTCCGGCGAAGAGGTGCTGGCCTTGCGCCGTGGTTTCGTGCAAGCGGGCGCGGAGAATCTGCTGATGACGCTGTGGCCGGTGGAAGACGGGGCAAGGAACGAGTGGCTGGGAACTTTTTACGAACGATTTCAGCAAACGGGCAGCGTTGCGCAGGCCTTCGCCGAAGTGCAGCGCGAGTCGCTGGTCAAGCTGCGGAAGGAACAGAACCTCGAAGCCGCCGCGCGCATTGCCGGTTCGTTCGTCTTGAGTGTGCACGGACCTTAAGTGAAATACGATGACGTTCGTCGTCTTTTATGTCAAATATCCAAGAGCCAATATCCAAAGCAACAGCCAAGAGAAGTTGAAAGTTCACTGCGCCGAAAAACCCGGAGCCGCATCCACAGGATCGAGTGCCGCCTTCGCTCCTTTGCGGTGGAGCTTCTCGGCCAGGTCGCTGAAGAGCGTGTACACGACCGGGATGATCAACAGGGTCAAAAAGGTGCTGGTCATCATGCCGCCAACCACCGCAACGCCCATGGGCCGCCGACTCTCCGCACCCGACCCGAACCCAATCGCAATCGGCAAAATGCCCGCGACGGTGGAGAACGCCGTCATCAGAATAGGCCGCAACCGAACCACACCGGCACGGATCATCGCCTCGTGCGAGTCGATGCCTTTGGCGCGTTGCTGGTTGGCGTACTCGACGAGCAGGATCGAGTTCTTCGTCACCAATCCGATCAAAAGCACGAGCCCGACCTGGCTGAACAGATTCATGTTCATCGCCGGGATGGGTGGATAAAGCCCCATCTTTCCGCCGAAATCGATGAGCCACAGCAAGCCGAACGCGCCGACGCCCGCCAGCGGCAGCGCCAGCATGACCGTCAGCGGATGAATCAAGCTCTCGAATTGCGCCGCCAGCGTCATGTACACAATGATCATCGCCAGTCCCAGGACCCACCAGATTTCGGTGCTGGCGTCGTTCAGGCTTTTGGCGTCGCCGCCCCAGGCGTAAAGGGTTCCCGGCGGCAGCTCCTGCGCGAGCATGGCATCGACTTCCTTCACGACAGTTCCGATCGGCACGGTGCCCGGCGAAGCTGTGATGCTCGCGCTGCGCAAACGTCCGTAGTGACTGATCGAATTGGGAGCCGCGCCCTGGGTGCGGGTCACGAGGCTGCTCAATTGGATCAACTCCCCTTTGTCGTTTCGGACGAAAATCTTGTCCAGGTCTTGCGGGGTCAGGCGCGATTGACGTTCCAGTTGCGCCATCACGTAATATTCTTTGCCGCCGATCTTGAGCCGGCTCAAGTCAAGCCCGCCGAAGAGGATTTGCATCGTGCGCGAAATATCTTCGATGCTCACGCCCAGCAACGCCGCGCGGCTGCGGTCAATGCTCACGCGAAGCTCTGGCTTGTTCACCTCGAAGGTGACATTCACGCTCCGAAGCTTGTTCATGCCGCGAATCTTGTTCGCCACCTCCTGGGCGGTCGTGTTGAGCGCGTCGAGATCCTGGTTTTGCAGGATCAATTCGAACGGAGATTCGCGAAAGCTCACTTCGATGGCTTTGGGCAACTGGACAATCGCCAACCCGCCTTCCACCTCGTTGAAGAACCTCTGCATCACGCCGCCCGGTCCGTAAACGATCTGCTGCGCCGAGCGCTCGCGCTCCTTCCGATCTTTGAGCGTCACGAACACAATTCCGAAATTCGCCTCTCCAGGCCCCCGGAAACCCGGGGCAACCATCGCGCCGTAGCGGGCTACTTCGGGCACCTCGGAGACGATCCGTTCAGCCTTCTGCAACTGGCGGTCGGTGAATTCACTCGTCGAGCCATTCGGGGTGATCACCATGCAAAACATGCGGCTCTTGTCCTCTTGCGGAAGGAAATCCTGCTCCAGGCCAAAATAAGCCGCCACGGTGAGTCCGAACGATCCGAGCGCGACCAGCGTCACGAAAAACCGGTGCCGGAGCGACCACTTCAGGGCGCGCCCGTAAGTGTTCGCAAACCAATCGAAGCTGCGCTCGAAGAAGTTGAAGAGCGGGCCGTGCTTCACGCCTTCAAGCGATTTGAGCACGCGGGCGGACATGGCGGGCGAGAGCGTCAGCGCCACGAACGCCGAGATGATCACCGACCCGGCGACGGCGACGGCAAACTCGATAAACAGCCGCCCGGTCGTGCTCTTCTGAAACGCCAGCGGCGCAAACACCGCCACAAGCGAAATCGTGATCGCGATGACGGCGAAGCTGATTTCTTCCATCGCTTTGAACGCCGCTTGCATGGGCGGCATCCCTTCCTCGATGTGCCGGTAAATCGCTTCCAGCACCACGATGGCGTCATCGACCACGATGCCGATGCTCAGCACCAGCGCCAGCATGGTCAGGATGTTTACCGAGAAACCAAACGCGTAAAGGATCGCAAAGGTGCCGACAATCGACACCGGAATCGCCACCGCCGGGATGATCGTCGAGCGAATGTTTCGCAGAAACACGAAAATGATCAACACCACCAACCCGAAGGCAATCGCCAGCGTGTCCCAAACTTCGATGATGGCCCGCTCCACAAACACGCTGGAGTCGTATCCCACCCCCAGGTCGCACCCTTGCGGCAGCGTAGGCCGGATGGCTTCGATTTCTGCCTTGACCGCTTTGGCCACGGCCACCGTGTTGGCCTTGGCTTGCTTGATCACCCCCAGCCAGACGCACGGTTTGCCCGCGGCGCGCGCGATGGTGCGATAATCCTCCGAGCCTTCCTCCGCGTTGCCGATGTCGCGCAGGCGGACGAGCGACGTGCCATCGCTCCGGATGACCAGATCATTGAATTCCTCGGCGGTCTTCATTTCACCGCGCGTCTGGATGGTCATTTCGCGGTCGAGATTCTCCACGCGGCCGCTGGGCAACTCGATGTTTTGCTGGCGTAGCGCGCGCTGGACGTCGAGCACGGTGACGTGACGCCCAGCCATTTTCTCGGAATCCAGCCATAGCCGCATCGCGAAGCGCTTTTCGCCGCCGATCATCACGGAAGAGACGCCCGAAATGCCCTGGAACCGCGGCTTGATTTGCTGTTCGGCCAGCGTCGTGAGTTCCCGGGGCGAATACCGGTCACTGTTCAACGAACTCCAGATAATCGGCATGGCGTCGGAATCCTGCTTGGCAATGATCGGTTCGCGAATGTCCAGCGGCAACTGGCCCCGGACGCGCGACACTCGGTCGCGCACATCCTGGGCCGCGATGTCGATGTCACGCGAAAGGTCGAACTCGATGGAGATATTGCTGACGCCTTCCCGGCTTTCGCTGCGCAGCGTCTTGATGCCTTCGATGTTGTTGACGGCCTCTTCGAGACGCTCGGTGACTTCGGTTTCGACCACGCGCGCGTTCGCACCGGGATACACGGTCGTGATGGAGATGATGGGCGGATCGATATCGGGCAGTTCGCGCACGGGCAGGCGCGTCAGGCCAATCAGTCCGAAGAGAATCAGCACGAGATTCATCATGCTGGCCAGGATCGGACGTTGGATTGAAACGCGGGATAGGATCATAGCTTACCCCTGTGTGTACGGTGCGGCCGACTCCGCCGGCGCCAACGTCACGGGCGCGCCCGGCCGCAACTTTTGCACGCCTTCCACAACGACTTTTTCGCCCGCACTCAATCCCTTGGTGATCTCGGCTTTGCCGGGCAGGCGCAGGCCGACTGCAACCGGACGAACCTGAGCCGTGTTGTTCGCGTCCACGACGAACACCATGAAATTGTCGCCGTTGCTCATCAGCGCGGGGTCGGGAATGACGATGGCGGACTCGCGCAACTGCAGCGTGAGTTCCAGGCTCGCGAGCATGCCGCCCCGGAGCTTGCCGCTGGCATTCGGGATCTTCGCTTTCACCAGTGCGAAACGCGTGTCCTGGTCGATCTGCGGCGATATGAAATACACTTCGCCTTTGAATTTCTCGCCTGGAAACGCCGCGACCGAGAATTCCATCGTCTGGCCGATTTCCAATTGGCGCAGGTATTTCTCAGGCACCTTGACTTCGACTTTGACCGTGTCCAGATCCACGAGCCAGGTCAGCGTCGTGTTTCGGCTGATCACCTGGCCCGGACTAATTTGCCGGGCGCCGACAATGCCGCTGAACGGCGCATGGACTCGCGCGTCTTGAAGCTGGCGTCGCTTGAGATCGACTGCGGCCTGGTTGACGGCGAAGGTCGAAGCCGACTGGTCGAAGTCCTGCTGCGAGATCAATTTGTCCTGGAAGAGCTGCCTGGCGCGATCGTAGTTCGCCTGGCTGAGTTTGAGGTTGGCTTCGGCTTCCGCGAGACTGGAGGCGAACTTGGATTCGTCGAGCTTCACCAGCAAATGGCCCTTGGCTACTTTCTGGCCTTCGGCAAAATTGATCTCCTGCACGATGCCGTCGGTCTCCGCTTTGATCTCCACCATTTCATTGGCCATGATCGTGCCGGGCAACGAGAGCGTCTCGGAGACAGCCTGAAGTTTCGCCTCGACCGCGATTACGCGCACCGGAGGCGGACCCTGTGTCTGACTGCCCGCCGCCTTTGGCTTGCAGCCGGTCTGAAGAAGCGAACTCACCAGCAATCCCACGAGCAGCAGCGCGGGAAGGCGTTTGCTGAGCTTCGCTGGAGAAGCGTCGGTCGAGGTGCGACTTAAAGTGGCGGTCAGCGGCTCCGATTGACTTCCCTCTCTCCCCGCGAGGAACGAGGGGGGAGCGAGTTGGAGAGAGGGGTTTCTTGGAACCGATTTGACGCAGTAGCGCTGTAACGCTGTAACGGTTTGCTGTGTCATGACTCAGATTTTCCTTGGCGCGCGATTTCCCCAGGCCCACTTCCTGACTTCACGTTTGCCTCCGGCGCCTTCGAGAAACAGTTTGACGATCTGTTCAGCGGTCCGACGGGTCAAGGCGTGGTCCGGTCGGAAGAATTGGCCCATGACGTACATATTGATCAGGCCGTAAATCGACATGGTAAGTTCTTTGCTCGTGAATCGCCGGTTCACGACGCCCTCGGCCAGACCTTGCTTGATCAGCGATTGGATGAACTCGAAATTGCGAACGCATTTGTCCAGATACCGGATTTCCGCCGGGATTTCTCCGGGCGCCGCGAACGCCGTGGAGAACGCGAGCCGGATCAGTTCGCGGTGTTCCTTCAGAAACTCAAAGAGCGCCGTGATCACCTCGACCAGTTTGTTCGGCAGGGATGCGCAGCGGGCGGCCGCCTCCCGCATCAATCGGAACCGCTCGTCGTGCGCATAATCGAGCAGCGCCTGGTACAGCCCGGCCTTGTTCGGGAAATAGTAATACAGCGTTGCCTTGGTCACGGCCGCGGCATCGACAATGTCCTGCACCGACGTCCCGGCGTAGCCGCACTCGGCGAACTTCGCCAGGGCGGCGCGCAAAACCTGGTCTCGAGTGACGGGGTTCGTCTTCACAAAGCTACCGAACGGTAGGTAAGCGGGCCAGGGCCGTCAAATGCTATGAGTGTCGGACGAGTAACCCCTCAGTTCACGACGGTGGAGCGACGCTCCCGCGGAGCTTTTCTTCGATGGCATTGGCTCGGCACGAGCCTCGCCCCGCCTTAACTACCTTAACTGAGGGTTACTCGGACGAAGCTCAGGAAGCTCCAGTGGAAGGTTCGGCTTGGGCCAGCTTGCTCCTCTTGGCGCCGTACACAAAGTAGATGACCAGACCAATCGCGAACCAGATCGCCAGCCGTATCCAGGTGGTCAACGGCAGGCTCAACATCAGCGCCAGCGACGAAATCGCCCCCATCGGCGCCACAAACCAGATCGCCGGCGTCTTGAACTTCCTCGGCAAATCCGGTTCGCGCACGCGCAGCACCAGCACCCCCACAGAAACAATCACAAAGGCCAGCAGCGTCCCGATGTTGCAGAGGTTCCCGGCATCCCGCACGGTGACCGACCCCGCGCAAACAGCCACGACGACGCCGGTGACGATGGTGATTTTCCACGGCGTCTTGAACCGCGGATGAACCTGGCTGACGAAGTCGGGCAACAGACCGTCCCGCGACATCGACCAAAACACGCGCGTTTGGCCAAGCATCATGACCAGGATCACAGACGACAACCCCGCGATGGCGCCCAGCTTGATGACGCCAGCCATCCAGCCCATCCCTGCCCGGTCGGCCGCTTTCGCGATCGGCTCCGGCACGTCCAGTTCCTGGTAGGGAACGACGCCGGTGGCGATACCAGAGACGATGATGTAAAGAACGGTGCAAATGAGAAGGGAACCGATGATCCCGATGGGCATGTCGCGCTGAGGATTCTTCGCTTCCTGCGCGGCGGTGCTCACAGCATCGAAGCCAATGTAGGCAAAGAAGACCAAACTGGCGCCGCGCATGACGCCGGACCAGCCGAACTCCCCGTAGTTGCCTGTGTTCTGCGGAATGAAGGGCTGCCAGTTGGCGAGGTTGATCGCACTGGCCGCGCCCGCGATGAACAACAACACCACGGCCAGCTTCACAAGGACGATAATGTTGTTGAAACCCGCCGACTCCTTGATGCCGACCACGAGCAACGTCGTGACGATGGCGACGATCACGACCGCAGGGAGATTGAAAACCGCAGTCACGTTTTGCAGCGTCGTCGGGTCCGTTCCGGCCGCGCTGATCTGACCCGCGAGATGCGCCGAAAGTGTCTGCCAGCCGGGCGACACCTTCAGGCTCGCGGCGAGCGCTTCCGGGAGATTAATGAGCGGAACGCCCCGGGCGGCGGAAAGTTCGGGAGGAATGATAATCCCGAAATCTCTGAAAAACGAAACCACGTAGCCCGACCAGCCGACAGACACAGCAATGGCCCCAACCGCGTATTCCAGCACCAGGTCCCAACCAATGATCCAGGCGAACAACTCGCCCAACGTCACATAGCCATAGGTGTAAGCGCTGCCGGACATCGGGACGAGCGAGGCAAATTCCGAATAGCACAGCGCCGCGAACGCCGAAGCAATCCCCGCCAGGACGAACGACAAAACGACCGCTGGGCCGGAATTCTGCGCGGCGGCTGTCCCAGTCAGCACGAAGATTCCGGTGCCGATGATGGCGCCGATACCCAGCGCGGTCAGATTCAAAGGGCCCAACGCGCGCTTCAGGCTCTGGTCCGTCAGCGCCTCGGCTTGCAGATCGGTGACACTTTTGCGACGAAATAAGTTCATGGGTTCCTTCTCTAGGGATGATCAAACATCCGCCGAGTCCGCGAAGCAGCAGGCTTGGCTGCACACGCGGCTTGTATTCGCCTCCCGCGAGCTAAACATCGTGAGGCTGACCGAGGAGAAACGGTCGGAGAGCTTCACGCGGATCGTTGGATCGGGAGTTCGGTTTATGGACTGGCTTAATTAACGACCCGACCTGCGAAGTCAAGAAATCTCCGCTGGATTGACACCCGCGGTTTGAACTCCTAGGTTTTGCCTATGAAATCTGGCGTTGGCTTGTCCATCCTGCAATCTGCACAAAGCCGATCGAACCGCGGTCGTTGATCCTGTGAGCGGCAAGTCGGTGCCCTTGTATCCCCCGGTCCGCCAACGCTGGTCAATTCACTTTCGGTTTATGGGTTCTCAAATCAGGCTTGACTCCTATCGGTCGGGCGACGGTCGGGGCCTTGGCTATGAACGAAGCGCGGCGCCAGCGGATACGTGCCGCGGAAGCGAAATTCGGCCTTTTTCCTCCGAGCGCCTATACATAAATCGCCATTTGCTTTCGAAATGAAGAAACCGTCGTTGTTGATTATCTTTTTCAGCGTCTTCATCGACCTGATCGGCTTCGGCATCGTCCTGCCGCTCTTGCCGCTTTACAGCAAGCAATTCGGCGCCAGCGGCCCGGTCATCGGGGCGATCATTGCCTCGTTTTCGCTGATGCAATTCCTGTTCGCGCCTGCGTGGGGCCGGCTCTCCGACCGGATTGGGCGGCGCCCCGTGATTCTCATCAGCAACGCCGGGTCGGCGATTTCCTACGCCTTGTTCGCCATCGCTTCGACGCGCACGGGAGACGCGGCGCTGTGGCTGTTGCTCGCCTCGCGGGTGTTTGCGGGCATTTGTGGCGCGAATCTGTCCGTCGCCAATGCGTATATCGCGGACATCACACCGCCGGACAAGCGAACGCAAAAGATGGGGTTGATCGGAATGGCGTTCGGGCTGGGATTCATCTTCGGACCGGCGCTCGGCGCGTTCAGCTATCACCAATTCGGGCTGGCCGGACCGGGCTGGACGGCCTCGATTTTTTGCGGCGTGAATTTTTTGCTGGGCTGCTGCGTGCTCGCGGAAAGCTGGAAACCCAACTCCGAACACGTCCCGCGGCGCCCCGGTCTCGCGCAATGGACCCAGACTTTCCGCCGGCCCACGGTCGGATTCGTGATCGGGACATACTTTCTGGCGACTTTTTGCTTTGCCTGTTTCGAGAGCACGTTCAGCTTGCTCGTGAAGGAACAATTCCACCTGGACGAACGCCACGCCGGGTATCTGTTCACGTATTGCGGCCTGCTCGGCGCCTTTCTTCAGGGGGGCGGGCTGGGATGGCTGAATCGCCGCCTGGGCGAGCAACGCCTGATCGCCGGGAGCTTGATCGTGGTCGCCGTGAGCCTGGCTTTGTTGCCGACGGTAAGCACGATTACGGCGCTGCTCTTGTGCCTGGCGCTGTTCGCGGTGGGCTCCGGCATTAATCGCCCGCCGACGTTTGGGCTGATTTCGCTGCGCACACCGCCGCAGGAACAAGGAGCGACGCTGGGGGTGACCCAAAGCGCGGCCAGCCTGGCGCGCATCATCGGCCCGATTTTTGCCAACGCGTTATACACGGCACGCCCTTCCCTGCCTTACCTCGTCTGCGCCGCCGTCGCGCTGATCACCGGGTTGGTTGCGTGGACTTATTTGTGCCGCCAGTCCCAGGAAATCCTCGGCGCGGATGTGCAAGCAGGATGAACGCCGTCACCACAACCTACCTCGAGATGCGCTCGCCGGACGAACTGCTCCCGAAGCGCCTCGCGGATGAGCGATTCTGGATCGGAGAGGCGACCGTGCCGCAATGGCAGTTCAATCGTTTTCTTTATTTGACAGTCGGCGCGCCCTGGGCGTGGACCGACAAACGCGATTGGTCGGGAGAACAGTGGCGCGGTCACGTCGAATCGGGACGGCTCCGCACCTTCGTGGGCTACTACGACGGGTCCCCGGCCGGTTATCACGAACTGCGGCAGGACGATGGCGACGGCGTGGAGATCGCCTATTTCGGACTCCTTCCCGCGTTCATCGGCCGCGGCTTCGGCGGCGCCCTGCTCACGCACGCCCTCGATGAAGCCTGGCGCATGGAGCCAACCCGAGTCTGGGTCCACACCTGCACGCTCGACCACCCCGCGGCACTCGCCAATTACCAGGCGCGGGGGATGAAGATCTACCGCGTAGAGACCCAATAGCCTCAAATCCCCGCGAACCCAATCAAAAAGTCCGCGCAAAAGGTATGTCCCGTACGGGACTTACTGATCAGACGTGGGATAGAAGTTTGGGATTAACTCGCTTGATCCGGCTTGGTGGGGGACGTCTGATGACCGCCGGAATGGATGGTCGCGAACAGTTGGGAGAAATCGTCTTTCGTCACGTACGCTTCCGCACCCAGGCTTGCCGCCTCGGTTCGCAGGCCGGAGATTTCCGGACTGATGTAGTGGCGATTGTCTGCGGCCAGGTCGATCGCCGCGAGGATGCCTTCCGATCTCGTCAGCGACGCGGATGGCCGAGGATGAAGAAACGTTTTGCAGCAAGAACTGCAACGCCCGCGTGGCGGCGGTTTCGTTCCAGAGGCCGTCAGCGTTCGCGGCTTTCACATGGAAACGATAGCCGCCGGAAGGAACTCCCGTGTAATACGCCACCCGCCGCGCGCCGGCTTCCTGCCAGGTGTCTTCGTAACCTCGACTTCGTTCCGAGCTGCTCAACTGGAAATCAAGTCGGACCTCCCGTTCTGAGGACGCCAAACGGAAAAGAATGCTTTCCGTCAGGGATTTCTTTTCCCTATTGAGGTAGAAGGCTCTGCTCACCGCGAAGTTGCGGACACCGAACTTGACGTGGTCAAACATCTGTTCCCTTTCTCATGACTCGCAGTGGGCGAGGGCGTGTAATCGGCGGTCTAGACCCTATGGCTTGGCAGAGGGAACCAAAGGGTGCCTGACTGCGGTGGCAAAACGTGGGTTACCGGTGTGTGCCGGTCGATCCCCAAGTTCAGAGACCCGGATAAACCGGCGCCGCTCTCAAACTCATCACCTAACGAACCTTCAACGTGACTGTGACGCCCGTCAATGGCGGTTCGGGGGACCATTACCTTGTCGGCACCCAGCCTTTGCCGGGGATGAACTCGCGGCTGCCGGGATTTGTCTTGCAACCTAACGCCGCCGCCATCGTCATAAGCAACAGAACCAGCAGAATGAATTTGGCCATGCCCGAATGTGAATCAGAATTGTCAGCCGGGCAAGTCTGGGGCAAAGTAAACCGTCGGCGTGAGAAGAAATGGCTGAGAAATTCAAATCGCTGAAAGGCCAGTTGCTGCTGGACAGCGGCATGCTGAACGGTTCGTTCTTCCACCGAACCGTCGTCCTGATTTGCCAGCACGATGCAGAAGGCGCGTTCGGCCTCGTGATCAACCGCTCCAGCGAAAACAAGGTCGGCGAAATGCTCGTTGCCGACCTTCCCGACATGCTCAAGGAACAATCCCTTTTCCTGGGCGGGCCGGTCCAACCCACGGCTTTGAGTTACCTCCACGCCGATACGTTTCTGCCTCAAGCCAATGTCATTTCCAATCTCAACCTGGGGCATTCGCTCGACTCGCTGGTGGAAATCGGTGAATCGCTCTCTCCGAGCCAGCAAGTGCGGATTTACGCCGGATACGCCGGCTGGGGGCCGGGACAGCTCGACGACGAAATGAAGCGCAAGGCCTGGCTGACTCACCCGGCGTCCATCGAAGTCGTTTTTGCCAAGGATCCCGCCACGCTCTGGCGAGCTATTGTCAGCCAGAAGAAAGGCGTCCAATTCAGACTCCTCTCCCAAATGCCGGACGATTTGTCGTGGAACTGATCTCACGCAAGACGTACGGCGGACTCCGAGACTCCGCGAGGAAGAATTTGACACCCTGCGGCCACTGACCTAGTAAAGGCGCGTCCTCTGGCACTCGTGCGGAACCGGAATTGCGACCATGAGCCTCACCCAACAAGATCTCGACGCGCTGCGCGCCCTGAGCACGCCAACCGTCTCCAACGCCGTCGAGTTGTTCAATCTCCGCCCGCGAAACCACGGGTTCATGTCCCCGGAAATTCGCAGCCTGTTCCCGGAGTTCGGCGTCATGGCGGGCTACGCCATCACTGGCCGTTTCGCAGCCGATCAACCTGCGACGCGCCCCGGTTCGCGCTACGATTTTTGGAAGCGCATTCTGGAAATCCCGGAACCGCGCGTCGTCGTGATGCAAGACCTAGACCAACCTGTGGGCGTCGGGGCCTACTTTGGCGAAGTTCAATCCACCATTCACCAGCGCCTCGGCTGCATTGGTGTCGTGACGAATGGACACGTTCGGGACCTGGACGAGGTGCACGCGATGGGCTTCAACTACTTCGCCGCCGGCGTTTGCGTTTCCCACGCTTACGTGCACCTCATTGATTTCGGCGGGCCGGTCAAAGTGGGCGGAACTCTTGTCCGGACCGGCGACTTGATTCATGCCGACAAGCACGGCGTGCTCGTCGTCCCGACCGACATCGTGCGCGACATTCCTCAGGCCGCGGCAAAAGTTGCGGAGCGGGAGCAGCGCATCATCGGCCACTGCAAATCTCCGAGCTTCTCCCTGGAAGAACTGAAGCGGCTTTACGAATCGTGAGCGCCGAGGAATCGAAAGTCTCCCCCGACTCGCTCTTGAAGTTCTGCGCCGCTTGCTTCGAGAAGCTGGGCGTGCCGGCGGACGACGCGAGAATCACGGCAGAGAATTTGATCTTCGCAAACCTGCGCGGGGTCGATTCCCACGGCGTGATTCGGCTGAAGATCTACACGGAGCGGCTGCGCGCGGGCGGATTCAAGGCCCGCGTGCATCCTCGAATCATTTCCGAACACGCTTCCAGCGCGTTGCTCGACGCCGGGCATGGCCTCGGACAGATCGCCGGCGTGGAGGCGATGAAGCTGGCGATTGCCAAGGCAGAAGCCACGGGCGCCGCGATCGTGGGAGTCCAGAACAGCAATCACTTTGGCGCGGCGGCGTTCTATGCGATCCAGGCGGTCGAGAGCGGAATGATCGGTTTCGCGGCGACAAATGCCGGCGCCAGCATGGCTCCCACGGGCGGACGCGAAGGACGTCTGGGCAACAATCCCGTCGCCATCGCCGTGCCGGCCGGGAAATATCCGCCGCTCGTGCTCGATATGGCGACCGGCGCCGTGGCCTGGGGAAAAATTTTCTTGGCGCAGCAGAAGCACGAGAAAATCCCTCCCTCGTGGGCGTTGGACAAACACGGCCTGCCGACCGACGACCCCAACGCCGCCGCAGATCGCGGTTTGATTCAGCCTTTCGGAGGATACAAAGGCTATGGGTTAAGCCTGTTCGTCGACATTCTCACGGGCGTGCTCGTGGGCGGTGGATTCTCGACCCACGTCAAGGGCTTGTATCAGAAGCTCGAATCGCCGAGCGATGTGGCGCAGTCGTTTGCCGCCATCAAGATCGACAACTTCATGCCGCGCGCCGAGTTCAGCCGTCGGGTCGAGGAAATCATCGATCTCATGCACTCGTGTCCGCGCGCGCCTGGCAGCGAACGCATTTACGTCCCTGGCGAAATCGAGCACGAGACCGAGCAGCGCCGCCGGGCCGAAGGCATTCCGATCAACGCGACGCTGCGGGAAGAATTGGTTGGCCTGGCGCTAGATCTGAGCTTGCCTTCGCCGCTTTGATCTTCTCTCAGCCGGAACGATTCAGGACGGATGAGGAGCGCACGCGCCTCGGGTGCTGTGGTCGGCGCCCCCGCCGACCCCATTCAGTCGGATCGAAACCGTCCCGGCTCATCACCATGGCTTGAACAACGGTCCGACCGGCGAGGGCCAGTCGGAAGACGCGAGGGCGCGTGTGCTTCTCGCTTGCATCTGAATCGTTCCGGTTTAGTCCCGCAGGCGCATCGGGCACTGGCAGGCTGGAAGCCAGCCCTGCTCAGCCGGATTTCGCGGCCGGTGAACTCAACACTTCCAGCGCGCGGAGACTTGCGGCGGTGCGCGTTTCCACGCCGAGTTTGGCGAAGATTTCCAGGACGTGCTTTTTGACCGTGCTCTCGCTGTTGCCTAGGATGGTCGCGATATCGCTGTTGGTCTTGCCCTGAGCCAGCCAGAGCAACGTTTCCGCCACGCGCGGTGTCAGTCCAAGCTC
>Ga0194131_10003180_pt1 | contig 26192 bp, 20 predicted proteins | sample TA2KigO120mmetaG_FD_148631 | JGI IMG/M metagenome (GOLD analysis project Ga0194131, IMG submission 148631) | Freshwater microbial communities from Lake Tanganyika, Tanzania - TA2015053 Kigoma Offshore 120m | ecosystem: Environmental > Aquatic > Freshwater > Lake | place: Tanzania: Lake... | reverse complement strand
GGCAGTCCGTGGGAGAACGGCTATATCGAGAGCTTCACTGGTCGGTTGCGGGATGCCCGGTTGAATCGAGAACTGTTTGAGACACTCTGGGAGGTGCAGGTCCTGGTGGAGCGGTGGCGGCAAACCTGCAACCGGATTCGACCGCATAGTGCCCTGGGCTATCGGCCGCCGGCCCCGGAAACTGTCGCCCCGCGTTGTGCGTGAGTCCCATGGTCAGTGGTACAACTACAGGGGGCGGGTCAGAAGCGGAAGTGCTGTTCAGGTTCAGCGAAGGGGGAGTTGATGACCGGGTTTTCGATGAGAGTTGGGGGCATCGTTTTATCTCGCCATGAATGAACTAACGCGAGAAACGTACACCCGCTTGTAGGGCTCAATCATCAACAGTCAGGTAAAAGACGGATTACACAGCTAAGCTGTGAGAAGTTTAGCCAGAATCCAGAAAGAAAGCTACTTCCCAGAACTAGCTGTCCCGGAAAGTAGCCTTTCTGTCTAAAAATGTCCACCCGCTTGCTTACTCCTTCCGCCCCCGTTGACAAGCTCCCACCCCCTGACTAAGATGCGACCTGGTTACGCTGTCCACACCACTCTTCTTCGAGCAGAGCATGACCCTCCAGGAACTCGGCGCCTCGCTCTACAATTGCAAGCTCTGCAAACTGTCCAAGCTGGGCCGGACCCAGGTGGTCTTCGGAACCGGCAATCCCCAGGCCTCGATCATGTTCGTCGGCGAGGCCCCCGGCTTTTACGAGGACCAGCAAGGGGAACCTTTCGTCGGCGCAGCCGGCAAGCTGTTGAACGAACTCTTGCAGTCGGCCGGCCTCTCCCGCTCCGAGGTCTATATCGCCAACGTGATCAAGTGCTTCATTAGCCCGCGGGTGCTTATCTATACGTCTGATGGATACAAACCCATCAAAGATATCAGGGTTGGTGACTTGGTACTCACCCATGCCGGACGCTTTCGCAAAGTCATCTATATTCGCCCTCAGGAGGTTCTGCCGAAAGACAGCGAAGTGGTTCGGATCACGATTCGTCCACAGAACGAGGGCAGGCCCCTTCATATTACTGTCACCCCCGATCACCCGTTCTTGATCAATGGAACGTGGAAGGTCGCCTGCGATATTCAGCCGGGTGATCACATGACGGCGCTCGGTGATCGTTGCGAAGTCTGCGGCAAGGCCTACTTCGTCCGATACAACCGCTACGAGCAGAGGACGTATCGCACCTGCAGCTTTGCATGCCATAACCGGCGAATCTTCCATAGCCAGGAAACCAGAGAGAAAATCCGCCGAACGATGGCGCAACAGTACGCCGAGGGACTCCGCGATCCTTTGGCAATCACGGCCAGGGCCAATGAACGTACCCGCGAGTTGGTCGCTGCGGGAGTCGCCAAGATCCAGCGGATGACAGCCGAGGAACGCTATCGGGGCCGTATCGCCATTGCCAAGAAAATCAATGAAGGGAACGGCAAGCATCCCATTGGTTATGGAGAAGAAGAACTAAAGGCCATTTTGCAAGACATGGGAGTTCCGCACATCCACCATTTCGCTCTTCCAGGTTCTGCCTTTACCTATGACTTCTGCCTACCGGAAGAGAAGATACTGATCGAAGTCCGCGGTCCGGCTTTTTCCAATCGAGATGCACAGACTCGCGCTCTGTTAAAAGATGAGACGGCGGAACAGCACAGCCATTTGGTGCTCAATGTCTGGTGGCAGGAAGTGGTCCGCCACCCGAACATGGTGCGAGGCCTACTTGAGCGGATACTGAAGAATCATCGTGGCGAGTATGTCTTCGTCGAAGCGATCGCCACGAAGATAGAGCGCCGGCATACTCGCCGTGCTTTTCCACTCTACAACATCGGCGTGGAGGAAGATGAATCCTATATTGTGGCAGGCATCGTTAGCCATAACTGCCGCCCGCCGAACAACCGTGATCCTGAGCCTGATGAAGTGGATACTTGCAAGCCATTCCTCATGCAACAGATTAACTTGATCAAGCCGAAGGTGGTCTGCTCGCTGGGCAACTGGGCGACGCAAACGCTCTTGGAGAAGAAGGTGGGGATCACCAAGGTCCGTGGGCAGGCCATCCGCTTGAAGGACTTTGTGCTGTTTCCCCTCCTGCACCCGGCGGCCGCCCTGCACCAGGGCAACCTCCGAGGACCGTTGGAGGAGGATTTTCGGAAGCTCAAGGCCTACCTTGACCGGCTCGCCGCTGAGCCGGAATCGGCCCCCTCCGCTTCAGCCGACCTTTCTTCCGAGCGTCAACCGGCAACCGCTCAACAGGCGCAGCAGGCACAGATGGATCTGTTTGGCTCCTAGTGCCGTCCAAACTATTTGCAGCAAAGTCCTCGCCCCCTCACCTTTGTCCTCTCCCCCTTCAAAGGGGAGAGGGGCGGGTGAGGGGGAGGCCAGCGAATGTGGCTCACTAAGTTGGAACAGCACTCGGTCGCGCTGTCTGGCGTTGACTTTGAGAAGGGAGTGCCAGAAGGCCGAGGCTTGGCCCGGATTATTCGCGAAGACTGCGTTTTCGCTCATAACCGCCTGAGAGATCGCTAGATGCGCTCTCTCAGGTTTCGACACGGTGCTGACGCACCTTGCTCAAGGCTAACCCGGGCTAACCCTGAGCGAAGGCCCGAAGGGCCGGAGTCGAAGCCCGCAAGGGCGGGTTATTCGAGGTTCGTTCATAAATAACCCGGGTTAGGCTTCGGCCTTTTTGCTGTCGGAAGCAGCGGTGGGTTCTTCTTCGTCTGTCTTGGCTTCCTCTGTCGCTTCTTCTTTTCCTTCTTCTTGCGGCTCTTCCGGCTCTTCGAACCAGGCCACCAGCATGTCGTCCCACCAGACTGCATCCACGTCGGAGCCCGGGTCCGTGCCGAGGATCGAAACGTCTTCCTTGGTGATCGACGGACCGACGGCCGTGGGATTGTACTTGGCTCGCTCGATGACCTCCTTCGTAGCATAGCCTCCGACGATCCAGGAGTCCGGGTCGGCACGTCTCGACTTGTAGGCCTTCAACCCGTGTTTGAGGTACAGGAACAGCGCCCGCTGGACCTCATCGCTTACGCCCGTTACCGGCAGGCTCAAGGTCTTTTCGATTTTCTTCCGCCACTCCCGCTGATCATAGCGAGAGGTAATCAACTGGAGCATTTTCTTTCCAAGTTCGGCATCAAGTGGCATTGAAACTCCTTAACAATTTCGAGTCGCAAAGTCTGAAAGTCAGAAAGTCTTCAAGTCCCGTCCGAACGACTTGATGACTTTCGGACTTGACGACTTTCCGACTGGCGCAGCCCTATGCGCCGAGGTGTTGCTTGAAGAATGCAATCGCCCGCATCCACGCGTCCTTGGCCCCTGAAGGTTTGTGCACGTCCTTCCTGGTGTCGTTGAAGAAGGCGTGGGGCGCGTCCGGGTAGGTCTTGATTTCACCCACCTTGCCGTACTTTTTGAGCGCGTTCGCCAGCCGCTGCACATCCGCCTTGGTAATCCAGCCGTCGTCCTCACCGTAGATATAGAGGACGGGGGCGGCCAGGTCCTTGAGCGGATGGTCCGGGTTCGGCACCTGGCCGTAGAAGGGCACCGCCGCCTTGATCGCCTGGTTGACGCAGGGAAGCATGAGCGCATAGGACCCGCCCATGCAGAAGCCGGTCACCCCGATGCGGCGGGCGTCCACTCCATCGACGGTCTTGAGGTAGGCGACCGTCGCGTTCAAATCCTTGAGCCCATCCTCCTGCTTGAGCGTACTCATCAGCTTTCCGGCCTCGCTCGAGTCCGCTGTGACTTTGTTGCCGAGGCGGGAGTAGAGGTCCGGTGCAATCGCCACGTACCCTTCTCTGGCCAACCGTCTGGCGACATCCTTGATGTGGTCGTTAAGGCCCCACCATTCCTGCACCACAATGATGGCCGCGCGTGGCCCCCTGGCCTGGGGCCCTACCATGTAGGCGCGTACTGTGACCCCTTCGCTGGGGTAGCTCACCATCAACTCTTTGAGGTCTTTGTCACTGAACTGTTCTGCCATGGCTTTCCTCCAAATCGAAGAGCTAATGGCCTATGGCATATGGCAAGAATGCAGGCGCCTGATTTCATTCAAACAAACCATTCGCCATAAGCTATATGCCATATGCTCCTAGTTTCCCGCGATCGTCATCTCCCTGATCTTCAACGTGGGGGAGGCGATCCGGCCTCGAAACTCCAGGTCATTGCCCACCGACTCGATATCGGCGAACATCGTTGTGAGGTTTCCGGCAATCGTGATTTCCTCCACCGGGTAGGCCAGCTCCCCGTTCTCGATCCAGAAACCGGCCGCGCCGCGCGAATAATCGCCCGTGACCATATTGACGCCGAACCCGATGAGCTCAGTGACGTAGAGCCCTTCGCGGACGGACCGGATGATCTCGGTCGGGCTCACCGTTCCCGGCACCAGATAAAAATTGGTCGGCCCTACCGACGGGTTCTCCCCGATGCCTCGGGAGGCGTTGCCGGTCGAGGCCAGGCCCAGCTTGCGTCCGGAATAGCTGTCCAGCAAGAAGCTGGTCAGCACGCCTCGCTCCACCACCATCGTCTTCCTTGTCGCCAGCCCCTCCCCGTCAAAGGGGCGGGACCCCAAGCCGCCGGCCATGCGGCCGTCATCATAGACGGTGACAAAGTCCGGCGCCAGCTTCTTCCCCAGTTGTCCGATCAGGAACGACGTCCCCTTGTAGAGCGAGTAGCCCGAGGCAGCGCTGCAGAGGTTGCCCAAGAGACTGGCGGCCATCTCCTGATCGAACACCACCGGAGCTTTTCTGGTCGTGATTTTTCTGGCACCCAGGCGGCGCACCGTCCGCTTGGCCGCCTCCCGTCCCACCGACTCGGGACTGGCCAGACGCGCGAACTTCCGCTGCACCGCGTACCAGGAGTCCCGCTGCATGCCGCCGCCCGGCTCGGAGGCCACCGGCGACACGGACACGGAAAAGTTGGAGCTGCGGTATTCCCCCAGAAACCCGTGGCTGTTCCCCAGGACGACGCGACCGGCGGACGAATTGAAGTCGGCCCCTTCCGAGTTCGTGATGCGGGAGTCCTCGGCCAACGCCGCCGCTTCGGCGCGACGCGCCAGATCGATCTGCTGCTCGGTCGAGAGGGTGGCCTGATCATAGAGATCCAGATCCGGCTGGTCCCGCGCCAGCAGGTTTTCGGCCGGCAGTCCCGATACCTCATCCTCCGCCACGGCGGAAGCCAGAGAGCAAGTGTCGGCTACCACCCGTTCGAGGGAATCGGATGAGAAATCGGAGGTGGCGGCGCTGGCCGACCGTTTGCCGAAGAAGACCCGGAGCCCCAGCCGCTTTTCCCTCGCTTTGGTCAGGCGGTCCACTGTGGACAGCCGCACCTGGACGGAAAAGTTTTCTCCGTCGGCGATCACCACATCGGCTTCCGTGGCCCCCTTCTTCTTCGCCTGGGCCAGCATGTCAACGGCCAACTGCTTGTAGTCGGAATCGGTCATCCGTTAGTCGTTATTCATCAAACGTTGAGGTAAAGGAGGTATGCATTACTTCTTCTTTCCTTTTCTTCCCCCCTCTCAAAAGAGGGGCCGGTGGCATCCATGAGGGGGGAGCGGACTGGCCTTTACTGCGCGCGTCCAACGAGGGCCTTCTGAGGCCGCGCGTTGCGCGAGCATAAGGTCGGTCCGCCCACCCTCGCTCCTCATTTCCCTATCCCTGGGTTCCTCCGACCGTAATCTCGTCAATGCGTATCGTCGGCAATCCCACGCCGACCGGCACCGATTGCCCGTCTTTGCCGCAGGTGCCGATCCCCTCGTCGAGCTTCAGGTCATGCCCCACCATCGAGACCTTGGTGAGAATTTCCGGCCCGCTGCCGATGAGGGTCGCTCCCTTGACCGGTCTGGTCACGACCCCGTCCTCGATCAGGTAGGCCTCGCTGGCCGAAAAGACGAATTTGCCGTTGGTGATGTCCACCTGCCCGCCCCCGAAGGAAACCGCGTAGAGTCCCCGCTTGACCGACCGGATGATGTCCTGCGGGTCCGACTCCCCCGCCAGCATAAAGGTGTTGGTCATCCGGGGCAGAGGAATGCTCTGAAAATCCTCGCGCCGCCCGTTGCCGGTCAGTGGAATCCCCATCAACCGGGCGTTGAGGCGGTCCGTGATGTAGCCCTTGAGCATGCCCCGCTCGATCAAGACCGTGCGGCTGGTGGGCGTCCCCTCGTCGTCCATATTGAGGGACCCGCGCCGGAGCGCCAGCGTGCCGTCGTCCACGATCGTACAGACTTCCGAGGCGACCCGCTTCCCAATCAAATTGGTAAAGGCGGAGGTCTTGCGCCGGTTGAAATCCGCTTCCAGCCCGTGCCCGATCGCCTCGTGCAGCAGGATGCCCGGCCACCCGCCGGCCAGGACCACCGGCATCACGCCGGCCGGAGCCTCCACCGCGCTCAGATTCAAGATGGCCTGCCTGGCCGCTTCCCGCGTATAGTGACGGTACCGGTCTTCTTCTCGATAAAAGGCGAAGCCGACTCTCCCGCCGCCGCCGAAGGTGCCGATCTGCCGGTTCCCGTTCTCTTCCGCAATGCAGGTGACCTGCAACCGGGAGAGCGGCTGCACATCGCCCACCACCAGGCCCTCGGTCGTGGCCACCACGATGCGCTTGTACTCATGGTTGAAGGAGGCCATGACGTTTTTAATGCGCGGGTCATAGCGGCGGGCTTCCGCATCGATCAGGTTGAGCAGGTCCACCCGCTCGCTGGTGGCAATGTCGGCGACAGATGGCTCGATGGGATAGAGGTCCCGCACGGGTCGTTCGCGATGGGTGGCCGGCACCGGCGCGCCGCTGTGCGGGGAGCTGGCGATGTAGCGGGCCGCATCCGCCGCGATCTCCAGGTCGCGCGGCGTCAATTCGTCGGAATAGGCAAAGCCGGTCTTCTCGCCCGCCGTGGCCCTGACGCCGACCCCCTGGGACAGGTTCTTCACCGCACGCTTGACGATCCCCTCCTCCATCGAGACCGATTCGGACTGGCGGGATTCGAAGTACAAATCGGCATAATCCACCTCGCCGACTTTCACCTTTCCCAGGGCGCGGCGGACGGCCTGGTCGCTGAAGCCAAACAAGGCGAGATCCGTCACCTGATCTGGAATGGTCACAATCGAGTCCTCCCCTCGCGTGCCGGTGAGTATAACTGATACATTTCCAATGGCGCAACGGACAGCCCGTCGCAAATCCCTGTTTTTTCCCGTGGATATTGACTTTTTAACCCCCGGCTGAGTAGACTGAGCCTGCCGCTGGCCATTCTCCACCGGATCGTTAGAATAACCAGGCACAGAAAGGGTTGCGAGAACCGCATGGCGAAGGGCGCTGAAACCAACCTCGATCACCTCTCGGACAACGAACTGTTCGCGCTCCTGAATCCAGACTTGCTGCCCCGGCACATCGCGATCATCATGGATGGCAACGGCCGGTGGGCGGAGCTGCGCGGCCTTCCCCGCATCGCCGGCCATGCCGAAGGCATCAAATCGGTCCGCGAGATCATCACCCTCTGCCGTGACCTGGACATCGGTGCCCTCACCATCTACGCCTTTTCCCAGGAGAACTGGAAACGGCCGGCCCTCGAGATCAACGCCTTGATGATGCTGCTGGAACAGTATCTCCAGAATGAAATGGAGGAGCTGATCAGGAAAGGTGCCCGCTTCAGGGCCATCGGCCGTGTGGATTCACTTCCTTCCACCGCCCTCAACTGGGTCCGGAGGGTGGAACGGGAAACCGCGCATCTCGACAAATTGATGTTGAACGTGGCGCTCAGCTACGGAGGCCGCTCGGAAATCGTGGACGCGGTGCGCAGCCTCGCGGAAGACGTCCAGGACGGCCGGGTCCAGCCGGAGATGATCGATGAGGCCTTCTTGGAAGGCTACCTCTCCACGCGAGGCCTCCCGGACCCGGACCTGTTGATTCGAACCAGCGGCGAAACCCGGATCAGCAACTTCCTCCTCTGGCAACTGGCCTACACCGAAATGTACTTCACCCCGACGCTCTGGCCGGACTTCCGTCGGCGCGAGGGCCTGCTCGCCCTGCTCGAGTACCAAAAGCGTGAGCGGCGATTCGGCCAGGTGCCGGATACCGTCTCTCCGCAGAGCGGGTTGTGACTCGGAGTTCCGTGGGCCTCGCAGAAACGACGAACCGGCCGGAACTGGCGCCATCGGCCGTCAGGAGGCTCGACGGACGGCGCGTCTATCCGGCCCTCGTTTTTATTCCTCTTTTCTACGTTCTGGTTCGACATTTCCCCCCCAGCGTGTTCTTCGTCCTCGTGACCGCCACGGCCCTGCTCGCCTTGGCGGAGTTCTACCGGCTCCATTTCCGGGAAGGGTCCGATCGGGCGGCCACGGGACTGGGACTCGGGTTGACCGGGCTCCTGCTGGCAAGCCTCCAGTGGCCGGGGATCATCTCGGAACGGTCGATCTTCCTCCTGGCCGTGGCGGTGGTCCTGACCTATCGCCTCGTGTCCCCTCGCGAGGTCACGCAGGGACTCGTGGACTCGGCCGTGCTGCTGTTCGGAGTCCTCTACATTGGCCTGACGATGGGCTGCCTGCTGTTGACCCGCGCGCTGTCCAACGGGGAGTTCTTGATTTTCTTCCTGTTGCTGATCACCTGGGCGGGCGATACCGGCGCCTACTACGCAGGCATAAGCCTGGGACGCAGGAAACTGGCTCCCGTTATCAGCCCCAACAAGACGGTGGAGGGCCTGATCGGCGGGCTCATGCTGGCTGTCCTGGTGTCGGTGGGGGCCCGCTTTTGGTTCCTGCCCTCGTTCAGTTTGGCCGATTGTCTCGCGACCGGTCTCTTGCTGACGGGCGCAGGAGTCCTGGGAGACCTGGCTGAGTCGGCCCTGAAGCGGAGCGCCGGCGTGAAGGACTCAGGCTCGCTGATTCCCGCGCACGGCGGGATGCTGGACCGGCTGGACAGCCTCCTGTTCACCGCGCCAGCGTTTTATTATTACGTGACGCTCGTCAAAGGGTGAGAGGCGAGAGGCAAGTGGCGAGAGGGACTGCAGGATCAGGACAGCGGCATTGCCTTTTACTCCTTACCCCTTGCCCCTTGCCTCTTGCCCGCCTGTTCACGAGGCCGAGATGAAAAACATCGTCATTCTGGGCTCCACCGGCTCCATCGGGACCAACACTCTGGACATCGTGTCCAAGTTCCCCGATCAGTTTCGGGTGGCCGGCCTCACAGCCGGAACCAATGACGCCAAACTGGAGGAGCAGCTTCGCCTCTTTAAGCCGGCCGCCGTGGCCATGGCCGACGAGAAGGCGGCAGCCAGGCTGCGCGCCCGGTGCGGCGACGTGACGGTTCGGATCCTGTCCGGCGCCAAAGGGGTGGCGGAGGTTGCCGGCCTGCCGCAGGCGGACCTCGTCATCTCGGCCATCGTCGGCGGGGCCGGCCTCGTTCCCACGCTGGCCGCCATCGAAGCCGGCAAGCAGGTGGCTCTGGCGAACAAGGAGCCGATGGTGATGGCCGGTCAGCTCATGCAGGAGAAAGCCCGCGCGCGAGGCTTGCGGATTTTCCCCGTGGACAGCGAGCACAGCGCCATCTTCCAATCCATGGAGGGCCATCGCCGGGAAGACATTCGCCGTCTGATCCTGACCGCCTCCGGCGGGCCGCTCTGGAACTTGTCCCGCGAGCAGATGCAGCAGGTGAAACCGGAGCAGGCGCTGCAGCACCCGAACTGGAAGATGGGCGCCAAGATCACGATCGACTCCGCTACCCTCATGAACAAGGGCCTGGAGGTCGTGGAGGCACGATGGCTCTTCGATGTCCCGGCCGAGCAGATCGAGGTCCTGGTTCACCGCGAAAGCATCATCCATTCTCTGGTAGAATACCGGGACGGTTCCGTGATCGCGCAACTGGGAACACCGGACATGCGGACGCCGATTTCCTACGCCATGAAATATCCCGAGCGGTTGCCGCTGGACCAGCCGTCCCTGGACCTGGCCGGCATCGGCAAGCTCACGTTTTTCCCGCCGGACCACGAACGCTTCCCCTGCCTCGGGTTCGGCTACCAGGCCCTCCGGATCGGGGGCACCATGCCGGCCACCCTGAACGCCGCCAACGAGGTGGCGGTGGCGGCCTACCTCCAGGAAGGCATCGGCTTTCTGGATATCGCCGAGGTGATCCGGGCCACCATGGAAGCGCACCAACCCCATGCCGTCGTGGAGCTGGAAGACGCCCTCGACGCCGACCGGTGGGCCAGGGAAAAGGCCGACGCGCTGGTTCACGCGCGCGCACGATAGCGCCGAGAGTCGAAAAGTCGTAAAGTCTTCATGTCATAAAGTCCATGTCCGGAAGACTTGACGACTTTCAGACCTGATGACTTTCGGACTTGACAGTAATTTAAAAAGGAGTCTGTTACGTGTTGAGTACATGGGCCTGGTCACCGGACGCTGTTTGGGCGATCACGCAGAAGGTGTGGTGGTTTCTAATCGTGCTGGGCGTGCTTGTGTCTTTCCACGAGCTGGGCCACTTCCTGGCGGCCCGCTGGGTCGGCGTCAGAGTCCTGAAATTCTCTCTGGGGTTCGGCCCGAAGCTGGCCGGGCGCCAGATCGGGGAAACCGAGTACCTGGTCTCTGCCGTTCCTCTGGGCGGCTACGTCAAACTGTTCGGCGAAGAAGAGACCGAAGTCCTCACGCAGGACGAGCAGCGGCGGTCGTTCGCCCACCAGACGCTCCCGCGCAAGATGTTCATCGTCGCCGCCGGCCCCGGCTTCAATTTTCTTCTGGCCTATCTCATCTTTGCCGGATGGCTGTCCACGGGCGCGCCCCTGTTCGTCCCCACCTTCCGCGACCTCACGCCAACCGTCGAGGCTTTGAAGCCGGGCTCGCCGGCTGAACTGGCCGGCATGAAAGTCGGCGACCGGATCATTCGGGTGAACGAGAAGGACATCTCCACCAGGAACGAGGTCCAGGACGCCATCCAGAAGAGCAACGGCCGGCCCCTGACCGTGGACGTGCGGCGCGGCGACCAGGTCAAAACCCTCATGGTGACGCCCGGCGCCACGGCCATCAAGGAGGGCGGCAAGGAGGTCGTGACCTACCACATCGGGATCGAGGAAACGCCGCCGGTGATCACGGCTGTGATGAGCGGCTCGCCCGCCATGGCGGCCGGCTTTCGGGACGGCGACCGGGTCGTCAGCATCGAAGGGCAACCGATCCAGGCCTGGTCGCAGATGACGGGGTTCGTCAAGGAAAACCCCAACCGCCCGCTGCGCGTCCAAGTCCAGCGCGACGGGCAGCTCGTGGATTTGACCGTCACCCCGATGGCCGAAAAAACCCTGGTGGACGGCAAACCGGTGGAAGTGGGAAAGATCGGGATTTCGGGGCCCGGCCGATCCATTATCAGGGCCTCGAACCCGTTCATGGCCGGGCTCCTGGGGGTGCAAGCCACCTGGGGCTGGACCGAATTGACCGCCGTCGGCCTGTACAAGATGGTGGCCGGCGAGATCTCCAGCAAGAACATCGGCGGGCCGCTGACAATCGCCAACATGTCGGGAGAAGCCGCCTCCCAGGGGGTCGCCAGCATCGTCTTTCTCATTGCCATCCTGAGCATCAACCTTGGAGTGCTGAATCTCCTCCCGATCCCCATTTTGGACGGCGGGCACCTGCTCTTCTTCGGCATCGAGGCGATTCTACGCAAGCCGTTGGGGGAGCGCCAACGGGAGATCGCGCAGCAGGTCGGGCTGCTCCTGCTCGTCGGCATCATGGTCTTCGCCTTCTGGAACGACATCGAGCGGTTGATCTCGCACTAAGTTGTCAGTGATCAGTTGTCAGTTTTCAGTTTAAGAAAGTTCCGAACTGATTACTGAAAACTGAGAACTGAAAACTTATCAGGCTTCGACTATGCGCACCTCGCAACTGTTGATCCCGACGCTCCGCGAAGACCCGGGCGAGGCCGAAACCGTCAGCCACCGTTTGCTGCTCCGAGCCGGCATGATCCGCAAGGTGGCGGCCGGAGTCTACACCTACCTCCCGCTCGGGCTCCGCGTGATCCGCAAGGTCGAAGCCATCATCCGGGAAGAAATGAATCGGGCCGGTGCCCAGGAATTGCTGATGCCGATCGCTTCTCCGGCCGAGCTTTGGCGCGAGACCGGCCGGTGGGACTTTTACGGGAAAGAGCTGTTCCGGTTCAAGGACCGGCACGAGCGGGACTTCTGTCTCGGCCCCACCCACGAGGAGGTGATCACCGACCTGATCCGCCGGGAAGTCCGGTCGTACCGGCAATTGCCTCTCAACTGCTACCAGATCCAGACCAAGTTCCGGGATGAGATCCGTCCGCGCTTCGGCCTCATGCGCGGACGCGAGTTCATCATGAAAGACGCCTACAGTTTCGACCAGGACGAAGCCTCGGCCAGGCTCAGCTACCAGAAGATGTATGACGCCTACCAGCGCATCTTCACCCGCTGCGGCCTGACCTTTCGCGCCGTGGAGGCGGACACGGGCCTGATCGGCGGAACCTCCTCCCACGAGTTCATGGTCCTGGCCGAAACCGGCGAAGAAACCATCGTCTATGCCGAAGCAGGCCCTTACGCGGCCAACGTGGAGCGGGCCGAGGTGCCGCCCCCCACGGAGGTCTCGACCGAGCCGACGCGGCCGCTTCGCAAGGTGCCCACCCCCGGCGCTCGTACTGTCGAAGAGGTGACGGCTCTGCTCAAGGTGTCGCCGCAGCAACTCGTCAAGACGCTCCTGTACACCACGGCCCAGGACACAGTAGCGGTGCTGCTGCGGGGCGACCACGAGGCCAACGAGGTCAAGCTCAAGAAATTGCTGGGAGTAACCGACATAGCATTGGCTGATTCGGCCAGGGTGACTGCCGTGACCGGCGCTCCCGTCGGCTTTGCCGGGCCGGTCGGCCTTGCGGGGGCCCGGATCGTGGCCGACCACGCCATCAAGGCCATGCGCAACTTCGTGGTGGGCGCCAACGAGGTGGATGCTCACTACGTCGATGCCAACTGGGAGCGGGACTTCACCGTCGCAGGGTTTGCGGACCTTCGCAACGCCCGCGCCGGCGATCCCTCACCCCAGGGCGGCGGGCTGCTCCGAGTCGCCCGCGGCATCGAGGTGGGACACGTGTTTATGCTCGGCATCAAGTACAGCCAGTCCATGAAGGCCACGTTCTTAGACCCGCAAGGCCGAGAAACCTTGGCCGTGATGGGGTGTTACGGGATCGGCGTGGGGCGCACCGCCTCGGCCGCGATCGAACAGAACCACGACGCCAAGGGCATCATCTGGCCGACCCCCATCGCTCCGTTCCATATTCACCTTCTTCCCCTGAGCCAAACAAAGCCTGTCACCGACACCGCTCAGATGTTGTACGACAGGCTGACGCAGGCGGGCCTGGAAGTCCTCTGGGACGACCGCGACGAGCGAGCCGGCGTCAAATTCAACGACGCGGACTTGATCGGGGCGCCTTTCCAACTCATCATCGGCGACAAGGGGCTGGCCCAAGGCACCGTGGAGCTGAAGCACCGCAAGTCCGGCGCGGTGAGCAAGCGGCCTCCGGACAAGGTGCTCGAAGAGGCGCACGCGCTGCTGCCCCAGGGCTCCTCTTGATTTACCCAGTAGTTCGGGGTATGGTTGGGGGCCTGCATGCCTGTCTCCGAGGCCTGGCGCAAGCTACTAGATCGTCGTCGTTTTTGCTGTGCATAGGCTAACGCGGTTGATCAGCAGCGGCGACTCCTGTTTGACGTGGCGGGACCTTAGGGCCTGCCCTCGTGAGCCGGCCCTGCCGATCCTTCTCCAGCCCGAGCAAGGAACGTGATGGAAACCAAGACCGCGCCTGATAATGTCCAGGAACTCCAGTGCGGCAAGTCAGGGTTCAAAGGCCGGGTCGCCTTGCACGAGCTGCTGCTCGGCACGGACCGGATGAAACGGATGATTCAGGCCAAAGCCAAGACCGAGGAGATGCTCAAGGCCGCCATGGAAGACGGGATGACCACCCTCGTGCAGGATGGGATCATGAAAGCCATCCAGGGCCACACGACCTACAAAGAGGTCAAGGCCGTCGCAATCAAGTAAGAGCGTGAGGCGTAAGGGGTGAGGTGTGAGGGGAACCTTCCTCCGTGCCTCACCCCTTTTTTCCGCTCTTGCGTCTCACACCTCACGTTTCACGTCTCACGGTTTACCTGATTTGCCGCACAATATCCCCCGCCTGAAATCCGGTGCCCGACGACACCTTCGCTTCCGAGACGCGATCGTTCTGGTGGCTCGTCAGCATCAGCTCGCCGATCTGTTTCTCGCGCTTGCCGAGCGAGCGGCCCGTCTCGGGATCGATCAGGTCCTGCCCGGGCCGGTACACGCCGAGCTTGGCGCCGCTGGGCAGCCTGGATTTCTCCCCGGCCCGGATCACCGCCGTCTGGCCCTCCATGAGGAGAATCCGGCCCGTGAAGGGCTGGGTGTTCAATTTGACGATCATCTTCTCCATGGCCTTGGAAAAGGCGTCGCGGAGCGCGCCGTCGCGGAGGCCAGTATCGGCGGTGGTCTTGGTGCCCATGCCCAAGGCGCCGCCGGTCTCCTTGCGGTACTCCCCCATGCCGGATTCGGCCAGCAGGCTCTTGCCGGTGGCGACGTCCACCAGGGAATAGTCCACCTGGACGCGCGCCACCTGAATCTTCGTCTGCGTGATCAAGAGGTCCCGCCCTTCTTCCACTTCGGAGTAGGCCGTGATGGCGCCCTGGATCCGATAATCCACCGAATCGAAGCCCTCGGCGGCATTTTTCTTCCCGGCCTTCACCGCCCCGGTCTGCTGCAATTTGATCAGCTCCTCCTGCTGCTGCATCGCCTCCTGGCTCATGTCGATCGGCTCCAAGCCGGCATTTTTCACCAGTGTGCGGAGGATGTCGGTGGCCGACTCGCCCAACGCCGTGCTCCTGGACGGCGTCTTGTTCGCAAACTTGACGATCGCCACGGTGTACTGGGGCCCGGAATATTTCGCCCCAGCCGCTTCCATCCGCTGGGTCTGCCCGGTCACGCTGACGTCGTCTTTGACCTCTCCGGTCATAGACGGCGCGCAAGCCGCGAGGATCATGACCAGGAACGCCGGCACCGCGAAGTGCGCATGCTGCTTCATACCTTCCTCCTTCTTAATGCTGAACAATGACTGCAGAGCGCTGAACCGGGCGATCAGCATTCATCAATCAGAGTTCGTCGTTCATCGTTGTGGCGCCGCCCCGCCCGGTCCGGCCGGCACGGCCCCGGCTCCCACCCGCACCGCCGGCGTGAGGTAATCCGCCTGGTAGGTGCCGTTGAGCAGGATATTGACCGCCGCATTGGTCTCGACCGCCAGCGGGACCTTCAGGGCGGTGGTGATCAGTTTTTCGCCGAGCGCCGCCGCAAAGGCCACTCCTACGTCCTGTCCTGCAGACTCTCCCTGAGGAAGCTGCTGCTTGGGCAGCTCGTACCACGGCGCAAGGATGGTGTCGCCGAACAGCGGCTTCAACTCTTCGCCGGTCTCCTTGTCATCCTGAACGGTGGACGCCACCGACGCGGCGGCCCCGGCCGTCGTCGTGCTCAGGACGGTCTTGACGCCGATCCCGTTCTTCCAGACCGTCTTGCCCGTCTTGCAGTTGACCAGCTTGGTCCGGAGGCGCACGCGCTTGACGTTATAGATCCCGGTGATCTTGTGATTGAATTCATCGAGTGAGCCGTAGAAGACGCCGTCCACCCCCAGGGTCTCGCCAAGCTGCTTGGGATCGGTCAGATCGAGCTGGGCGCCGAGGGTGATCCCCAACTGGTCCTTCAACACCTGATCCACCTCGGCGGCGGGCTTGACGACGTACTGGTGGCGGCCCAACTCCTTCAGGAATTGCTCCCGCACGTAGGCCGGAGCCTCCACGTCGTTGGTGTTGTTGACAAACGGCAGGACCGCCACCGTGCGGATCGGATTGGAGGGATTGGCAGGCACCGGCGGAAGCGGTACGCAGGCCGCGAACACGAGACAGGCCAATAAGGCCACCCAGACGACCCCGTTGCGTTTCATCAGCGTTTCCCCTCTGGCGTCTGTTATTTTGCCGGCACCGCAGCGCCTTTTTTGCTCGCGACGACTTCCAACGTATTGGCCGTGGCGGCTGTCACATCCAGGTCCAAGGCGCCAAAGTCCTTCTTTGCCAATTCGTCGCCGATCTGCTGCGCGCTGGCCTTGGCGTCCACGTCCAGAACCGCCACGCCCCCTTCGTAACTCCGCTGGATCACCGTCTGAACTCCTCGAACCTGGGATTGCAAGAATTCCTTCACCTTGATCAGGTCCTTCATGCCGCCCAGGCCACGGACCGTGATCTGAACCAGTTGGCCTCCGCTGCTCTCGGCCGTCCACTTGGCCGTGATCTGTTCAATCAGCTTGTCCGCCACGCTTCTGGCAGCTCGATCAATGGCCTCGTTTCCGCCGGTGTGCTGCGCGACATGGCGAGCAACCCCATTTCCTTTCGCCGAGGCCAGGACCTGCCCATTGTCCACCCGGATCGCGCTGACCGTGATGTCCGCCAGGTAGGAGCCGACCGAACTCCCCGGTGTGCGAGGCCCTTCCTTGGCAAGCGCCTTGCCTTTGACGATGACCTCGGCCCCCATCTTGCGGCCGATCTCGCGCGCACCCGTATCAGTGAGGTCTGCGATCCGATAAGCGTTTGATATCTCGAACTTGCCGGTCACGGCGGAGATATCAATGACGTTGAAGCCCTTGTTCAAAAATTCTTCCTTCAAGGCGGTCTCGGAAACGGCCATGTCCACGCTCTGGCCGGCAAACGCCGCTCCCCCCTTTCCCCACCAGCCCCACCAGTACAGCAGAATTTCCTGCCCGATGTTCTGCTCGGCGAGCATGAAGAGGACGCGCGGCTTCCCGACCCGGACCATCAGGAGGCCCAAGGCGCCGAGATCATTCTTTAAGGTCTCCACCGCCACGGTCGCCGAGATCGTGACGCTGTAGAGGTCCTTCTGGGCTCCTTCCTTGACAATCGTGTATTTCTGAATATAGCCCTGGCTCTTGGAATAGACGCTGTCTCTCAGCACCTGAAAGTTTTCCACGAGGGTCTCCGACGCCACCATCGACCCGACGGCCTGCTCCACCGCCTTGCGCTGGGCGTCCCTCAGGGCATTGTCACGGGCGATCCCCTGGTCCCCCCCCTGCATGCCGGCGACGCCTTCGGCCGTCACGGTCTGGCTCTGGGCCAGGGCCGGACCAGCCGGCGCCAAGGCAAAGCTGACCAGCACCACGGCAATGACCCATCTCCTTAGACCCGTACGCATAGCAAACCTCCGTTCCATCGATCGCTGTCGCGTGACTTGTGAGAGGCTTATGTCACAATCGAAAAGACGCCGCAACAATTTTATAGCCTTCTCCTCTCGTCCCCTACGCAGAGCCGGACGGCAACCGCCGAAGAACCCGGTAAATCGGGATCGGCTCGCTCTTGCCCTTGACCCGCATCGGCTCCATGGCTTCGACTTCCACGGCCGTTTTGACCTCATCATAGGTGGCCTGGGTGATGATGATCTCGCCCGCCTTGGCGTTCTGCTCCAAGCGGCAGGCCAGATTCACATGGTCCCCGATGACGGTGTAATCCAGGAAGTCCTTGGAACCCAAGTTGCCCACCGTGACGTCACCGGTGTCGATGCCCATGCCGACCCCGATCGTGCGTCGTCCCTCCGCAGTCCATTTCTGATTGAGCTGCGCCACCGCCTCCTGCATCTCCAGCGCCATCAGGACCGCGCGCAGAGCGTGATCCGGCTGGGGCTCGGGGTTGCCGAAGAAGGCCATGACCGCGTCGCCCATGAACTTATCCAGCGTGCCACCGTGTTTGAACAGGATGCGGGTCATTTCGGTGAAATACTCGCTCAGCAACTGCTGCACTTCTTGCGGCTCCATCTTTTCCGACATGCTCGTGAACCCGCGCACGTCGGAAAAAAACATGGTGAGCCGCTCCTTGCGCCCGCTGGGATTGGCCATCTCCGGGTTCTTGACCAGTTGCTCCACCACCCGCTGCGAGACATAGCGGCCGAACATGGCCTGGACCTCGCGCCGTTTCTGCCCCTCCAGGTAACGTTGGTAGGACACGGCCGCGCTGTATTGCGCGGCCACCAGCGAATAGAGCGGCACCATGTCCAGCCAGTAGCGGGACCACCAGAACAACCCGAAGGCCACGGCCCCGATCCCGACGATGAGCGCCCACCGGAACACTTCGATCAGCAAAGACCGGTTCCACGTGTGCATCAGCAGGACAGTCCCGAGCAGGCCCATCGCGACCATCAGCCCCGGGACCAGCCCCCACTGATCCTTGCTCCGGTAGACAAAGCTCCGGTCGAGGATGGTCTGGATGGCGTTCGCATGAATTTCAAGCCCATCCATGCGGACGCCTTGTGTGGATTCGACCTTGCCGGTCAACGTGAGCTGCTGCCGCTGGCCGAACGGTGTCTTGTAGTAGTCATGAAGGGACGGGGCCGAGGCTCCGATCAAAACGATCTTCCCTTTGATCTCGCTTGGATCGATCGCTCCCTGCACCGCCCGCCAAAACGAGATGCGCGGGAAGGTCGCCGGGGGCCCGTAAAAGTTGATGCGCATCTTGCCTTCCGGGCTGGGTATGCGGAGCGAGCCGACGCTGATCCGGTCCGGATCGCCCAAATCGACCTCCTGCTCCCCGTTGGGGTCCAGGTACTGCCGCGCCGCCTCCAAGCTCATCGCCAGCACCGGCTCGGGATCAGGCCCCTCGACCGAATAGTCCAGCCCGACCAACGGCATGTGTCGCAGCACTCCGTCGCTGTCGAGCGACACATTGATCAGGGCCTCACCCAGCTCCCCTTGGCGGAAGATCTCCAAGGGCGTCTTGTGGCCCTTCTCCCCGATATAGCGCGCCAGCACCACATTGCCCGCCTCGGCGATGGCGCGGGCGAAGTCGGCATCCTGATCCGGATCCCTCGGGCGCGAGAAAATCACATCGAACGCGATGATCGACGCGCCGGCCTCGGCCAGGTTCCTGACCGCCTGGGCATACATGGAGCGGGAAACGTCCGTAGACCGGACGTTGAGCTGGGCTTCGCTCTCCTCATCGATCCTGACCAGGAGAATCGGGGTGGCAAGCGACCGGCTCGGCAAGAAGGCGTACCGGAGATCGTAGGACCGCAGTTCTAGCCCTTCGAACGTGCCGAAGAGGTACAACCCGATGAACAGGACTGTGAGGCCGCCGCCGAGCACGATCCGAACCGCTCGCTCGTTCCTGCGCCATTTCGCGATCCGGTCACGCCACTTGCTTAACATGGTGTGTGCTCGCGATCCTCGCGGGGGGTCGGGAGAAAGAAGACTGAGGTCCGCGCTTCATCACGAAGCAGCCGAACGGGCCTTCCGTAGGTCGCTCAAATGGGACTACTGCGCCGCTTCACGGTCCGGCTCCTTCAGGCTGGGCTTGAACTCCACAGACCCCAGAAAAAGCCCTTCGTCCGGTTGTGCGGTCCCCCACCAGTTCTCGCGCGCTTCCAGCGGAAGAGAGGAGTGGTTGATCACTCCCCAGGCGTTTTTGACGATGTTGTTCTTGTACAGGGTTGGTTGCGAGCGACCGCTACAGATGACGGCGGCGTTGTTGGGATGTTCGGTCAGCGTCGAATGGGTCACCTTGGGGGCGGACTTGCCGCTGCACTCCAGCGCGCTTTGCAGGTTGTGCGCGATGAACGCACGGGAGATTTCGGGATTGCCCTCTTTCACCTGGAGGGCGGTGGCCGCATACTCGATCCGCACATGCCTGAGCAGACTTGGCTGCTGGCCGCTCCCTTCAAAGCGGACGGCGTTCGTGTAGTCGCCAGGCCGCGGGGACGCATTGGCCGAGGTCATCTTGATCGGCCGGCCGGCCGTCCCGAAGGCCTGGATGGCCCCGTCCCGCACCACCAGACTGTTGTCGCCCGCTTTGAACCGGATCACCACGCCGGCCTGAATCGCAAGGGTGGCCCCCTTGTCGATGATCAGCGGGCGGGTCACGAGGTACGGACTCTTGGCCGCCAGCAGAAAGGCTGACGCGGTGAGGGTGCCGCCAAGCTCCGGCCCGATGGTTGGAAACGCGACGGTCTTGCCGCCTGGCAGGGGGCCGTCCAGATAATCTTTGATCAGAACCGCCCCATCCATCTTCGAGAGGATCGCGGCTCCCTCGGCCGTTCCCCACCAATTGCCGCTCAGATCAACGGTCTCGGACGGGGCGGCATTCAGGACTTGCATGCCGCCGTTGTCGAGCAACTCGTTCCCGTGGATCGAAGGCCCTGCGGCTTTGGTCAGGACGATGCCGTGTCGAACGTTCTGGGCAACGTGGTTGGCGGTCAAGGCCGGCGCTGCCGCGTCCTGCACTGCCACCCCGTCCTCACGGTTCAGCACGACCTGGTTCCGTTCGACCACCGGGCGAGCCGACGCATGGCGCACCAGCAGTCCTGTTCCGTTCTCCGTCAGCTCGCTGGCCACAATCTTCGGCGAGGACGCCAGGCAGCTGATGCCCACCGAAGCCCACGCCACGCGGACCCGCTCCAGCAGGCTCTCCTGCTCCCCCGTCTGATCGAAGACGACCCCGCGCCAGCGCCCCTCCGGACTTTCCCGCTCCGCCGTCAACACGATCATCTGCTCAGCCGTGCCCTTGGCCATCAAACTTCCGCGTACGACCAGCCCGCCGCCTTTGGACTTCACCACCGTGCCCGGCTCAATCGTGAGCTTCGCTCCCTGGGCCACCGTCACATCCCCCTCCAGGACGTAGGGGCCGGCTCCGGCATACCATGTCGTATTCAGACTGATGGTGCCGCTCACCGGCGTCGGACCAGGCCTGACCGGAACCGCGGCGATGGCTTCGGATTGGGCGCTTTCATTGCCGACCTTGTCGAAGGCCGATATCCGATAGTAGTACGACTGGAGATTGGTCAGATCTTGGGAATCCACGAACGAGGAGGTTTCGCTGGTCACCAGCGGCTGGTATCCGGTCAGGGCCGTGGCACTGCGATGGAGTCTGTACCCGGCCAGGTCCGGCTCGCCGTTGGATGTCCATTGGAGGCTGACGGCTTTATCCCGCCCAATGGCCGCAAGCCCCCGTGGGACAGCCGGGGGGGTTGTGTCGATCGTGACCGGGCCGAGCACATCTTCCCAATCGGCCGTGAGTCCCTTCCGGTCCGACAGGTGCCCGACGACAACCAAGTTCTCCGCATTATCGCCCGGCTTCACCGTATAGGTCCCGGCATAGACGCCCGGCTGGATCTCCGTCATCCCTTGACCCGTTCGGTACTGGCCCAGGTCGAAGGTGGCCAGCATGTCTGGATCGCCCTTGATGCCGACCTTGATTTGGTCGCCGGCCTTCTTCGTCAAAGTCGACGCATCGTTCACCAGCAGCATGATCGTCGGGGGGCGCACCGCCTCTCCCGTGCTCAGTTGAGGGAGGGTTTTGATCAAGTCCCTGAACAGGTCATCGGAGGCCCGCAAAAGCTCGATGTGCCGCAACGCAAAGGCATTCGCCGCCAATGTAATGACTATTCCAAGCGGATCGGTAGCAAACCCGCCCGAGTGTGTGCGGGACACATCGGTCGCCTCCCACAACACACCCCCCGTCTTTACATCCATCATCTGCACGCGGGCCCCCACTGCGACCTGCGCATAGACGCCCACGTAGATCCGATCGAAGTGGGTGATCTGGCCGTAGATGACAGCGTCGGCTTTCGTGAGCTCGCCCACACGCGCAACGGGCAACTTGACGATTTCTTCGGCCTTGACCAGCCCCCGCTCCTGCAGCAGCCGATCCGTCACCGCCGTACGTTGGGCGTTATACTGCCGGGTCGTGAAGTGATTGGCAAAGGCGCTCCGGACGACATGTTCAGCGCCCTTCTCTTCCTCTTGCGCCGTTTTTCCGGTTAGATTCTCGAAGGGTAGAATGGCCACGAGGCGCGGTGGTTGCTCTTGCAGGCGGCCGCTGACCTTGTACTTCGCTGAGGTCGCCTGCTTCACGCCTTGAATGATCCCTGTCCCCTCATCTTTGTAGACTGCGCAGCCGATAGCCAAAAGACAGGCTATGGGCGCGAGGCTAGCGGCTAGCTGTACCCTCCGCTTGCCCCTCGCCCCTTGCCCCTCGCCCCTTGCCTTCTGGTTAGTCATACACCATCACCACCCGGGCTTGCTGGAGATAGCGAGAGGTTGGCTCGGATTGCTGGATTGCTTTCACCGCGTCGGCGTTCAGCACCACATCCGTTCCCTTGGTCCCGCTCACCCTGACGCCCTTGACGATCAAGGGATTGTCGGTCACGCGGGACTGCCTGCTGCCGGCCACCATATCCTTGGCATAACCGGCTACCCCGGCTTCCACCGCCTGCTCACGAGTCAGGATACCCCCCGCGTAGAGCTCTTTCCCCTGGTCGTCCAACAAGCGCGGCGCCAGGGCCGGCTTCAGATTGAGACCACGGGCATCTACGATCAAGCCGGTGTAGCTCGGTGCCGCCTGTGAAGAGGGAGCCGGAGGGGCCGGTGCCGCTGCCGGTGGAGGCGGCGGAGATGGAGGCAGCGCAGGGGAAGGAGCCGTGGGCGTGGGAGGAGAAGGAGCCCGTTCCGGCGACGACACAGGCGGGGAAGGTGGCAGGGGTCGCGGCGCGGGTTTTGCGGGCACGGTCGGTTCCAAGCCAGAGACCGGTCGACCAAACTCCTTGGGCAGGACCACATCCACCAGCTCGCCGGTGAGAGACACAGCAACCGTCACTTCCACCATCCCATCCGGCTGATGCTCTACCTTGAGCTGGCGAGCACCCTTGACGAGCCCCGTCACGCGGGTTTTGATCACATCGTTGGCCACGACCATGTTCTCAACCAGCACGGCCGAATCGACCCGCACGCCCTTGACGGTTTCCAGGAGGTTCCGCACAGCCGCGGAATAGGCAGCCCGCTCCGCCATGGCTCGTGCCTGGGCCGGATTGACGGCTTTGGCGGGAGGGGCGCCGACCCCTGTCGCTGTCACAAGACCGGTCGTCCAGTTGACCGTCCCCGAGCCGACCGTCTCGACCGCCTCTCCATCAGCCGCGTGAGCCCATTGCGCCACCGGCAGCCCGATCAGCAGAAGCGCCAGGGCGACCGGACGAAGCATATGGAGTCCTCTCCTCACCACGTCAGTCAGTCCCATGAACCGCAAGAAAAGCCAGGAGCTGTTCGATCCCATTTATCCCCTCTGGCATCGGCGTCGGCAAGCGGCCTTCCATGCCTCCGATCAGAGGATCGGTCACCACGACCACCTTCGATCGCCGCAAGGCCGCGCCCATCTGAGCATCTCCGCGGATTTTCTTCGCATCGTCGCTGCTGATGAGGATATTGGCCTTCAGGGCGCCGGCCTTGTCAACCCCCTTGATCTTCAGCGGCCTCCGTCCCTCCCTCGGAACGAGCGCGATCTGCACCGGCCGGATAACGTAGGCGTCCTCCCCAAAAAGCGATGAGATGTTGGCCCCTTTCGGGAGCGTTTGGTACTGGACCGCCCCGTTTTTCTCAACCGTCGCCCGGTCAATCATGTCCGGACCGTAGATGACCGTCCCATTCTCATCCACCACCATCGGGAAGAAGGCCGGCTTCAAACCCATTCCGCGCGCGTCGATCACCAACCCAGTCGGGCCTTCTCCGGATTCCGGCTCGGGAGGCAGATTCTGGGAGCCGATCGCTTTTTCGTTCAGGAAGGGTGTGATCAGCGAATCCACTCCCCACAGGGGGACCCGGACTGTGATCTCCACGCCCCCGTCCGCCTGCACGTCCTTCTTCACGGTCTGCGCCCCTCGCACGAACCCGCTGACCTGTGTTTTGATCACGTCATTCGTGACAATATAGTTTTCCACCAGCGTCGCGGAATCGACGCGCACCCCCTTCACGATCTCCAACAGATTGCGGACGGCAACTGCATAGGCGGCTCGCTCCGCCATGGCCCTGGCCTGCCCCGGTCCCCCCTTGTCGGGTGGAGCGCCCAGCCCTGTGGCCTGCACCGAGCCGGTCGTCCAGTTGATCTCTCCGTTCCCGGACCGTTCGACCGCCTGGCCCAGAGCCACCACCTCCGCCAGGGCTGTGGCCGCCATCCCTCCGATGCAGACCCAGACAATCGCCAGCAGCCGAAGCGGCCTCAGAGTCCATCGTTTAATCACGGCCAATCCTCCGTTTCACGTTAAATCTTCAAGGACTCCTTGAACATCCTGATCGCCAGGAGCGCATCCGCTCCAGTGATCGACTGACTGGCCCCGAACTCGCCGGTGGCTTTGTCCGCTTCCAGAATACCGCGGCTGGAGAGGATCATCGCGGCATTAAAGTAGTAGACGTCCGGCCGCACGTCGGGGAAGAGCGACTGTTGGCCGAAATACTGCGTGGCCATCTTCTCATCCCCCGTGATCCGGATCATGATGTCTTCCAGCATGATCGCATATTCGGCCTTAGTGATCGACTTGCTGGGCTCGAACTTATGGTCCGGGGAAGGCTCCAGTCCCCGCACTCCCAGCTTGACCACGGTGTCAATGTCCGCCTTCAAGGGATGGGTGGCGATATCTGTCGCCGGCTCCATGGCCACGATCTTGTCGGCCTCAAACTTCTGTCCCGGCGCCTTGAACGACGGATCGAAGGTCTTGCCCTTCTTCTCGAACAACCGGTCGATGCGCAGCTCTTCAATGAAGAGCGCCGCCACGTCGGCCCGGCTGATTTTGTCGATCAACGCGATCTGCTTGCCGATCTTGGTGCCCGGCGCCGCCCGCTGGATCTTCTGCACCAGCTGCCATTCTTTGTCCGCCTCGCCCACGAAGTCCTTGTTGAGATCCAGGACGGTCTTGAAGTGCGCGGCCGCCTTGTCGAACTCAAGCCCGACCCGATAGGCTTTGCCCATGTAAAAATGCAGGGCCGGATTGTTCTGGTCCTTCTTGCGCCCGTCTTTGAATTCGTCCTCGGCCTCTTCCAGCCATCCCTCCTTCCGCTCCATGGACAGAACCCGGATCTTCATAATCTGCGCGACGATCATGGGTTCGTTCTGCAACTTCTTGGCCTTCTTGATCGCATCATAGGCCTCGGGGTACATGCCTTTGAAGCCATAGACGAGCCCGATCCCCGCGTGGCCCGGGGCAAAGTTCGGGTCCAAGGCCACAGCCCGCTGAAACTCTTTCATCGCTCCGTCCTGGTCGTTCTTGTCAAGAAGACGGAGGCCGGTGGAGTAGTGGTGTTCCGGCGTGTCCAGCGCCGCCTCCGGCTTGACCGGCTCTTCGGCGCACCCGGTTATTCCGAGGAGCCCTCCCGCCAAGCCCAACCATCCGATCACCGCCAGCACCGCAGCGAGCCTACGCCCATTCTCGTGAATCGTGTTCATTGCTGATCTCCCTTCTCTTACAGCTTTCAGCCACCAGCTTCTTGCTGAGTGCCGACTGCCGAGAGCTGAGCGCTCTCCTCAGTCCAACACCACCATCACGCGGGCCTTCTCCAGGAAGCTGAGGTGTTCCTTCATGCCGTGCAGAACTTGCGCATCGCTGTTGCTGATCACCAGGTCAGTCCTGTTGGGACCGTCCGTCTTGAGCGCCTTCACGAGCAACGGACGATCCGTCACGCGGGGATTCGCTTGCGCCGCCCCCACGTCCTTGAGATACCCCACCATCCCCTGCTCGACCGCATACTGCCGATTCACGAAGGCGGACCCGTACACCTCGCGCCCCTCTTCATTGCGGATCTTGGGCACCATGGCCGGCCTGACGCCGGTCCCCCTGGCGTCGATGATCAGCCCCGTATAGGCAGCCCCAGCCGACGCGGGAGCCGAGGGGGATGGGGTCGAAGGCACAGAAGCCGAAGGGGCCTGCGCGGGAGAAGCCGGAGCAGGGGGAACAACAGGCTGGCCCCCGCCGGTCTGCTTGGGCATGAGCGTGTTCAACAAGTCCCCGGTCAACTTCATTCCAACCATGACTTCCACGGAACCATCCGGGTTGACTTGTTTCCTCATGACCTGCGCGCCTTGGATGAACCCGCTGACTTCGGTCTTGATCGCATCGCTGGTAAGGATCATATTCTCCACCAGCGTGGCCGAGTCCACCCGGATTCCCTTCACCACTTCGAGCAGGTTGCGAGTCGCCACGACGAACGCCGCGCGTTCGGCCATCGCCCGGGCCTGAGCCCGATTGACCGCATTCTCCGGCGGGGCGCCCAGGCCGGTCGCCGTGATGACCCCGGTGGTCCAATCGACGCCGCCGGTGCCCATGGACTCAATGACGTCGC
>Ga0194131_10003179_pt1 | contig 26194 bp, 20 predicted proteins | sample TA2KigO120mmetaG_FD_148631 | JGI IMG/M metagenome (GOLD analysis project Ga0194131, IMG submission 148631) | Freshwater microbial communities from Lake Tanganyika, Tanzania - TA2015053 Kigoma Offshore 120m | ecosystem: Environmental > Aquatic > Freshwater > Lake | place: Tanzania: Lake... | reverse complement strand
CGGAGGTACGGACCTGAGTATGTTTGAGGTAGACGAGGCGGCGCGCATCATCACCGAGGCCGCTGATCCGGAGGCCAACATCATCTTCGGCGCCGTCATCGACGACGCATACACCGGCCAGATCAAGTGCACGGTGATCGCTACGGGGTTTGACGCCGATCCGCTGCAGACCGCCGTTCCCAATGCCGCGCTGCGGCACATCAAGGGATTTGGGTCGCACGCGGTTGCCGAGGAACCCAAGCGCGAGCGTGAGGACCCGCGATCACCCGCCGCTTCCAAGCCCTCGCTGCACCTCTCCGAAGAGGAGCTCGAGGTGCCGGCGTTCATGAGAAAGCCTGTGGGGAAATAGGTTAGTGAGGGTTGCGAAGTTTGCGAGGGTTGCGGAGAAATCCACAATCAACGCAGATTTTGCGTGAAGAGCATTTAGGGTGGACGTTTGTACACTGGAAAAATTCTGATGCACTGGTTTGATGAGGTGATGTTTCACCGGTTCGAAGAGATCGGCGCATGGCAGGAGGCCAGGAAGTTAGCCAATGCCATTCGCGTATATCGCACCAGGGCGGTCTTGAGGAAGGATTTTGGTTGGGAAGATCAAGTCGGAAGGTCGGTGCTTTCGATTATGGCGAACATCGCTGAGGGCAACGATGCAAAAACCAATGTAGAATTCATCAATTTCTTAGGCTATGCGAAACGATCTACGGCAGAGGTGGCATCACACTTGTATTACGGGTTGGATCAGGGATATGTCCTTCCTCAGGAATTCACGTTAGCGTACGAGAGCACACGGAAGATTGGCGCGATGATTGCCAAGCTCGTTACGTATTTGCGTTCCTGCAGGCAAAACAATCAGCGTATCGGTTCAGGTGTACATACGTAACTTCGCAACCCCGCAACCTCCGCAAACTTCGCAACCTCCACAACTTTCATACATGGTTTCCTGTAGAGCCAAACCCCCCCCTGCTCTCTGCGTCGTGTTCGTCTACTTCCACCCACTGTGCCGTTTCCACCTTCACAAAAAGCCCCTGTGCGATGCGCTCGCCGCGTTCGACCGTGACCGGCTGGTCCGATACGTTTTTCACCTGCACGAAGATCTCATCCTTGGGACCGTGGTAGTCCCCGTCGATGACGCCGAGGGAGTGGGGGCACACGAGGCCCTTCTTGCGCGGTAGGGAGGAGCGCGGGAGGATGAGTAGGGCGTAGCCCTCGGGCACCTTCACGATGACGTTACCAGGTACCAGCCCGATCGATCCTGGCGCGATGACGGTGGTTTCCCGCGTTACCAGATCAAATCCTACCGCTCCCGCGGTGTGGTACTCGGGGAGGGGGAGGCTGGGGTCGACGCGCTGGATGGAGACGTGCATGCGCGCAGTGTGGCGGTTTTTTCCAAGCGAGTCTACGTTTATTGCTGCTCACGGAAATGTTGCTCCACATCTGCAAGTTCGACGGTAACCTCGTTCTCTATCACGAAATTTTTTTGGAAGTTGATCAGTAATCGCTGGATCATCTGTGGATCAGCGAGCAGAAGCCTCTCCAGCTGTGGAGCGATTTGCGCTGATGTAGCAAATATTGCCTGCTGCTTTTCGTCGGGCTTCGTTGAGGACTTGCGCACTTCCTTTCGATAGTTGGGCTTCACGAACGCCAAATAGTCGTCTTGACTGACTCCAGTTCCCCAGGTGATATCTTGACCCACTGCTCCAAAAACGGCATTGATGAACCCTGCTGCTCCATCGCGAATATTTGCGACGCTTTTAGATCCGGTGGAGGGTCCGCTCTTCTCCATTTCCTCCCATTCGATGGAGGAGCGGTCACGCCCATCGGAGCCGTTGCGCGTCATTGTATTGTCGAAGTGCATGTAGGTAATGATCGTGCGCGCGGCTTCACGGCATTCCTGGGGCCCAAAGCGCGCCTTGCCATCCTGCGCGAGCTTTGCCTGCATTGCGAGGAGCCCCAAGCGTGTGGTGCACCCCACATACGCGTTTTTCATTCCTTCATTGCTGAGCTTATAGCGCTGTCCGCTGATGACACCGGTGAAGTCATTGACCTGGCCGTAGTTTGCCTGGCTCATGAGCGCCGGGACGTCCTCGTGGTCGATATTCTGGAAGCGCTCGCCGGAAATTGCTTTGCTGATACGCATCCGGACGCTTTCATCGCGCAGGACTTCTAGGTGGAACCAGAGCGTCGTCTTCGCGCCTGGCTTGAATTCGTCTCCTGGCGTCGTCTCTTTCAGCTTGCTCGCAATATCCCGTAGCTCACTGAGCGTGTTGTTGTGCTGGTAGAAGTAGTCGATGAACGGAAAGACGTTCAGAATCTTCCCGCCTTCTCCAGCGAGGTAGCGCAATCGATCGAGCGGCAGGAGGCCGGATGCTACGCCCTGTACAAGGTAGTACATCTTATCTTCCATCTTGCACTTGCCGTTGGTCATGGCGTAGTGCAGGCACCTCTCGTAGAGATGGGGGTTCACGTCGTTGGGAATCTGCTCGTTTCTCTCTTTGGCCTGCGTGAAGAGCCGCAGCTGCATTTCCATACGTCCGGCGATACCTCCGCCAATGTTGGAGAGATCGTCTACCGTTGCGCCGAATTTACTCTTTCCTGAGTCGTATCCTCCGTCATTGGCCTGCTTCCAGTCGTAGTAGAGGGCTTTATCACCCCAGATGTCCTCGATGCACTTTTTGAGCCAGAAGTCGCGTAGCTGCTGGTCGCGCTTGCAGGGCTCTTCGGGCATCTGGAAGTGCGAGAGGCGCCCAAGCGCGCGCCAGAGCTCGACGTCGTTCCAGTCGAGCCGCCCGAGCTTCGTCAGTCGAATGAGCGTCGCCTTCAGATGGTCTTGGTTGCTAATCTCCGCGAGCGACTCCTGCATGGAGTACGGGTCGACGTTTTCAAGTGCTTTCTCCCAGACGCCAACGGCATCAAGCTCCGATTGCTGATCACGACGGTGGAACTCGTACTGCAGCTGGCCGATGTATGGCACTTTGTTGCTGATCCACTGTGTCAAAAGCTTTCCCACCTTTGCGCGAGAGGCCTCACCGCGGCGCTTCCAGAGGCGCTGGATGTCCTCCGAGGCTTCCTTGGCCATCTGCACGTAGTCCATAATCGAGAGCCACCGGATGTCTCTGGTCATGTACTGCCACCAGTTGCGCCGTCCATGCGGCTGCTTCGTGAGGTCATAGCCCATATTGTCAAAATTGCTGATGTGTTCGAGAACTTGCTTTTTGATTTTTTCATTTGCCTTTTCCAAATGCCTTCTGAATGTATGATCTGTCTCTGGATCGATGGGCATGCCTCTGTAGCGCTGGGTGCGAAAAGCCTCCAGCATTTCTTCGTGAAACTTCCGTATTGCTTGCAGGTCTGCCTCCAGCGCCGGGCGTTGAGATGGGAATGCTACGAGGAATTGCTCAATACTCGTGATCGCTTTCTTCAGCTTTGTAATTTCTGCGGCGATTGACAGCTTGGGCTTCTCGTCTTCATCCGGTGGCGCGAGTTCTGCTGCCTCTGTCTGATTTTGATCGGCGCCCATATCTGCTTCGAGGTCGACGGTTCGATCGCGCATAGCTGGTTGTAATCGTGGATCGAGCGTGCCGCCTTCTGAGCGATCGAGCGTCATGAAGAGTGCGCGCTCGTTGCGCGAGAACTGCATATCCGTCTGTACGTCGTATCCTGCGATTTCCCTCCGCTTCCTCTTGTAGGTGCCGTAGCGGCAGTAGGCCTCTTCGAGTACTTTGCGCTTTTCAAGCGCTTCCGGGTCGATGCCGCGCTCGCGGGCAAAGTCAGCGATGGCCTCACGACGGGCGGGGAACCCCCACTGCTCTCCCAGGGCCTTCAGGAGCTCCTCGAGCGTGCGACCGTCTCCGGTTTGCACCTGAGGAGCCTGGGCAATACGCCTGTCGAAGTCCGACAGGAGGAGACCCGTGTCCTCGGTGAGGATGTGGAGGATGAGGTGGCCGTACTCGTGGTCCTCGACGATCCGCTCGTCGTCTGCGCCGCGGCACTTCGTCGGATTGATGATGATGCGTTTTTCGCGGAAGCGTACGTAGCCCTTGCGGGGTTCGTCGGAGGCGATCCGCTCCGTGCGGATCTGATCGATGAGATCGGCTGCGTGTGAAAGCTCCTGAAGCTGTCGCATTGCCGTTTTGTCCCCTTTCTTGAGTCCTTCTTTGCACTGCGCGATTGCGCGCCGCAGCGCGTCGTCCGCACCGAGGTGCGCACAAGCTTCGCAGGTGGCGATACGCGGGAGGATCTTCTCGAAGCGTTTCTCAACTGCCTCAACTTCGGCGGAGCCCACTGGCTCTTTTGTCTCGGGTGCCTGAGCAGCTCCTTCGATGGCGACGAACAGGGGCGTGAGCGATCGCTGCACGTTTTCGAGGGCAGGATAATCGAGCTCTGGTTCGTTGGCCGTAAGTGCTTGCACGAGGCTGTCGATCTCTCTGAGTGTCTGCTCCCCCTTGTCCCCAAGGCGCGCGAGAATCGCGCCTCTGCGACCGGTGTCACTGAGCGCTGGCTGAAGCACTTGATAGCGCCGTACAAGCTCCGCTGCCCACGTGCGGATGCTCTCCGTGCGGGCCTTTGCCCGCTCAAGGGCGATGGAGAAGAGTTCTTTGCCGCGCACCTCTTCGAGGTACTTGAGGGCAACTCGAATCGGTTCCGAAGAAGCACCTTCGGAAGTTTCGATATCTTCACAGACGCGCTTTAGCTCCGCCTGTGTTCCGCCGAGTTCTCCAAGAAAAATCGAAAAATCTGCATTGTTGCCTTCTGCGAATTTCTTCCACACTTCGGGGTTTGCTTCCAGGGTCGTTGCATCGGTGATCCCCAGCTCACTCGTGAGATCGGCCATTCTCCTGCGTGTCGCTTCATTGAGCACCTTTGCCTCTCTTTCGATCTCCTTGGCGAGCTTGCGCTTGATGGTAACGATCTGGCGATTCACGACGGCGTTGAAGTCCATCTGCAGCTTCTCGTCGTCGGCGCCCTCTGGTGTATCCTTGCCCCAGAAGCGGACTCCGCGATGCAGAACACGGCTGACACTCTGGACGACACCGCTTAGGCGCTGCACAAGGGTTTCTCTGTCTCCTTCGATGGGGATGCCCATGTTTCTAAGCTCATCGGGCGACGCCTGATCGATCCACTGGCGTACGATTTCATGACCGCTGCCAGGTCCCTGACCACTGCTCATCATAGCTGCTCCCGTAGCGCTTCCTGTGATGCGTGCGTAGACGTCGTAGCGCCTCAGTGCTTCTGCGACGTTCTCGCGCTTCTCTGAGGGGCCTTCCGTACCAGTGACGCCTGCAAGATCCTCCGTGCCTAAGATGTACCCGATGCCGTCTTTGTATGCCTCGGCTTGGTCCTGTAGGCCACGCACAAGAGCGAGCGCGAGGTGCGGATCTTCCATGACGGCGCGCATCACTTGCGCTCGGCGCTCGGCATCATCCCCGGCCCACGCTTCGATGCTTTGCTGAGCGTCTCCAGACCTAGTGATCCCATGCGCGTCGCAGAGCTTTTCTAGCCGATCTTGCTCGTCATGCGTGAGAGAAGCATCGAGCAAAGATCGCAGTGTGTGTGCGGATGAGGAGTTGGGAGTCTCGGGTGTAGGAAGCATCTCACTGATATCCACGCGGACTTCTGCAAGGGTACGATCCACAAGAGCCGGGGTCTCTGTCACTGTTGCATCCGCATTCCGAGGAACAGACTCTGCCTCATTGGCTGCATTAGCATTCTTGTTTTTATCATCAGCAAACGCAGCCTCCCGTCGCTCCCTTTCGAGGGGCAGATGGGGGGCGAAGCGATCGCGGCGCGGGGAGCGCAGCATCTAGAGTTTACAAACGCGAATAATATAGTCAAGCAATTTTTCGCGCCGCTCGGCGCGGTAAGGGATGAACGCGCTCATGATCTCGGCGATCCGCAGATAATCCGCTGCACTAAGCACCACGGTGATCTCGCGGTTCCAGCCGCTGCGTGTCTCGATGTGCATCGTCGCGTACGGGTCATGTCCGTAGATCCAAAAGCCTGAGCACTGGTTCCACGGCGTGAGCTTTCCGGCGATCTCGATGCCGATACCACGTAGCTGCACGAGCCTTTCCATAGACGGCCTGCGCAGTGCTGTCGCGTAGAGCGCACTGCCCATGACAATGACGACCGTGAAGCTCCACGCTCCCGTGAGGATGCTGCCGATGGCGGCAATCACGACGGCCGTTCCAGCAACGATGTTCCAGCGATTTCCCCGGTCAACGGGGATCCGCTCGGGCGCGTTCCAGGAGTAGAGGACGTCAGTGGGTGTGGATGTTTCCAAATCTACTAATTATAGCGGATTTTTGGCATCTTGCCCATGCCCTTTTTGCCGCAGCACCTCCTGGGCGATCCATGCAAAATTCAGCTCCTATTGGTCAATGGAGGCCAAATCTGCAGAATGTGATATTTTCGGGAAATGGTGGGCAATACTGGACTTGAACCAGTGACCTCCACAATGTCAATGTGGCGCTCTAGCCAGCTGAGCTAATTGCCCGATGACTGAATTCTACTCAGGTCAATGCGCGATTCCAAGGATCTTTTCTGTCAAGTGTACGGTTGTACAGCTGATCATTTCCCGCAGATGTTCTAGTGTGAGGAAATGCCATGGCGACTGATCGATTTTCTTTTTCCCAAGCGTTCCCTCTCCGGTAGTGAAGGGGAGTGGGTCACTATGTCCGAACTCACGCATCTCCGAAATTTTCCCATCGTTGAGTCTCGCTCCCAGCTTCGCGCAAAGCACATCAGACACCTCGATCGACTCGTTGCCGGAGCAAGCTATGCGGGCAACCCGCTTTTAAAAAAAGCGGTGTGGACGATGAAGTTTAGGCGAGTGCCGGACCTTGCGGATGATCTTGCAATGCTTCTCCTCCATGGAGCGCGCTCGATCGATGTTCATGGGGCAATGCTTGTTCCTGTGCCGCTCCATTGGTCGCGGCGCTTCTGGCGAGGCTTCAATCAGGCGGAGGTCCTCGGTGCGATTGTTGCCGCAGCGCGAGCAATTCCGATGCATGCACTTTTGCGCCGTCGTCGCTCGACGGGATTCCAGTCGCACCGTAACCGTGAGCAGCGAAGGCATGCGCTTCTCGGTGCATTTTGCACCGAGAGTCAGGTGCCGAGGCGCGTGATTCTTGTGGATGACATCGCGACGAGTGGCGCGACGCTCGATGCATGTGCGCAAACTCTCAAGGCAGCCGGCGCGCAGTGGGTTGAGGGCTGGGTGGTGGCGAGGGGGTAGAGAACGCGTATGAGTACAGAGCAAACTCTAGATCACAGAGTTTGTTCACTGCCGTGTGAACATTTCGAGACGAACTGTTACGCGGTCATGAGAGCGATCTCCTGCAATCCGAAGTGGGTGTGGAAAACTTTTCTGTTTTCCACACTCGCGTTACCATCGGACTCCTATGACGGTACTGCTCTCCGCAGTGGCGTTCCTCCTCCTCTTGTCTGTACTCATTCTCATCCATGAGTACGGACACTTCGCTGCGGCCCGCAAGGCGGGAGTGATTGTCGAGGAATTCGGCTTCGGGCTGCCGCCGCGATGTCGTACGCTCTTTTCTAGAGGAGGCACGGCGTTCACGGTGAACTGGATACCCTTCGGAGGGTTTGTGCGCCTGAAAGGTGAGAATGCCATGGATGCCCGCGAGCGAACCGCGAAGGGGAGCTTCGCCGCTGCATCTGTTCCTGCGCGTATCGCGATTCTCGTTGCAGGGGTTTTCATGAATTTCCTCTTGGCCATTTTTCTCCTCACCATCGGATTTTCCGTCGGCCGCTGGGTGCCGACGTACACATCGATCGATGCTCTGAAAGAGGCTGCTCAGCGAGGAGACATTTCCCTGGAGCTCGGAGTCCTGATCAATGGTGTCGTTGCTGGAGGAAACGCGGAGCGTGTCGGTCTCGAGCCGAAGTCCCTCCTTCTCTCCATCGATGGTCAGGCTCTGCAAGCGCCAGACGAGGTCGTTCCCCTCCAGCAGGGAAAGTCCGCGGTGACGTACCGCGTCCGCTCGCTTCTGACACGTGAGGAAAAGGAGGTGAAGATTCCTCTCACCGAGGGAAAAAGCGGCATCGTTGTATCGACGTACCCCATCGAGCTTTCGGCTCCGAAACGCAGTGTTCTCAGCGCTCTTGGTCTGTCGTTCCGTGAGTCGTGGGTGATGATGGATCAGACGGTCCGCGGTATCGGGCAGCTCGTTACTTCCCTCGTCATGCGCGCGACCGTTCCCGAGGGCATTACTGGCATCGTCGGCATTGCACAGCTCACGCACGTTTCCGTGCAGGAAGGATTCATGATGTATCTGCGACTCGTCGCTCTCCTGAGCCTTTCTCTTGCCGCTCTCAATATCTTGCCCTTCCCAGCGCTCGACGGAGGAAGGTTGCTCTTCGTCCTCATTGAAATCATCGCGCGGCGTCCGATCAACAGGCGTCTCGAGGTGACGACCAATACCATCGGTTTCGGACTGCTCATCCTCCTGATCGGACTCATCACCTACCACGACATCACGCGTCTTTTCTGAAGCGTGCGCCCTCTATGATTCCCGTCGCCGCTCCCACCGTGCCCACGATCCCCGTACCTGTTGCGCACGAGCAGCGCTCGCTCACAGATCTCTGGGTCGGTGTTCTGAGAGCGCTCTCGGAGCAGATCGGCAGGAGTCAGTTCATCACTTGGTTCCGGGACACCGCCGCTCTGGGAAGGGAAGAGGGGAAGCTCGTCGTGGGATTGCCGCTTCCGATGGCCCTCACCTGGCACATGGAACATTACCGTGACCAGACGCTCCTCATCGCACGCTCCATCGATCCTGCAATCACGCAGATCGTGTACACCGTCGATGTCGGTCTCAAGGACAATCGCGAGCGCTCCCCAGACATCCTCGAGCTCTTCCCTGAGGTTCGAAAGCGCAAGGTGGCAGGGCGCCCGGAGGTGAAGCTCGCCGAGGGCATCGTGAGCAAGATTCTCAACCCGAGCTACATGCTCGAAAATTTCGTCGTGGGGTCCAGTAGCCGTCTCGCGCACGCTGCATGCCAGGCTGTCGCCCGTGAGCCCGGGGGCAAATATAACCCGCTCTTCCTCTACGGTGGCGTGGGACTCGGCAAGACGCATCTTCTCCAGGCGACTGGCAATGCGATTCTGCGGCAGGTGCCGCGCTCCACCGTAGTGTACACGACCTCTGAGGATTTTACGAATCAGGTTGTCGAGGCTATCGGCCAGAAGAAGATGGAGCAGTTTCGGCGCAGGTATCGCCTGGTCGACGTCCTCATCATCGACGACGTGCAGTTTCTCGCCAACCGCGAGCGCACGCAGGAGGAGTTCTTCCATACGTTCAATGCCCTCTACGAGGATCACAAGCAGATCATCATCTCTGCCGATCGCCCGCCTGCGGAGCTCCAGCTCGAAGACCGCCTCACGTCGCGCTTCGAGCGTGGCATGATTGCGGACGTGTCCGCTCCGGACTACGAGACGCGTCTTGCTATTCTCATCGAGAAGGTACGCAACTACGAGATCTTCCTCGACATGGCCGTTCTCCAGTTCATCGCGGAACATGCAACCCGTAACGTCCGAGAGCTCGAGGGCATTCTCATGCAGGCAGTCGCGCTCTACGAGCTCGAGCAGCGCATGCCCACCGTCCGGTCCATCGCGGACATCATGCGCAAACTCAACAAGGACGAGAAGCCGCAGGAAGATCCGGGTTTCCAGGTGCCCCAGACTCGACGTGCAACCTTCCAGGAGGTTATCGAGGCTGTCAGTCGGTACTATTCGGTCTCCGTCAATGAGATCGTGGGCGAGTCCCGCGTTCGTGAGATTCTCATCCCGCGTCAGATCGCCATGTACATCGGCAGGCACCGCCTGAGCGTGAGCTACGTGCACATCGGCGAGATCTTCGGCAACAGGGATCACACAACGGTCATGAACGCGGTGCACAAGATCGAAAAGGCCCTCCAGGACGATCCGCAGCTCCTCCGGGAGGTTCGCGCGCTGGAGCAGGAGCTGGATTTGGTATGAGGAGAGAGGAATCTTCTGCTACCATTTCCTTCGTGTCCTCTGCAGAAGTCCCCGACGATCTTCACAAACTGCGCCACTCGTTGGCGCATGTGCTTGCGCAGGCCGTGCTCAAGCTCCATCCGGACGTGCTGATTACCATCGGCCCCCCGATTGACACGGGATGCTACTACGATTTCCTGTTCTCCAAGCCGATTTCCGAGGCAGATTTTCCGGCGATCGAAAAGGAGATGCGCAAGATCATCCATCAGAAACAGACGTTTCGCTGTGACACGCTGAGCGTAAACGACGCCAAGAAGTTCTGGAAGGCGAGGAAGCAGCGATTCAAAGTAGAGCTCATCGACGATCTCGCGAGGAGCGAGAAGGTCGATTCCGTGACGCACTACGTGAACATCGGACCCAAGGGAGAGGAGGCTTTCGTCGATCTCTGCTGCGGAGGCCACGTGGAGAACCTCGGAGAGATCCCCGTGGACGGATTCAAGATCATGTCGCTTGCAGGCGCGTACTGGCGCGGGGACGAAGAGCGTGAGCAGCTGACGCGCATCTACGTTGCGGCTTTTCCGACGAAGGAAGAGCTGGAAGAGCATCTGCGGATCATCGAGGAGGCGAAGAAGCGCGACCACAGGAAAATCGGCAAGGAGATGAACCTCTTTACGTTCTCCGATATGGTCGGTCCGGGGCTACCTCTCTGGACACCACAGGGGACGGTTATCGTCGATGCGGTCGAGGCGCTCGCGAAGGAGATGGAAGCGAAGGGCGGCTACGTGCGCGTACGCACGCCGCACATTGCGAAGGGCAAGTTGTACGAGCAGACGGGGCATCTTGCTCACTACAGGACATCGATGTTCCCGCCTATGCAGCTCGACGGGGAAGAGGAGTACTACCTCAAGCCGATGAACTGCCCACATCACCATCAGATTTACGCGAGTTCGCCGAGGAGCTACCGCGACCTACCGCTCCGATTGGCCGAGTACGGCCACTGCTATCGTCACGAGGATTCCGGAGCACTCTTCGGCCTCATGCGTGTGCGCTCGCTCTCCATGAACGACGCGCACATCTACTGTTCAGAGGGTCAGTTTGAGCAGGAGTTCAACGCGGTGCTCGATCTCTACATCGAATACTTCCGCATCTTCGCTATCCGCAAGTACGTCATGCGGCTATCGCTCCATGATAAGGCGGAGCTCGGGAAGAAGTACGTGGACAAGCCTGATCTCTGGCTCAAGACCGAGAAGATGGTGCGCAGCGCCATGCAGAAGAAAGGAGTTTCATTCGTTGAGGTCCCCAATGAAGCCGCATTCTACGGCCCGAAGATCGACGTGCAGATCTGGAGCGCTATCGGGCGCGAGTTCACCCTGGCCACAAACCAGGTGGACTTCGACGTGCCGGCGAAGGTGGGACTCACCTACATCGATCAGGACGGCAAGCAACAGGTGCCGCTCTGTATCCATCGCGCGCCGCTCTCCACGCATGAGCGGCTTGTGGGATTTTTGATCGAGCAGTTTGCGGGTCACTTTCCGCTGTGGCTCGCGCCGACGCAGGTAGCGCTCATTCCGGTCGCCGAGTCGCATGAGGCATACGCCGCAGATATCGCCGCGCAGTTGACGGCACAGGGTATGCGCTGCATAACGCTTCCCCATACCGAATCCCTCGGCAAGCGCATTCGAGAAGGGGAGACGCGCAGGATTCCGTATCTCCTCGTTCTCGGTGACAAGGAGATGGATGCAAGCACGGTCGCCGTCCGGAACGTGAAGACGAAGAAGCAGGTGGCGGTAGCGATGAAGGAATTTCTGGAGAGGTGTCGCGTGGATATTACCGAGAGGAGATTGGAAGCAAGTATTGGATAATGGACTTGTGAAGTGGGCATTCGCTGAGCTTTGCCTTCTGCTATCATTCCCTCATGTTCGAAGCTTTCCTGGTCGGCCCATTCCTCGTGTGGACGCGCGTTGTGTTTTTGCTGCTGGGCATCTGGCTCTCCGTGGAGTTCTTCTTGAGGCTTTCGGTGAGCGCACATCTTTCCATCCAGCATTTTCAGGACAAGGCGTGGCAGTACCTCGCAGCGTTTCTTGGTGGGGGGAGGCTGTTTGCCATGCTTGCGGAGTACCATGTGTACATCGGCGATCCTATCAGGATCTTCATCGTGTGGGACGGAGGATGGAGCTTCATCGGGGGGGCAATCGGCGTGGGGATGCTCCTGTGGTGGATTTCCCGCACGCACCGCGCGACGTTTCTCCAGTGGCTGGACGCGCTCGTACCCGCCGCGTCCTTCGGCCTCTTCTTCGACTGGCTCGGAAAGTTCGTCTCCGGCCACGCCTACGGCCGCCCGAGCGACATGTTCTGGGCTGTCACCTATGATACTCTCAATGTGCGCTATACCGTGCCGATCCATCCGGTGCAGCTCTACTACGCGCTGTTCTTTCTCTTGCTCACGTTCGTATTGCTCGTCATTCGCAAGAGGTCCACTCGCGCGGGGGAGGAGACGCTCGTCGGCGTCGTCTGCGCAGCGCTCGTTACGTTCGCGTTCGAGTATTTTCGCGGCGATTTCACTATTCCGGTCTTTGCGACCAATCTCGACATTGTCGTGCTGTGCGCGCTCTTTCTGAGCTTGGGCATCTTCGCGGCTATAGAACTCAAGCTTACGAAGCGATCCGTGATGGTTTACCAGAGCGCGCTCGTGGGTTCATTCACGCTCTACATCATCGTGCGAAGCTTCCTGCACCTCCCATCCCACGAGTTGCGGTTCTCGCAGTTCCTCGCGCTTGTGGCACTGCTGGCAACGATCGTGTACGTGACGGTGCACCGGAGGAAGTACCCGCATCTGTAAGGACGTAGGTGGTAGGGCGTAGGGGGTAGGGGGTAGGGCGTTGGAGAGGGGATCGACTTGGAAGAGTTGGCACATCGAGCATGAGCGGCTACACTGTCACGGCACGTTTTATGGAAGCCCTTCCTCTTCTCCAGAACCTCGTCGAGCCGTGGATGCTCCTTCTCGCAGATGACCCGTTGCTGCGAGCATTCCAGGTAGGGCTGATGCTCGTAGGGTCCCTCGTCGTCTTCACCGTCTTTTACGTGACGAGGGATGTCTTGCTTCGGACGCGGTCGTTTCCTGCAATGCTCGGAAGCATTGTCCTTGTGGCGTTTTTGCCTATCGTTGGGTTCTTTCTCTATATTCTCGTGAGACCGGCGCGCACGCTCTCACAGCGTGAGACTGACTTGAAGGTGAGCGAGCTCCATGCGCATTTTCGCAAGGCGCCGAAGCCGAAGCCCGGTGATGGAAGCAAGGACAAGGCGGCGCGCTAGGCCGCATGCTCCGCGGTTTTTTTCTTTGCACTTGCCCCTTTGCTCTTTACTCTTCCCTCCATGTCCCTCTCCTACCTCTTCTGGCCCAATCCTCAGGCAACCTCGTACGACAGCCCTAAAGTCGTAGCCATTCTCGTCGCTTGCGCGGCGATGGTCGCTCTCAGCTTTGCGGTCCGCTCCTGGCGCGTACGCCAGACCAACCCCGTCACCAAGCGTCTTTCGCGTGGATGGAGTGCGGCACTGCTCTTGTTTGCCGGTTTTGCCCTGGTCTTCGTCGTCGCCCGTGTGGAGGGGATCAGTTTCGTTTCCATGCGGGTGTGGTGGATCGTGTGGGCAGTCGCTCTGGTGTTCGTGCTCCTCGCGCAGGTGAGGCGCTGGCGTGCGATGCACTATGAAGTGCTCCCGAGCAGCTCCATTCATGATCCGCGGGAAAAGTATCTTCCCAAAAAGAAGAAGCACTGAAAGTTGACACCGTCCAGCTTTCAAATCTCTCTAAAGGCTTGCACATGTTGCCTTGGAGGTTTTGAATATCCCCGATGCGCACGCTCACGCACAAAGGGATTACTTGGCATGACGATCCTTCTCCCACGGAGAAGGAAATTTGGAATCTGCATCACCGATACGGTTTTCACGAGCTCGACATTGAGGACTGTCTCTCCGAGCACGAGCGACCAAAAGTGGAGGAGTACGACGAGTACCTGTTCCTCGTCTTCCACATTCCCTACAAGAGTCCCCAGTCTGGCCGAATCCTCAAAGAGGAGATCAACATCTTTCTCGGGCAGGACTACATCATCACTCTTCACGAGGGAAAGATTCCGACTCTCGAGAAGCTCTGGAAGGACCTCGGAGATGCGCCAGAAAAGCGCGAGGAGTTCCTGCAGCACGGCACGGGGTACTTCCTCTACGAGCTCATGCACCTCCTCTTCCAGCAGGGGTTTCCTCTCGTAGACTCGATCACGCGCGAACTCAGGCGCCTGGAAGACGAGCTCTTCGAGAGCGAAGAGGAAGTGGATATCCTGCGCTCGATTCTCACCCTCAAGAGAAATATCATCACCATGCGCAGCATCCTCCTGCCACAGCGTACGATTGTCGCTTCGCTGGAGCACAAGAATCGCAAATTCGTCTCGGAGGATCTTGCGCTCTACTACGACGATATCCGCGACTCCATCGAGCGCCAGTGGTCCCTTTTGGAGACGGCGAAGGAAGTTATCGAGGCGCTCCAGAGCACCCACGAGTCGTGGCTCAGTCACAAGACCAACCAGGTGATCCGTATCCTCACGGTGTTCTCGGTCACCATGCTCCCGCTCTCCGTCCTTACGGGGCTGTATGGCATGAATGTGGATCTGCCCATCCAATCCCATCCGCTTGCCTTTGAGATTGTCCTCGCCGCGATGGGACTCATCATCGTCTCGATGCTCGCGTACTTTGCGCGGAGGAAGTGGTTGTAGTCCCTTGGAAGGGTGTAGCGTACATTGAAATTGTACTATTCAATTTAATGTAATAAATGCAAGTGTCCTCTTCTTGACTCGTCCGCGCGCTGCGTACACCATCCACTCCTTTTTATGCCTCTTCGACACTCCACGGAAACGGCTCTCATCCTCCTGCTCACCGCTGTCGTCATGGTGACGGGCGTCCTCGTCTCGACGCTTCCTTCGATTCCCGCAGGCGGATTTCCCTGGATGCTCCTCTTTGTTTCGGCAGTGGCGTACCCCGTGATGCTGACCCCGCTCTTCCGTGCGCGTAGGGCGGACACTCCGTTTCGCTGGATGCACTGGATGCCCGCCGCCATACTTCTGCTATGGCTTTCTTGCGAGCTCGTAGTGCTCTACGTACCTTCCGCCAGCTTCGTTCACCGCATCCTCGTGACGGCATGGATGCTGCCGCTCGTCATTCTCGCAGTCCTTGCCCTCGTAGCCTACTGCCTTCGCGTCATTCGTCGCAGGGCCCTTAGAGTCGCCGTCTTGCTCGCGATGCTGACGCCGTACGTCGTCCTTGGCGTGTACTCCAGTCGTGGCGTGCACTGGGAGGGGGCTGTAGCTTCCATGCTCTGGAAGGGGGACTGGTGGCAGGTCTTTGGCTCGGGCGCAGCTGTTCCTTCGTTGCAGTGGGCTTCTGGGGGGACAAAGAAGGACGGCAAACAGCTTGCTGCTTCTGCAGACTCTTCTGAGGAGCGTTGGCGTGAAAAGATGCGCGTTGCGGAGCGCAGAAGCTCGCGCGAGGCGATGTACAAGGATGAGGAGAAAGCCATGGGACAATCCAGTGCAGTGCCTTCGAAGAAATCCTCTTCTTCGTCGGCCATGCTTCGCCAGGCGAGCTCCGCCCCCGCGGCGCTCCCTGCATCCGGCGGCCCGCTCGAAGTTGTGGCTCTCGCGATGGTGGCGCTCTACTGTGGGGTGCTGCACGATCGGGTCCGAAGGAGGATCGGCTAAGTTTCTCAGGTTCCCGGGAGCTCACGGCTCTTCGTGTTGCGTGTAGGAAAGGCACTCATCCAACAAACCTAGCAAACCCATGAGTGCATGGGCTACGATGCGTGTGTGCCCATCATCCAGCGCCTTCATGCCCGCCAAATTCTCGACTCCCGTGGAAATCCCACGGTTGAAGTCGACTGCTTGCTCGACGATGGCTCCTTCGGACGGGCTGCTGTCCCTTCGGGTGCTTCGACAGGGTCGCATGAGGCGCTGGAGCTCCGTGACGGAGACAAGAAGATCTACGGAGGCAAGTCCGTTTCCAAGGCCGTCGCCAATGTTCTGGGTCCGATCCAAAAAGCATTGAGCGGGTCGTCCGTTTCCGATCAGCGAACGCTCGACCAATCGCTCATCGATCTCGATGGCACGCCAAACAAAGCGAACCTCGGCGCAAACGCCATCCTCGGCGTTTCCATGGCGGTGAGTCGCGCACGCGCTGAGCACGAGGGAAGGGCGCTCTGGAGCTCCCTCGCGGAGCAATTTGATGCCCCGAAGCCGGGACTGCTGCCCATTCCCATGATGAACGTGATCAATGGCGGTGCCCACGCGGACTCGGGCTTAAGCTTCCAGGAGTGCATGATCGTGCCGACGGGGTTTGCACAATTTTCCGATGCCCTGCGTGCAGGTGCGGAGATTTTTCACGTACTCAAGGGCATTCTCGCTAAGGCTGGTCATGTCACCGCAGTCGGTGACGAGGGGGGATTTGCTCCGCACATTCACAGTAGCGATGAGGCGTTTTCCATTCTCGAGCAGGCCATCGCTGCGGCCGGTTACACGGGCAAGGTGCAGCTCGCGATCGACGCTGCAGCATCGGAGTTTCATAAGGACGGGAACTACACGATCGATGGGAAGACCCTACGTAGCAGCGATCTCGTGACATTCTATGAGGAGCTCAGCAAAGCACATCCTATTGTCAGCATTGAAGACAGCCACTCGGAGGATGACTGGGCGGGATTCGCCGCTATGCAGAAAAGTATCGGCGGCTCGGTGCAGCTCGTCGGTGATGATCTCTTCGTGACGAACACCGAGCGGCTGAAGAAGGGGATCAAGGACAAGGCTGCCAATGCCATCCTCATCAAGCTCAATCAGATCGGGACGGTTTCTGAGACGGTGGATGCTATCCAGATGGCGAAGAAGGCAGGGTGGAATGCGGTTGTGAGCCATCGCAGCGGTGAGACGGAGGATACCTTCATCGCACATCTCGCCGTCGGACTTTCTACCGGACAGATCAAAACAGGATCTTTGAGCCGCACGGATCGGGTGTGTAAATACAATGAGCTCCTGCGTATAGAGGAGGAGCTGGGGAAGGCAGCGCGGTATGAGAGTCCGTTTGGATAGCTGGGTTCCTTGGTCGGAGCGGTGGGACTTGAACCCACGACCTCATGCACCCCATGCATGCGTTCTAGCCAACTGAACTACGCCCCGAGCGCAGGCAGTATACGGGGTTGTGCTCATCCGGCCAATGTGCTTCCATACCCCCCTTTATGTGTGTGCATCCCCTATATAGGCTGGAAAGAGGTACTTGCATAAATAGCAAAATTATTATATAATACTATGATACATGGCACTCAGCGCATCCGACATCGCCGCAGCCACAAACGTCATTGAGGACCATCAGAGGATCCTCATTGTCCCGCATGCGAATGTGGATCCCGATGGCCTTTCCTCGGCACTCGCGATGTACCACGTGCTGCAGTCTCTGGGGAAGGATGTGACCGTTGTCTGCCCCGACACTCCTCCTGAGAGCCTGTCGTTTCTTCCCGGATTTGAGCGACTTTCCACGGAGATTGATGAGCACCAGAACTTCGTGATTACGGTGAACCTCGAAGGAGGTCTCGAGATCGATAAGCTCCGCTACACCGTCGAGGATCACCGTGTGAACATCATTGTAGTTCCCAAGAAGGGGACGCTCAGGCCCGACCGCGTCACGTTTGGAGAGGGGGAGCGACGCTTCGATCTCATCATCGCCGTCGACACCGCTGATCTTGCCCTCTTTGGGTCCCTCTATACGGAGCACGTTGATCTCTTCGCTCATACACCGATCCTCAATATCGACCATCACATCAGCAACACACGCTACGGTCAGCTCCATCTCATTGATCCGGTTTCCGCAAGTGCCACGGAGGTTCTCTACCACTGGTTTTCCGGAGTACCGCAGTTTGCCAAGTCCATCACACCGGACATTGCAACACTTCTCCTTACGGGGCTGATCACCGATACGCGGAGCTTCCAGAACCCCAACACCACCCCACGGTCGCTCGAGGTGGCTGCAGAGCTTCTCGAGCGCGGAGCGCGGCAGCAGGAGATCATCCAGCACATCTACAAAACAAAACCCTTAAGCACTCTCAAGATCTGGGGTCGCGCACTCAACCGCATCGAAATCGATGCAGAGTCGGGCATCGTCTGGTCATCGATCAGTCGCGAGGATCTTGCGGAGATGGGTGCAGAGAGTCGTGAGACGCACGGAATCCTCGATGAGCTCATCTCCACCATCCCTGGGGCCGATGCCTACGTCCTCTTTACGGAGGTGGAAGGGGGAGGGCTCAAGGCGAGTCTTCGCTCGTCGCCAGCACTCGACGTCAGTAGGCTTGCCGCCGAGGCGTACGGTGGTGGCGGCCACGCACGAGCGGCGGGCTTTCGTGTCGCGCACTTCAACAACTTCGCCCTCCAGGTTCTGCAGTGCATCGAGAAGCTCACATCGGGAATCGCCCGACAGCGTGAGGAGCGGGGAGAAGGTGCTCGTAAGCAAGCTGGTGTAGGGCATGTTTCGGACAGAAAAACGATCCAGGCCGCACCTATTCATCACGGCGTTTCGCACGCGACTCCTTCGCAGCTGCCATCACGAGATCCCGTGCAGGAGATGGGTGGCAACATGGGGACTGCTGGCGGTGATATCGTTCGGGCTATCGCAGGATCGTCGTAGCATGCGCTTGGGTCCTCAGGAGTTTTTGCAGTAATTGCGCTTTTGTCGCATGCGAATGCATTGTAGACTTGGCTGGCATTTCTCTGCACTATGCGCCTCGTTCAGGTGGCAAAGGTTCTCGGCATGACTGGACAGCAACTTCGTCACGAACTGACGGAGGTCAACTTTGGTGTGAAGCCGACGGATCGTGAGGTGAGCGACACGCTCGCACAGGGCATCATCCGTTTCCTCGCCCGCAAGCACGGCATTACCGTGGACATGGATGCACTGGGATTGTCGATGGATGACGATGCACCAGCGCCCAAAGCTGCTGCTACTCCTGCACCATCGGCTGTTGCAGCGACTCCATCGGATCAGGAGCAGGCGGCACCGAGTGCCGTTCACGTGCTACGCAAGCTCACGCTCGAGGATGTTCCCCGAGCAGCGATTGTTCGCGAACAGGAGGCACTCAAAGTCTCGAAGGCAGAGCGCGAGGAGCGGCAGCGCGAAGACCGTACGGCAACTCCCGCCGTTCGCACGCGTCCGGCTACAGAACGGCATCAGGAGCAGATCAAGCGCAAGGAGGGAGTGGTCACACTCCCAGACCAGGTGACCGTGAAGGAATTCGCTGAGAAAACTGGTGTGCAGGTGCCGCCGGTGATCCAGGCTCTGATGAAAAACGGCATGCTCGTCACCATCAATCAGACGATCGACTTCGATACTGCCGCGATCATCGCCGCGGAGCTCGGCGTCGAGGTTCGCAAAGAGCAGAGTGAGATTTCTGCAGATACCCTTCGCAAGGCGGACATGTCCGATTTACTCAAGGATGATCCGGCAAACCTCGTCGAGCGACCTCCGGTCGTCGTCGTGATGGGGCACGTTGACCACGGCAAGACGTCCATCCTCGATGCGATTCGACAGACGGATGTCGTGAAGGGTGAGGCGGGAGGGATCACACAGCACATCGGCGCCTACCAAGTTGTCCATGAAACTTCCGGTGAGCAGCATCGCATCACGTTCCTCGATACGCCGGGGCATGAGGCGTTCACCGCGATGCGCGCACGAGGAGCGCAGGTGACGGACGTCGCGGTTATCGTGGTTTCTGCAGAAGAGAGCGTAAAGCCAACGACGCTGGAGGCCATCCACCATGCGCAGGAGGCGGGCGTGCCGATGGTCGTCGCCATCAACAAAATCGATCGACCCAACGCCGATCCCGAGCGCGTGAAAGGCGAGATGGCCGGAGCCGGCGTCCAGCCGGAGGAGTGGGGGGGTAGCACGCCATTTGTGCTTTGCTCGGCTGTCACCAAGCAGGGTATCGACGAGCTCCTCGATGCCATCGTCCTCGTTTCCAAGATGCGGGGGATCACGGGAAATCCCCACCGTCCCGCGGTCGGTACCGTGATCGAAAGTCATCTGGACCCGTCTTTCGGTCCTCTCGGTACCGTCATCATTCGAACGGGAACCCTCAAGACCGGTGACATCTTCGTCTGCGCGCATACGATGGGTCGTGTTCGTGCCATGAGCGATGCGCACGACGTGCGACTTGATGTTGTCGGGCCCTCGGGCGCAGTGCGCGTTGCGGGCTTTGACGATGTTCCGCATACCGGAGATGTGCTGCAGGTCGTTTCCTCTGAGCAGGAGGCGAGAACCCTCCTCGAGGCTCTCGAATCGCATCGACATGACCAGCGACGTCGCAGCTTCGCCGATCTCGTGAGCCGTCTTTCTGAGGGCAAACTCGCCCAACTCAAGCTCGTTTTGAAGGCGGATACCCAGGGATCACTCGAAGCCCTCCAGCAGGCGCTTGCTAAGCTGCAGAGCTCAGGAGTCCAGCCGAAGGTCATCCATGCGGCTGTCGGGGCTGTGACGGAGAGTGATGTCACTCTTGCCGCGGCCAGTGATGGAATCGTCCTCGCTTTCCATGTCATTGTCCCTCCCGCTGTTGCAAAAACCGCTGAGCGTGAGGGCGTGCGGATCCGTGAGTTTACGATCGTGTACGAGCTTCTGGAAGAGGTTGAGGGGCTGCTGCAGGGACTTCTCGAGCCTGAGGAGAGTGAGCAGATCCTCGGTCACATCGAGGTGAAGGCTGTGTTCATGACCAAGCGTACCGAGCAGGTGATTGGTGGGCGCGTGACGGATGGCTCGGTGAAGCGCCTTCCCTTCCGTCTCCTGCGGTCGTCTGGTTCCGGAGAGACGCCTCAGCTCATTGGCTCAGGGCGCATCACGTCGCTGCGGTACGTTGATAAGGATATCAAGGAGGCCAAGGAGGGCCAGGAGTGCGGCATGCGCATCGAGTCAACGCTTCCCGTTCAGGAGCGAGACATCCTCGAGATTTACCTCAAGGAACTGAAGAAAAAAGAGCGGTAATCAGAGGAATCTCCCTTCGCTCGAATTCCTTCCTGTCGGCAGGCCTGCCTGCCGGTAGGCAGGCTTTCTTGTGGGGAGAGGGAACCATTACTTTGGCTTATCTTCCTCGATCTTTGCCTTCCCCGTATCCGCTCGCGTCACGTCTTCCTTGGCGAAGTTCTGGGCGATGTCCAGTTCACTCGGTGAAAATTTTTGGAGTGCTGTGCTTAAGGCGAGGATATCCTCTGGGGATTTTGCGCGGAGCTTGCCTGCTACATCTCCCTTCAGTCCGAGATCGCTGATGAGTTCCTCGCGGGATTGTTCGACGCTCGGCAGATCTCCTCGTGCGCCCGGAGCAAGCGTTCTCCGCAGCTTCTCACGCTTTGCGTAGTCTTTAAGCGCAGGGGCATTCCCTCGACTCCCGAGGGCATCGATGACTTGCTGACCCTCAGGACTTCCCCGCAAATTCTTCGTGAGCCGCTCGTACTCGGGCGTAGAGAGGAATTGGAGCTTGCTCTCGGGGTTTCTGTAGAGGTAGAGCAGGAGCCCAATGGCGACGAGCCCCTTCTTCGACATCGTTCCGCTCTTTCTGGCCATGAGGAGGGAGAAGAGCGCGATGCCGCCGAGGAGGAGCGTGGCGACGAACTTGCCGCCGGGGCTTAAGCTCGGAACAGAACTATCGAACGTGAGGTTTTGGGGATCCAGCCTCCGCAGTGCCTGCAGCTGCCTCCCGACATCGGCGATGAGTTTGCCTTCCGGTTTTTCAGGGGGAGCCACATTGCGGATCCTCTGCCAGGCCTCGACATCCTGGCGCCAGAGTGTGCCATTGATGGCGTCGCGGTTGATCCAGCGCCCGAGGAGGCTTTTGCCTTTCTCGCCTTCCTCCAGGACGCAGAAGTGTCCGATGATCTCCTCGAGGATCTTGCGGTGATTGGGCTCGAGATTCTCCAGTGCGCCGAGGCGAGTGAGCATAGCCTCCCGCCCGCTTGCGATGGTTTCATATTCGCTACGGATCCGCCGACCCTCTTCCTCAAGTCGCGTATGCATGGTGGCAGCAAGTTCACCGATATACTTCCTTGTGATCACGTGTGATCGCTCTTCAAGCGCGCTGCGCTCGGCATCGGTGTGTCCGGGCATGCTCGCAAGTTTCAAATGCAGGAGAAGCTTCGCTGCCACATGGCGTGCAGTTTCGACCGTAACGTCCACGGGGATGCTCTCGCGGTGTTCGCTGAGAACGTCTTCAAACTCCTCTTTGCTCATGTCCCAGTTCTCGGCGCTGAACGCAGCGGAGTCCTTGGCGCCGTCGGCTGGTGTTTCGGCACGCATACGAAGCACTAGGGCTCTTTCGCGTAAAACTCAGTGAACTTCTTTTTAATCTCGTCGATTTGTGCACCATTCAGCCGCATTTCTTTTGCATTTGCAGCGCTTTGAATCGCTTGAACAGTGATATCGACGTTCTTTCCTGCTCCTGTGTTCGCCCGTACGCTTTCATTGATTTTCCTGAGGGTATCAACCATTTGATCAACCTTGACATTGGAATCTACCAGCTTATTAAAGTCGACCGGATTCACTTTGGTGTTGATGTCGCTTGCTGCATTTTGCACACCGGGGTTCCCTCCGCCAGGAACCTTGTCTGCGGCACCTCCCTGCGGCCCGCTATTGAATCCAAACGGCAGTCTGCCTCCCTGGACGTTTCCAACGATATCGCTTATCGAGAAGCGCCGGTCGCCGGCATCACCCCTTATGCCGTTATTGTTGGTATCAATCGGGATGAACGGCGTTTTGACCGGGCTCATGAGGATGCCTGTTCCAATCTGGTAGATGGGCTCTGTGACGTTTGAGTAGATCTCATCGCTCTTCATCGCCCAGCGCGAGCCTTTCCAGATGACCATGAATGCGATGAGTACCCAGATAAGATCCCACCAGGATCGTACTTCTGGAATGACCGGAAAATTCTCGTTGAGTCCAGGTGGAGCAGGGGGATATGCAATATTGAACGTATTGAGCATGATAAAGCCAATACTGAACGGAACGGCTATCAGAGCAGGAAGAAAGGCTGCTGTAAGAAAGTGCTTGCTGAAGATATCCATCGTATTCACTCGAAATTTTTCACCTACGATAAAGCCGATAAACATGAATGGCATGAAAGAGATTGTGAGCCAGAGCACAGGTATGCGGATCATGAGTATTGCAGCAAGAGCCGCAATCGGAAACACGAGCATGAAGTGCATGAAGGTTATAAGGCTCAGCATGAATCCAAATTTCAGAGACTCTTGAGGAGTTGTGCCTATTCCTCCGCCTGCTGCCCCTTGTAGGAGTCCAAGATGCATTAGGCGCCCATGGTTTAAGACGAGTCCGTTGATAATTCCAAATGCAGTATTCGCATTGGAGTCGTAATTTATGAAACACACCTTTGCAATCGCGAGATCTAATGGTGATGGAGGAACAGATCCAGCTGGACATGTTGCTGATGAATCGAAGAACTTGATATCGCTCATGACAACGCAGTTTTGTGCTACACCAGCTTTATTTCTCCAAACACACGGCCATGTGGAGACGGATCCGCTACCTGTGGGAGTGCCAGATGTTCCTAGAACCAATCTCGGTAGGCCGTAAATCGTTGCTGTTGTCACATTTGCAACATCGAAAATAACTCTTGGAAAGAACCAAGAAAAATTCACAAGAACCACTGCTAAGAGAAATTTTGTAATATGCTGCTTCACAATTTCCTGCTTTCCCAAAACAATTGTCATGATGGAACCAATCAGGAGAATAATTGCAAAAATAAGATTCATGATGTCGCGTGAAATGCGCCATATTCTTATGAGAATCCCCGATGTATCATTTATGTTGAAGACAATGTTTGGGTCTGAAAGATACGAAATAAGTTTAAGACAAAGAAAAGCGCCTGCGTTTAATACACCAGTTAGAAACAGTAACGACTCCATGATCCCCCCCTGCGTATCGGTAATAACCTTGTCATCTGCCAGAGCGTGGGGGATGAGGAATTCTCCCTGCACAATGCAGAGCACGAGGAGGAGAGTTCCGAGGGTTGCAGCGATGGTTTTGGTTTTTGAGGGCATTCCCATAATTATACCCTAAAAGTCCATGTTTTACTACGGCACTAGCCGGGCACAAATGTGTATATCGCATAACATATTGGTAATACTGCGAGTACAAAAATTGTTCAATAAGTTTGCAATAAAAGGATAATAATATGAAATTATGGCTTTAACAAGAGAAAAACACAGAGTACATTTAGTATTCAGTAAATTGAGTACATTTCTTGCACTATATCCGTACTCGTGACTACTCTTTGTGAACAATATGTCTTCCGGCATCCTCAAAGCACTGTTTTCAAGTCAAACGCGTATAAAGCTTCTTTCCACATTCCTCCTGCATCCGGACCAGGAGTACTTCATTCGCGAGCTCACGCGTCTCCTTTCGGAGCAGATCAACTCGATTCGTCGCGAGCTGGAAAATCTCCGCCGTATCGGGCTTGTAAAGTCCCGTCAACGCAACCGCAAGAAGTACTACCGCGTCGATACGGAGTTCTCTCTTTTTCCGGAGCTCAAAGGCATCTTTGCCAAGGAGATCCAGGCAGATAGCCCCGTTGTGGGCAGCCTTAAGAAGCTTCCCCATATTCGACTGGCCATCCTCGCCGGATCCTTCGTGGGAACCGAGAGTAAGGTCGATTTGCTCATCGTCGGAGATCTGAAGAAGGAGATGCTAGAGGCGTTGCTGTTGCAAGACCCCCAACTGAAAAACGTCCGCTACTCGATCTTCTCTGAGCCAGACTTCCTCTACCGCCTCAGTCTGAAGGATAAGTTCATTACGGAAATCGTCTCCGATCCGCGTCATATGATCGTCGCGAACCACCTTGCGAAGGAGATGGAGGAGGCGAGGGCGTAGGTGTGGATGGCACATCATTGTGTAAAAAGCTCTCATTCCTAGCTTTACAGGCCCTGCGTGCACGGGTAGGCTTCACCGGAATGACGTCCCAGATGCTCCATGACTTGGCAAAGCCCTTTCTCAAAAAGGTCCCCGATATCCGTCCTGGGTTCACTGTTCGCGTGCACGAGAAGATCCAGGAAGGGGAAAAGGAGCGCTTGCAGATCTTCGAGGGTCTCGTGATCTCTGTCCATCGAGGTCACACACCGACAGATGCTACGTTCACGGTGCGCCGCATCGCCTCGGGCGTGGGCGTGGAGAAGATGTTTTCGCTCTTGAGCCCCATGATCGAGAAGATTGAGGTGAAGAAGATCGCGAAGGTTCGCCGCGCCAAGCTCTTCTTCCTCCGCGGACGTGCAGGTAAGGCAGCTCGACTCTCGGAGCGGTTTACGAGTAGCGAAGAGTTTGGTGTTGCTGTTGCCGATCCGGTTGTAGAAGAATCAGTGGATCAGGTGGCTGAGGAGACGAAGGTACAGTAGTTCTGTCGGATTGCACTCGTCGCAGGGGCTCTCTTTGCTATCTTCGCAAACTCTGCAAACTTCACACCCTCGTCAGTAGTCGACGTATACTCTCCTCATGCGCCTCCTGCTCGTCGGCAACTACGGCGTCAAAAATCTCGGCGATGAACTGCTCCGGGAGTATTTCCTGAAGACATTTCGGGAGGTCGAGTGGATTGTCCTTTCAGCCCATCATACTCAATACACCATACATAGTACGGATTACTGTTCCGTTCCCCGTCTTCCCTTCGGCCTCCGTTCCCTTCTCAAGACTCCCTGGTGGCGGACGATTGGGGCACTACGGCGCTGCGATGGCATGGTCTTTGGGGGTGGTACACTCTTTACGGATATTGAATCCCTCAAAGCGCCGCTCCTATGGTGGTGGCATGCGCTGTGGGCGCGATTCCTTCGTAAAAAGATCATTCTGGCATTTCAGGGCATCGGGCCGTTTCGTACGAGAGTAGGGGAGTGGTGCAGTCGATGGGTTGTTGCGCGCGCAGAGCTGGTGATACTTCGTGATGCGGAGTCTTTCTCGAGAATTGCCTCGTGGCAAAAGCAACACTGTGTCCTGTCTTTTGATCCGGTCTTGTCCCTCTTTGCCGTGGAAAAGCGAGATGCCACTGGAAGCATCTTCGTCGTGATTCCCCGAGCAAGCACCACGCAGGAATTCCATGATGCCACCATGAAGATGTGGGAGCAGAGAACAGGAGCATGGGACGGTGCGCGCATCGTTTCCCTGGAGCCGGACAATGCC
>Ga0194131_10003173_pt1 | contig 26231 bp, 23 predicted proteins | sample TA2KigO120mmetaG_FD_148631 | JGI IMG/M metagenome (GOLD analysis project Ga0194131, IMG submission 148631) | Freshwater microbial communities from Lake Tanganyika, Tanzania - TA2015053 Kigoma Offshore 120m | ecosystem: Environmental > Aquatic > Freshwater > Lake | place: Tanzania: Lake... | reverse complement strand
CGTTCTTCGGCGGCAAATAGGCTTTCTTTGATCATGGTGGTGTGCATCAATCTAGCGGCTATGTAGATATGCTATTTTAACATGGGTGGGTTTTTCGATGCGCCCTCTAGTAAATATGCTTATCTGCTTTGGGATGTGCATTGCTTCAAGGTGCTTCCGCTAAAAAGATCGCCCGTAGCGGTGCGGGTAGGCCTTCCACAGTTAAGGCAGAATTATCAGGATCGAGATGATCCTGTAAGGAATGAAAGGGCATCCAGGCGGTACTGCGCTGCTCTTCTACCGTGGTTTTGGTAACATCAACCAGACGTATATTATGAAAACCGCAACGGCTTAGCCAGCTGATTAATGTGTGACTGCTCGGAACAAACCAGACATTGCGCATACCGGCATAGCGGTCTTCGGGCATTAATACCGTGTTGTTGCCGCCATCAATGATTAATGTTTCCAGAACCAGTTCTCCGCCCGGCGTTAGGCAGTTCTTTAATTCCAGCAGATGATCGATCGGCGAACGGCGATGGTAGAGTACGCCCATGGAAAACACAGTATCGAAAATTTTTAAAGGACTGGGCAGGTCTTCAATGCCTAGCGGCAGGACGAAAACCGGGGGCGCACCGCCATGTAGTTTGCGTATTAACTGAAATTGCATGAAATTCAATAACAAAGGATCGATGCCGATGACGCATTTGGCGCCTGCGCCTAACATGCGCCAGCAAAAATACCCGTTGCCACAGCCGACATCCAGCACCATGCGATTGTCTAACGGCGCAATGTGTGGCATTAATCGCCGCCATTTCCAGTCTGAGCGCCATTCGGTATCGATGTGGATGCCAAAAAAATCGAACGGCCCTTTGCGCCAGGGTTGAAAGCTTTCCAGTTGTATTTTCAGCAGGGCGTGTTCCTGACCGGAAAGATCGTGAGTGCTGCCGATTCGGACGGTATCTTCAGTTAACAGGCGCTCATGGTCTGAAAATTCTTTTTGATTTTCAATGATTTCCTTCCAGACGGGGAACAGTTTATGTCGTCCCGGCTGCAGGGCGGTAGCCAACTGCGGCGGCAGTATATCCGCCCAGGCAGTTGCCTTGTGGACTCTTAATATGCGATATAAGTTTTCCGTATCAATCACTTAAAAGCGATTAACGAGGCGAAGTTAAAATACTGAAACCACAGTTCTGCGCTACTGAAACCTGCTTGCTGGAGGCGTTGTTGATGTTGCGAAAATGTTTCGGGAATTAATACGTTGTCCAAAGCGGCGCGTTTTTGGCTGATTTCAAGGTCGGAATAGCCTTGCGTTTTTTTAAACAGATGGTGCATGTCGATTTGCAACTCGTTTTGCCGTTCATCGTCCGCGTTGAGTTTTTCCGACAGAATTAATACGCCGCCGGGCAAAAGGTTGTCGTGAATCCGTTTTAATAAAGCAAGCCGGTCATTAATGGGAATAAATTGCAGGGTGAAATTTAACACCACAATCGAAGCATTTTGAATGGCGAAGTTGCGGATATCCGCACATACGACCTCGATAGATGTTTTTACAGTTAATGGTTCGATATTTTTTCGGCAGGTGGCGACCATCGCATCCGAGCTGTCAACGGCAATGATGCAGCAATTCTCTGCTTCAATCTGTGCGCCCATGGCGAGCGCAGCCGCGCCCAGCGAGCAGCCTAAATCGTAACAGGTCGAATCCGGTTGAGCGTAGCGTTTGGCCAATAAGCCGATGGCGGCAATGATGGTGCTGTAGCCGGGCACGGAACGCTGGATCATATCGGGGAAAACGCTGACGACGTTGTCGTCGAATTTAAAGGCGCTGATTTCACCGATAGGGTAGGCGTAAATCGAATCTTTCACAGCGAGTATATAGGGGCTGAGTCGAATTTAGGCGGGTAGTTTGAATTTGCTTAGCGATACGCTAAGTCTATCATTAATAGGCAGAAACTACACGCTTCTATTGCGTAAATGAGGCAATAAAAGCGTACAGTTGAAAATTGCCGCTATCAGGAATTTTTGGGAGCCAATGCTTCCGTGTTGCGTTTCGCCAAGCTGTCGATCACCGCATTCAAAGAACCTTTGGTTTTGACTTCATTGCTGAATGTCGAACGGTAGTTGGTCACCAAGCTGACGCCTTCGATCATAATGTCGTAAGCCTTCCATTCGCTGTTTCTCAGCAACATGCGATAATTAACGCTGATCGGTTGCATTCCGGGTTGCAGAACCTCTGTTTTTACTACGACTTTGTTAGCGCCGTTCGGAATTTCCATGGGTAAAAAGCGTACAGTCCAGTCTTTGAATTCGATAAAAGCTCTGGAATAGGTTCTGATTAATAATATTTTGAATTCCTGTTTAAAACGGGATTGCTCGTCACTGCTGGCGGATTTCCATAATGCGCCCAGCACCAATTCGGAAATCGTATCGAAATCGGTATGGGGATAAATGGTTTGATCGACAAATTGGGTGACCTGGGCGAAATTCTGGCTGAAGGCTTTATCCTGTAATTTATTCTGTAACTTGTCCGAGGCTTCCTGAATGGCCTGCTGCGGCGCCAACAGATCGGCCGCTATGGCCGTGACGGCAGATAAAATGTTAAAGACAAAGAAAATTGCCATTACTATGCTAAGTTGTTTGATTTTCATACTATCCTCATGACGTCGAACGAATGAAACGGGCGTTTGCCCGGCCATTTTTGTTAATTTGGGTGGAAATAGAAAGTTTTGATCATTTTTTGCAGAATTAATTGCATGTAAGAACTGTTACACTAAAAATCAACAAACCTTTACTCTGCGAATAAACACACAATGGCTTATAGTAACATTAATTTCCCTGCTGCGCGTATGCGCAGAATGCGGCGCGATGAATTTTCCCGGCGCTTAATGCGCGAACACCGGCTGAGTACGGACGACTTAATCTACCCGATGTTTGTTACCGAAGGCTCAAACAGCCGGGAACAGATTGTGTCTATGCCCGGTATAGAGCGCTTATCCTTGGATTTGCTCGTGACGGAAGCTATAGAAATCTATCGGCTCGGCATCCCGGCTATTGCGTTGTTTCCGGTTGTCGGTGCGGATAAAAAATCGGAAGACGCCAGCGAAGCCTACAACCCGGCAGGCCTGGTTCAGCGTAGTGTAAAGGCATTAAAACAAGCCGTACCTGAACTGGGCATCATCACGGATGTGGCGCTGGATCCTTACACCACGCATGGCCAAGATGGGCTGATTAATGAGCAAGGTTATGTCATTAATGACGAAACCGTGGCGGTTTTGGTCCGGCAGGCCTTGTCGCATGCACAGGCGGGCGTGGATATCGTCGCTCCGTCGGACATGATGGACGGCAGAATAGGCGCAATTCGGCAGGCTTTGGAGGCAAACGGCCATATTAATGTCAAGATTCTGGCCTATTCGGCCAAATATGCCTCCAGTTTTTACGGGCCGTTCCGCGATGCCGTTGGCTCAGCCGGAAATTTAGGCGGCGGTAATAAGTACAGTTATCAGATGGATCCGGCTAATTCGGACGAAGCCTTGCGCGAAGTCCTGCTGGATTTACAGGAAGGCGCGGATATCGTCATGATAAAGCCAGGATTGCCATACCTAGATATCATTCGCAGGGTTAAGGAGACTTACCAAACGCCTACTTTTGCATATCAGGTTAGTGGCGAATATGCTATGATTAAAGCGGCTGCCATTAATGGCTGGTTGGATGAAAAATCAGTCGTGCTAGAGTCGCTTCTGGCGTTAAAGCGAGCGGGCAGCGATGCTATTTTGACGTATTTTGCAAAGTCTGTGGCGCAGTGGTTGGGTTCGCCTTAAAGGGGAGGTCATGTACGGTAAAATACCGGCAAGCGGGTGGCAGGCTGGGTAAAACGCCAGCCGAATGAAAATAACGAATAAAACAAAATCATTAATGCATTTCATTAATACAAGAAATGCAATAAAATCAATAACAAAATTAACAGACGAGGTATAGCTATGGAATTAGTAACAACACATGCTGGTTTTGAAATGCTGCTGCGCTGGGGGCATTTATTAGCTGGCGTAACGTGGATCGGCTTACTTTACTATTTCAACTTGGTGCAGGGCGAATATTTTAAAGAAGCAGATGGCGCGGCAAAGTCGGACGCCATCCAAAAACTGGTTCCCCGCGCCTTATGGTGGTTCCGCTGGGGTGCCATGGTAACCGTCATCACCGGGTTATTAATCATGGGCATGCGCGGCGGTAGCGGATCGTTGGATATTTATATCGGCGCATTGTTGGGTGTCATCATGTTTTCTAACGTTTGGTTAATCATCTGGCCCAATCAACGGACTGTCATCGCTTCCGCAACGCAAGTGGCTAACGGCGGACAAGCATTACCGGAAGCGGCGGACGCTCTGGCGACCGCAGGTATGGCGTCCAGAACCAACGCGTTGTTTTCAGTTCCCATGCTGTATTTTATGGGCGCTTCCACCCATTTTCCGCACAATTTTAACTTTTTTGCTTTTTTGGTGGCTGCCCTTGTCATTCTGGCTCTGGAATATAACGGTGCGTATCCGGTATTAAAAAATGTCGGGTCGCTTGGCAAGTTACCGCCGGGCGGTAAAATAAACCTCTACAACAGTGTAAAAGGGGTGATCCATTGCGGTTTGGGCTTAACGGTTATTCTGGTATTAATCATCAGCTTTATTAAATAAGCCTAGGCCCAGGCCGATTAAAAATAGCCGCAACAGCGGCTATTTTTTTGCTTGAAACTCTATGGGTTACTGTGCATAGTTAACAAAAACAGCCTAAAGCGGTTGAAAATTAGCTTAATAACAGGTCAAAATTCGACAATAAAAAACAACAAGGTAATTAAATGGCTAAAAAAGATCGCTACGCCGTGTTTGGCAATCCCATAAAGCACAGTAAATCGCCGCGAATACATAAAATGTTTGTCGAACAAACCAATCAACAGATGGAATATACGGCGAAAGAAGTTCCGGCGGAAAAATTTTTCACTGCGGTAACCGATTTTTTTGATCATGGCGGCAAAGGCTTAAACTGCACCTTGCCGTTAAAAGAGCTGGCTTTTGACTTTGCTGATGAAAAAACCGAACGGGCTGAAATTTGCAAGGCGGTTAATACCTTGGCGGTAAAGGCTAACGGCAAAATATTGGGCGACAATACCGATGGCTGCGGGCTGATTACCGACTTAAAAAATAACAGAGTAGACATCAAAAACGCCAGAGTGCTGCTGCTGGGCGCAGGCGGCGCCAGCCGCGGGATTCTGGCGCCGATTCTGGAACAATCGCCGCGGCATTTAATATTAGCCAACCGCACACGCAAAAAAGCCGACGATTTAGCAGAGGAGTTCCATTTGTACGGCTTTGTGGACGGTTCGGGGTTTGCCGAATTAAAAGGTAAAAAATTCGATCTCATCATTAATGCGACATCGGCCAGTTTATACGATGAAATGCCGCCTGTAGAAAGCGGAATCCTGGCGGAAAACGGCGTCTGTTACGATCTGGCTTACGGCAACCGGCCAACCGCCTTCGTCCGCTGGGGAGCGGAGCAAAACGCCCGGCTCAGCCTGGATGGTTTGGGTATGCTGGTGGAGCAGGCGGCGGAAGCGTTCTACATCTGGCGAAAAATCAGACCGGATACCAAAGTGGTCATCGATTCCTTGCATGCGGCGCGGCGTTTTTCCCTGGATGAGTGAGTGGAATCAAGCGGCAACGATATTCATCATTAATGACAGTTAATAACGGTTTACTGCGTATAACTCTCCTGCATCAAGTCTGCTGTGGCGCCGCATGTGATTTCAATTCGGCGCACTGCTTCCTTGTTCCCGCGGAGGAGCAGGGGAACGAGGATTTCTATTAAAATCTTCAGTAGGATCTATAAATTAACTTTATTGCTCGCATGACGTGTATTTTACCCCGTCAATCATGTTGAGTTGGGACGCTATTTTTAGCTGAAGAAACTCTGCGAATGGGGCGACATGTTCCGTCCAGTGCGCAAAAAACAGCCTGATTCTGGTTATTTCGTTCCCACTCATTTATTAATTGCGACGTATTCTGTAAAATTTGCCGGTTTAGCAGTAAGCTTGGCGATTTTTCATCGGCTTTATTAATCCATCTCCATTAACTTTATTGAATTATGTGCCTTTTCAAGCACATAAACTAACCATGTCACTCTCAGAAATTACCACAGAAGCAAGGCGGCGGCGTACGTTCGCCATTATTTCGCATCCGGATGCGGGCAAAACCACCATTACCGAGAAATTATTGCTGTTCGGCGGCGCTATTCAGCTTGCCGGTTCGGTCAAAGGGCGCAAAGCGGCGCGTCATGCGACATCGGACTGGATGGAGATGGAGAAAGAGCGGGGCATCTCGGTAACGACGTCGGTGATGCAATTTGAACACAAAGGCTGCATTATTAATCTGCTCGATACGCCGGGTCACGAGGATTTTTCCGAAGATACTTACCGTACGCTGACGGCGGTGGATTCCGCATTAATGGTCATCGATGTGGCGAAAGGCGTAGAAGAACGCACGATTAACCTGATGGAAGTCTGCCGTTTGCGCGATACGCCGATTTTGACGTTTATTAATAAGCTGGACCGGGAAGGCAAGGAGCCGATTGAATTAATGGATGAGGTGGAAACCGTCCTGAATATCAAATGCGCACCAATGACCTGGCCGATTGGCATGGGCAAGCGATTTAAAGGCGTTTATCATTTGTATAAGGATGAAATTCACCTGTTCAGCCCGCAACACGGCGGCACAATTGCCGAAGCAGAAGTCGTTAAAGGGCTGGATAACCCTAAACTGGATGCATTAATCGGCGATCAAGCGGCGGAATTGCGGGATGAGATCGAGTTGGTCCAAGGCGCCAGCCATGAATTCGATCATGACGAGTATGCTTCCGGCAAGTTAACGCCGGTATTTTTCGGTTCTGCCATTAATAACTTCGGTATTCTGGAATTACTGGACGCCTTTGCCGAACACGCGCCATCGCCTAGGCCGAGGCAGGCCGAACAGCGCTTGGTGAAACCGGATGAAGATAAGTTTTCCGGTTTTGTATTCAAGGTGCAGGCGAACATGGATCCGGCGCACCGTGACCGCGTGGCGTTTTTGCGGGTGTGTTCCGGCAAATTCGATAAAGGTATGAAGCTGTACCACGCGCGCACCGGCAAGCAGGTTCAGGTGGCGAATGCGCTTACATTTCAAGCAGATACGCGAAAAAATGTGGAAGAAGCCTTTCCCGGCGACATCATCGGTCTGCATAATCACGGTACGATTCAGGTTGGGGATACGTTTACTCAGGGCGAAACGCTCAAATACGGCGGGATTCCGTATTTTGCGCCGGAATTATTCCGCCGTGTGGTGCTGAAAGACCCATTGCGTGCCAAGGCCTTACAAAAAGGGTTGGTGCAATTAACCGAAGAAGGCGCGACACAGCTTTTCAAGCCTTTAAAAAACAACGACTTAATATTAGGGGCGGTCGGTATTTTGCAGTTTGATGTGACCGCTTACCGGTTGAAAGCCGAATATAATGTTGAATGCGTTTACGACAATGCGCCGATCACGACCGTGCGCTGGGTGAGTTCGGATAAGCCTGCCAAATTGGAAGAATTCAAGAAAAAAGCGTTTGAAAATCTGGCCGAAGACGGCGGCGGTTATCTGGTTTATCTGGCCACCAGTCGGGTTAATCTGCAACTGACGGAAGAGCGCTGGCCGGACATTCGTTTCAGCGCCACGCGAGAGCTATAATCCGGCACTATGCATTAAAGGAAGGCCAACTTTCTTATTAATGAGTTAATCAGCGAAGCGAACCCGGCGACGCCAAAACGGCCACGTTGCAGACGCTGAGCGATAGACCTGAACAGAGCTGATAAATATTCAGGCTTTCATTAATTAGCTATTAATATTTCTCGCTTTTTCATGCCATTAATGAGTTCTTTCGAACAGTGCTGTCAGCAGATCATCCGGTTATCGTCATGTCTGCGCGGGCTAAATTACGGGTGTTATTTTTGCAACACTATTAATATCGGCCGGTGCGCAAAAATTCATTAATGAGACCGACCGAGTCGGCGGCGGGTTGTTGGCTGCCGGTGTCGACAGAGCGCCTTTCGGGGCGGCAAGACACAAAAAAAGACCAGCTTCCGGCAGCAGGGTATTGTGCAAATGGCATTGACATAAGTCCCCTTTGTACTTTAAAGTTACCGGCGCATAACGAATATGTAAGCAACAATTATTATAACCTTCGGAGCACGTACCATGGCAAAACCATTAATCCAAATGGCATTAGATTCTTTAGATTTCGACGCTACTGTCGGCTTGGCTTCACAAGTAGCCCCTTATGTTGACATTTTCGAAATCGGAACTCCTTGCATTAAACACAACGGCGTTAGACTTGTTAGCGAATTACGTTCGCGTTTCCCTGACAAATTAATCCTGGTTGACTTGAAAACAATGGATGCTGGCGAATACGAAGCCACTCCTTTCTACGCAGCTGGCGCTGATATCTGCACCGTATTGGGTGTTTCAGGCTTGGCAACTATTGCAGGTGTTGTTAAAGCAGCCAACGCACACGGTGCTGAAGCGCAAATCGACTTGATCAACGTTGACGACAAAGTAGGTTGCGCACGCGCTTCTGCTGAACTCGGCGCGCAAATTGTCGGCGTTCACACCGGTCTGGACGCGCAAGCGGCCGGTCACACACCATTTGCTGACTTAGGCGCTATCGCTAGCTTAGGCTTGCCGGTCCGCATTTCAGTTGCTGGCGGTATTAAGCAATCTACCGTTCAAGACGTTGTTCACGCTGGCGCCAACATCATTGTTGTCGGTGCGGCTATCTACGGTGCGCCGTCTCCGGCTGAAGCGGCTCGCGAGATCCGTGAACTGGTTGATGCTGCTTAAGTAAGGGCTACCTATGCATCAGAAACTTATCATAGATAAAATTTCGAGTATCTTGGATGCGACCGACAGGTCGCACGATGGCAAATTAACGGAGCTACTTGACGGTGCGCGGCGGATTTTCGTTTCCGGCGCCGGACGCTCCAAGTTGGTTGGCAACTTTTTTGCAATGCGTCTGGTTCATGCCGGCTACGATGTCAGTGTAGTAGGTGAGATTGTCACTCCTAGCATCAAAAACGGAGATTTATTAATCATAATTTCCGGTTCCGGTGAAACAGAGCAGCTGATTGCGTTTACTAAAAGCGCGAAAAAAGTTGGAGCAAAAATTATTTTGATCTCCGCCAAGAGCAGTTCGACAATCGGTGATATGGCTGATGCAGTTTTTGCGATTGGAACAGCAGAACAATACGGAAAAGTGGTCGGTATGCCAATGGGGACGGTTTTCGAATTGTCCACCTTAGTCTTCCTAGAAGCGGTTATTTCTCACATTATTCATGAAAAGGGGATACCTGAAGAAATAATGCGGGAAAGACACGCTAATTTGGAATAAAGAACAGCTTACATATGGGGCGAACGGTTATCGCCGTTCGCCCTCAAGCTGTTTGTTTGTCCAAAGGTTAAGGTTGGCGGCATACCAGTCAACCGAGTACGCCACACTGATTAGAAAAACTATAAACTGGAGATTAATATGACTTCGCGTCGTGATTTAGCGAACGCCATACGCGCACTCAGCATGGATGCCGTACAAAAGGCAAATTCTGGACATCCTGGAGCGCCAATGGGTATGGCTGATATAGCCGAAGTGCTGTGGAATGACCACATGAGGCACAATCCGCAGAATCCTTTATGGGCTAATCGTGATCGTTTTGTTCTGTCAAATGGTCATGGTTCGATGTTAATTTATTCCTTATTGCATCTGACCGGTTATGATCTTCCCATCGAAGAATTAAAGAGTTTTCGTCAATTACATTCAAAAACGCCAGGGCATCCGGAATACGGATATGCGCCAGGTGTTGAAACTACAACAGGTCCATTAGGTCAGGGCATTACCAATGCGGTTGGTATGGCGATAGCCGAAAAAGCCCTTGCCGCGCAATTCAATCGTGATGGACATAAAATTGTCGGTCACAACACGTATGTTTTCCTGGGCGACGGTTGCTTAATGGAGGGGATTTCCCATGAAGCCTGTTCGCTTGCCGGTACCCTCGGTTTGGGTAATCTAATTGCTTTCTGGGATGACAACGGTATCTCCATCGACGGACATGTCGAAGGATGGTTTACCGACAATACTCCTAAACGGTTTGAAGCATATGGCTGGCATGTTATTGCTGACGTTGACGGTCATGACACTGCTGCAATTGCAAAAGCCATTGAAGCAGCCAAGGCAATGTGCGATAAGCCCACTTTGATTTGCTGCAAAACCACCATCGGTTTCGGTTCCCCAAACAAAGCCGGTTCGCATGCCTGCCACGGCGCTCCACTGGGCGACGCGGAGATTAATTTAACCAAAGCCGCTTTAGGCTGGGATCACGGTCCGTTTGAAGTACCTGCCGACATTTATGCCGGTTGGGACGCCAAAGCAAAAGGCGCGAAAGCAGAAGCGGAATGGAATGATCGATTTGCGGCGTATAAAGCGGCGCATCCGGAATTAGCGGCTGAATTCGAACGCCGTATGAAAGGCGATTTACCGAAAAACTGGACAGCGGACGCCGATAACTTTGTTGCTTCCGTTAATGATGAAGCCAAAACGACAGCAACGCGGTTGTCATCGTTGGCCGCCATTGAAGGGTACGCCAAATTATTGCCGGAAATTTTCGGCGGTTCGGCGGACTTGGGTTGTTCCAATATGACCGAATGGTCCGGTTACAAGCCCATGCGCGCAAACAAACCGGATGCCAACTACGTTAATTACGGTGTACGCGAGTTCGGTATGTCGGCCATTATGAACGGTGTCGTCTTACACGGCGGCTTGATTCCATTTGGCGCAACGTTCTTGATGTTCTCAGAATACGCCAGAAATGCGGTGCGCATGGCGTCATTAATGAAAATTCGTTCGATTTTCGTTTACACCCATGATTCGATCGGTTTAGGAGAAGATGGTCCTACGCATCAGCCGATTGAACAAACGGCTACGTTACGGATGATTCCGGGTATGCACGTCTGGCGTACCTGCGACGCGGTGGAAACGGCGGTTTCCTGGCGCGCAGCGCTTGAACGTCAAGATGGCCCTTCCGTTTTAGTATTTTCCCGTCAAAACCTGACGCACATGCCAAGAACCGGCGAACAAATTAAAGCGATCCAGAAAGGCGGTTATGTACTGAAAGATAGCGGCGGCACACCCGATGCTATAATCATTGCGACCGGTTCGGAAGTCGAATTGGCTGTAAAAGCTGCAGATGAACTGGCGGCGAAAGGTAAAAAAATTCGCGTTGTATCCATGCCTTCTACCAATGTGTTTGATGCGCAAGATGAAGCATATCGTGAATCAGTATTGCCATCGAGCGTGACCAAGCGCGTGGCTGTAGAAGCCGGCGTTACCGACGGTTGGTGGAAATACGTAGGGTCAAATGGAAAGATTGTAGGATTAAACCGGTTTGGAGAATCAGCGCCTGCAGGCCTGTTATTTAAGGAGTTTGGTTTTACTGTCGAGAATGTGGTTAAACATGTAGAGGCAGTGCTTTAAAACACAGTCGAGACAAATATATTAAGATGGCTTCGGACAGAAACTGTTAAGCTATTATTCTATAACAGTTTTCTGCCTGCATATTATTACGACAATAAAGGGTGAGCAACGTGAAAAAAATTGAATTAACTATGAGTATGTTTGCTGCTCTGCTGATGGTCAGTACCGTAGCAAGCGCAGAAGATCAATATCCGGCAGCAAATTTCGAGCCGAAAGTGGTCTATCAGGATGATAGCTCTGCCGGTTCCTCATCATCCAGCGCGAGTTCTTCTTCAAGTTCATCGTCTTCATCTTCATCATCAAGCGCATCCGGCGGCAGCGATGAGTATCCGGCAGCCAACTTTCAACCGAAAGTCGTTTTTGAAGACAAAGAATACAAACACCAGGAAAAATTATCTAATTCATCTTCCGGTTCAAGTGCAAGTAGTTCCGATGCAGGAACAAGTGCGCCAGCAGCAGGAGCCGTACAAAAAGATGATTCTTCTGCAGGCTATATTTTAGGATTACTGGCATTGGCTATTGCTGGCTTTGTTCTGTTTAAGAAAGGTGTAGTTGGCGCGGTGCAATCCAGTAAACCGGCGGCTGCCGCCAATCCATCTGGATTAACCGGCGTAGCAAGATATTTGTTGAAAACTTCCGGTACTGGCGTAACCAGATACCTGGAAAAGCAAGCAGTTAATGCACCGGCGCCAAAGACCGGCGTTGCCAAATATTTGGCTAGCCAGGGGCAAGCTTCCGGTTCCGATTCTGCCGGCGGACGTCCTGCTACGGGTGTAGAAAAATATATGCGTAACAAGGGGTAATAATTAAATGGATCAACTAAACTTTGGCGGTGCAGTTATTCCTGCAATGGCTGGCTTTTTCTTTGGAAAACGCGCCAAAGTTCAGGAGGTTCGGGTCGAAAAGACACAATTGCCAGCCGTTATTAATGAAATACCCGGCGAAACCGGTGTAACTCGTTATTTAATGGCTGTCCCTGTTGTTTCCGGTGTCTCTAAGTACCTGAAAAAAAAGGATAAAGAGGCAATGTCAAGCGTGGCGGTTTATTTGCTGCGTCAAAAAATTGCGGAAAAAACCGTGCCTCAGCAAACAGGCGTTGCAAAATATCTTGTTAAAGCCGGTAAAGAAACAACTCGCGCTAAAACCTGTGTCGATAAATACCTGCTTAAACAGGAAATGGCGCAGCCAAAATTTTCTTCATTAACAGGCGTTGCCAGATATCAGGCAGAGCAAGATTTGATCGCCAGAAAACAAGCCGCTGCTGCTCTGACTCAAAAATATAAGGAACAAGAAGCCGCAATACAGCTGGCTAAACAGGCTGAGAAGGAAGCCGGAATGCAATTTTCGGAAGAACAAATACATGAAGCTGAAGCCAGCTTAGTCGCTGAAGCGGCAGCTGCGACTGGCGTTGGCCGCTATCTGCAACAAACAGAAAAATCTACGGCTAAACCAAGCACCGGCGTTGCTCGCTATATTGCACAGCAAATTATTAATGACAGCCAAAAGCCGGTATTAAGTAAGGTTGGTCTTTACCTTCGCGATCAAGCCGTTAAAGAAAATAAAAAGCCGAAATTAACGGGCGTTGCCAAATATTTATCGAAATTGCCTCCGGTTACAGAAAAACCTGTTACAGCACGGCCGAAACTGACTACTACCGGCGTCAGCAAGTATTTGGAAACGCAACAAACCGCCGAGCCGGGCAAAACGGTTTTAACAGGCGTGGCTAAATATCTTGATAAAAAGTCAAACGAAGAAGCAAGTCAAATCAAGAAATTGGAAGACTTGAGTTTGAGAGAAACATTAGAACCGGAATTTAAACCGGTTGAAGGCGAATTTATTCCGGCAAATAGTTTTTATGCCGATACCGGTGTTTCGCGCTACTTAGAAAAGATTAATAAAACGGCAGACACGGTTACTGCTGATTTTGCAAGACCATTAACCGGTGTGGCGAAATATCTACAACAGCAAAAGGGTCCTGACAGAGACGTTCAATTATCCGCTCCAACCGGTGTTGATCGTTACCTGCTGAGAAAAGCGTCTTAACAGACGGTAAGAAAAAACCTCTAACGGATTGCTAAAAGATTATAATGCGATTCGAAGGCGACTCCTTCACTTTTTCGAAGAACTGTGCTAGCATCCTAAGCCCTAAAAAATTCTAAACTTACTACGAAGGTGCACAATTATGGCAAAGAATTTACTTGAACAACTTAGAGAGATGACGGTTGTTGTGGCAGATACAGGCGACATCCAAGCCATTGAAACTTTCAAGCCTCGCGACGCAACGACTAACCCTTCATTAATCACCGCTGCAGCGCAGATGCCACAGTATCAAGATATTGTTGACGATACTTTAAAAGGCGCTAGAAATTCACTGGGAAATGATGCAACCGCTGCGCAAGTTGCAAACTTGGCTTTCGATCGTTTGGCGGTGTCTTTCGGTCTGAAAATTCTGGAAATCATCCCTGGCCGCGTCTCTACCGAAGTTGACGCCCGTTTATCCTACAACACTGAAGCTACTATCACTAAAGGCAGAGAAATTATTGCCCAATACGAAGCGGCGGGTGTTTCTAAAGACCGCATTTTAATTAAAATTGCTTCAACCTGGGAGGGCATTCAGGCAGCAAAAGTATTGGAAGAAGAAGGCATTCACTGTAATTTGACCTTATTGTTCGGCTTGCACCAAGCGATTGCCTGCGCCGAAAACGGCATTACACTGATTTCACCGTTTGTCGGCCGGATTCTGGATTGGTACAAAAAAGATACCGGCCGCGACTCTTATCCGGCGGCGGAAGATCCGGGCGTATTGTCGGTTACTTCTGTTTATAATTACTACAAAAAATTCGGTTATAAAACTGAAGTTATGGGCGCGAGCTTCCGTAACATCGGTGAGATTACCGAATTGGCAGGTTGCGATTTATTAACGATTGCCCCTTCACTCCTGTCAGAACTGCAAGCTACCGAAGTCGAATTGCCGCGTAAATTGGATCCTGCACAAGCCGCGCAATCGTCAATTGAGAAAATCAATATGGACAAAGCCACTTTTGACAAGATGCATGCGGAAAACCGCATGGCAACGGATAAACTGTCGGAAGGTATCATCGGTTTCGAGAAAGCGCTTGAGCAACTTGAAGAATTGTTGGCGTCGCGTTTGGCTAAATTAGAACATAAACAACCAGAGCCGGCATAAAACTCTATAGCGTTTTGAAGCTCTATTAACAGAATTAATCGCTCCAACACGCCGTGCTGGGGCGATTTTGTTATAACTAATTGAAAAAATAAGACTATGTTGCAAAAAATATCAGATGTCGTTAAACCCGGTGTAATTACTGGTGAAGATGTGCAAAAACTTTTTGCCGTGTGCAAAGCCAATCGTTGCGCTTTGCCCGCCGTCAATGTAATTAATACCGACTCCATTAATGCCGTATTGGAAGCCGCCGCAAAAGTTAAATCTGCGGTAGTTATTCAGTTTTCCAACGGCGGTGCAGGCTTTTATGCCGGTAAAGGCTTGAAAGCGGAAGGGCAAAAACCAGCAATTCTTGGCGCAATCTCCGGTGCGCAACATGTACATAACATGGCTGAACATTACGGTGTGCCGGTAATTGTACACACCGACCACGCCGCAAAAAAACTGTTGCCTTGGATTGACGGGCTTTTGGATGCCGGTGAAAAACATTTTGCCGCAACCGGAAAGCCATTGTTCAGCTCGCACATGCTGGATTTATCCGAAGAAAGCTTGGCGGAAAACATGGAAATTTGCAGCGAATACTTAAAGCGCATGTCAAAAATGAACATGACGCTGGAAATCGAGCTGGGCGTTACCGGCGGCGAGGAAGACGGCGTTGATAACAGCGGCGTTGATCATTCCATGCTCTACACTCAGCCGGAAGATGTCGCTTACGCGTATGAGCAATTAATCAAAATCAGCCCACGCTTCACGATTGCAGCTTCATTCGGCAATGTTCACGGCGTATACAAACCGGGCAATGTTAAATTAACGCCAAAAATTTTGGATAACTCGCAAAAATACGTCTCTGAAAAATTCGGTCTGCCCAATAATTCATTGAACTTCGTATTCCATGGCGGTTCCGGTTCTACAGCCGAAGAGATCGAAGAATCAATTAGCTACGGTGTTATTAAGATGAACATTGATACCGACACCCAATGGGCTTATTGGGCTGGCGTTATGGAATATTACAAAAAGAACGAAGGCTATCTGCAAGGTCAGATCGGTAATCCGGACGGCGATGACAAACCTAACAAAAAATACTACGATCCACGCGTATGGCAACGTGCAGGCGAGGTGGCAATGGTTACCCGTCTGGAACAGGCCTTTAAAGAATTGAACGCTGTCAATACCATTTAGTAGTGAAGCCTATTAATGGGATTAATCAGGATTCAATGTAACGAAGCTTGATAAAATAAAAAACCGGCCTTGTCGCCGGTTTTTTTTTATACTTCCTGTTCAGGCGTCAAATTCCAATCATTAATGAAGCGCGCGTAAAACATCTTATCGTCTACAATCGCGCCGGGTCTTTGTGTGATTTCGCTGGCAAAAGTCTGCGCCCGTTCCATTAACAAACCGAATTCCCAATCGTAATACAACCCCAACAACGTTACCGTGGAAAACGCATCGCCCGCACCGACCGTATCGACAATTTTGCCGGACAAATCGGCAGGCGTTACCGAAAAAAAGTCGCCATTTTTGAGTAATGCACATGCGCCTTTATGGCCGCAAGTAATAATGACGGTTTCTAGCTGGTACTTGGCTAAAAATCTCTGCATGCGCGAATGCAAATCGCCACTGCTGGAGTCGAGAGCATCGAACTCATCCAAATTAAGTTTTACACAATCGGTATAGCTCATTATATCCAGCACATTGTCTCTGTTCCACCAAGGCTGGCGCAGATTTACGTCCATAAAAATTTTGCCTAAGTGCAAGATTTTAATGACGTTTAAAGATTGTCTGGAAGTGTAGGAGCGAGTCGCCAGCGTACCGTGATACAGAATGCTGGTACGATTAATAGCATCGATGTCATTGGTTTCGATATGATCGTAAGCTTGGTCATTAATGATATCGTATGCCGGTTCGCCATTGTTAAAGCTGACCTGGACTTGTCCGGTGGGATAGGCCGAATCGTGCTGGATAAAGTCTGTCGTTAATCCCCAGGACTGCATGGCCGCTTGAATTTGCCCGCCTGCTTCGTCGGTGCCGATGCGGCTGATAAACAAAGGATTTACGCCAAAAGCTTGCAAATGCCAGGCGACATTAAAAGGCGCACCGCCCAAAACGGCGCTGCCGTCAGGAAAGCGGTCAACCAGAACTTCGCCAAAGATGGTAATTGGATAGTCATCCATACGTTTTTATAGATACGGCAATCGACAAGCTATCGATTCGGTCTGATTAAAAGTAAACACCCGTTCGTCTTGAGCCTGTTGGAAAGAAATATCGTGCTTCGAAAAGTCTCGCTGAAACAATGCCAAAGTGTTCAGTGCGAACGGTTAAACATTTAAGAGCCGAATAAAATACGATATTAATGAACATACTATTATTAATGCCTTGGCTTAAGTTAACATTATCCGGCGAGTATGACTACCTGAAAATATACAATCCGGACTGCCGCCGATGACAGCAGTTGGCGAAATAACTATGCAGCATTAAACCGTTATATCCGCATTATCATGCTCTCCAATTGCCTCATCTGGCGAGCTGAATGCAGATTGCCGGTACGGCATTGCGGATTAAATGACCATTAATAAGAGATTGGGTTTTCTGTTTCCCTACTTTTTTATCTTAAATTGGGCTGGGCATATTGCCCTGTTCGTACGTTTCATGCCGCCTGGATGCCGCCATTCCCTGGCGGCATGATGGAATTGAAGGGTGTTTAATCATTAATTGCCAACAGACCCTAGCATAGGGCGCAATAGCAACGCGTATTGCGCCGGATTGTTAATAGGTTACTCACCATCGCGCTCTATGACATCCAAAGACGTTGCCCAATCAATTGGCAGTATCCCACGATTTACATAATCATGAAAAGTCGAATAAGGCCAATCGACAGTTTGTTTGACATAGCCGTGCTTAACCGGATTAATGTGGCAATAATCGATATGTGCGGTGAAATCGGCATCGTCAAGAATCATCCGTTCCCAGAAGCGGCGTTGCCATATCCCTCGCTCCCCACGCGCCACCCGCGCCGTGGAACGCTGTTCTGTTGTTGGCATTGCCCTTGAAAAAATTTGTTTAATGCTGCGCCATCGCTCGGAATTGTCAGTGTCGCCCGGTGGTAGTGTCCAAACACAATACAAGTGGTCTGGCAACACTACCCATGCATCAATATGAAAAGGTTGCCGTTGTCGCGTTTCCCTAACAGCACAGCGGAGAATATTAATATGCCTCACCAACAAATCATTCGGGTAGCGTTCCAAGAGATTAACGGTAAAGAAAAACGTCCCGCCGGGTACGCGGTAACGACGATAATCTGGCATAGTTAATTCTCGATTTGCAAGAGGTTTTATTTTAACATCCGGCGCAATACGCTACGCTATTGCGCCCTATTTCATTACGTCTTATGGTCTTATAATTTTAGTTAACAACATTTATCACCTATAATTTAACAAAAATGATTGAAACACATACGCCATATACCCTTTACATCTATAGTGTTGACCGCATTGGGTACAATATCCGTTATGATAAAGACCCTATCGGTTCTTTGACCGACGACCTGGAGAGGCTGCAGAGCAAGATGTTCGGCTCCAGCGTCTTGTTTGAGCGGTTGGCTATGCGCCTGCTGCAGCGGTTTCCGATGCCAGAGGACGCGGTACTGTGGCAGGACACCGTGCCCCCTCGACTACGTACGCCAACTGCAAAGTGGGGTTTGGGCGCTCAAGGTTGACCCAGAGCGCAGCGAAGAATTCCTATCCGTGCTGTTGCCGCTGACGCGTGCCTTCCTGCTCACCGTTTACGACCCCCAGCGCGGCGTGATCATCCAGTACCAGGAACTTTACGAAGATGGCTTCGTTTATCCCCCTTCGGCACTGGCCGAACAGCAGCGCCTCGACCCTGAGGCCGCCACCGCCAAGTTCACCAAGGCATCCCTCCGCAAGCGGCTGCTGGAGAAGCTGACCCCTACCCTGGAGCAACACGGCTTCCATTACGAAACTAAGCAATACCAAGGCATCTATTTTTTCCGCACAGTAAACGGCGCGTTACAAACGATCAACGGAGATATAGAAGGTAATCGCAAACCGGATTATGAATACTATGATTGCCATCATTTGGTGGATATGAGAACCGCAGGCTCATTTCTTAGAGTATCAGTAACGCTTTTCCATCTGCGCATGTTGGCTTATCCCCATTGGCCTAACGAGAAAGGGGGGTAGACGTTATGACCTCGTCAGAAATTTCGAGTGGGCGGACTGGCTGGCGGAGGACATCCTTAACTACGGGCTGCCGATCCTGGAGAAGGCGTGTACACCCGAGGGCTTGGACTGGTTGTATGACTCACCCGAGGCTGTGACAGTATTCCCGGAAAATATCTACAACGCCAAGCCCTTACACAGGGGTACTTTCCCTGCTATCGCAGCCGCCACGCAGGTGCGTAACCCCAACTTTGAGGAGAGAGCCGTCCGAGTGCAGGAACAGTTTAACAAGCCAGAGGACCAAACCCTGATTAAACTTAAGGGCTACATTGACGAATGCCTCGCCCAATTAGCTGCACCTGGCAACGGCGGCCAGAAACCCTTGCCGCCCTAAAATTCCCTTTCACCCTGTTTTTCCTACTTAAACGGCCATGGACTATTACGAACTGTACATCCTCGACCCCGCCCGGCATAAGGGCATCGTACCCGCCAAGGTGGACAGCCTGGAGGCGGCGGAGCAGGTCTATTCCGCCCTAAGCGAACTCCAGCCAGGCCCCAACCCCCGCTTCATCCGCCTCGCCTGGCATTTAAGCAAGCACTTCCCCGGCGACGACGGCCTGCCCGAAAACGCGACCGACGAGGAAATCGAGGCTTACAACGACATGGAGTCGCCCATCTGGATCGTGCGGAGTGCGCCCATCACCTATATGGCGCGCCATACCTCTGCCTTATGGCTACCGGAAGTAAATTTATATTATTTTGAGGAATTCCTGTCAGCCCTGCTGCCCTTGGCGCGGCAACTGGGGCTGGATATATATGACCGGCAACAGGGTTTTTACCTGCCTGCCGAACGGCAGGTCGCCTTCCCAGAAAAAGAAGGCACGTCCTTCCGCCTGACCTATGACCCCGAGGTGGCCAAACCCAGCCTTAACAACCTGCCGGGCAGTACCCCCGTGCGCGAGGCCACCCTCGACATTATGCAAAAGCGGCTGGCAAATCAGGGGTTTGAACCCGGCCCGGACTTCGCCTACCCTTTTTACCAGTTCACCCGGAAATTGCCACGGGGCGAGCAGGTGATCCAATCTATCGTCCCTTTGTTTTCCTGCAATCCCATGTTGAAGAGCGCCAGTGACCGCTTTGCCGGGCTAAGGCAAGCCCTGCAGCCTGACAAAACCATCGTCGCGCCCGCCAATGTCTTTAATTTTTCCTTCCTCACCGTACGCGGACACGTACAACCGGCCTGGGATGGGCTTGATGCCGGACGCACCAACAGCTTGGAAGAGGTAGAATGGCTGCTCTCTGAGCTGATGCAGGACGGCATCGCCATCTTGGACAAGGCCCGCACCATCAAAGGCATGGACTGGCTGTACAACAGTGACGAGGCCGCCACGTTGTTCCCACGCAACAGCAACATACCGCACGAAGGCGTTGATCAAGCCTTGGCGGCCATAGCCTATGCCTACTGGGCGGGCAACCCTGAGTTTGAAAAAATTGTAGAACAACGCCTGGCCCACATCGCGCAAGACAATAGTGAAGCCCGTGAACATATCCAGGCCTGCGCTGATTATTTAAGGACGAAAGAGCAGGCGTTGGGGGATGGGGTGGCTTGAGGATTTTATTTTTCCGTTCTCCTTGAATATGTCATGAGCGGCGCTGAAGAGCATATAGAAAAGAAGGCAATAACCAACCCATTGAAAATAAGCCGTTATATTCGACAAGGTTATCCTGAGCGTAGTCGAACGATTCATTTCGAATGGCTTAATTTAACGGTATTGGTCTGCGTCCGGCTTACAGAAGAATTCGCCAAGGCGTTGCAAACAATCGAACCATTAATCAGCAGCGGTATTTAAGGCTGCTGACTGCGGATTGCTTTGATGATCTTTGGCTAATAACAGATAAAAGGCCGGGACGACGTACAGGGTAAACAATGTACCTACGCCCAATCCGCCCGCAATCACCAGTCCGATATTGAAGCGGCTGGCTGCGCCGGGATCCGAAGCAATCAGCAGCGGTATCATTGCCACAATCATTGCCACCGTGGTCATTAATATCGGTCTCAGCCGGATAGCGGAGGCCTGCTCGATGGCGTCTTGTTTACTCAGGCCGTCTTTACTCTGTAATTGATTGGCGAATTCGACTATCAGGATACCGTTTTTGGCGATTAATCCGATTAATGTGATCAAACCGACTTGCGTATAAATATTAACGGATGCAAAACCCAGCATCAAAAATGCCATGGCGCTGGCGATGGACAGCGGTACGGACACCAGGATGATTAATGGGTCGCGCCAGCTTTCAAATTGTGCCGCCAGCACTAAGTAAATGATTAATAGGGACATAAAAAAGGTAATCACCAATGCGCTGCCTTGCTGCGCATACTGCCTGGACGCGCCGGTATAATCCCAACGGAAATTTTTCGGGAAAGATGTTTTGGCTTCTTGCTCCAGATAAGCCATGGCGTCGCCCAAGGCAATTCCCGGAACCATCATTGCCGACACCGTTAAGCTGTTAAGCTGTTGAAATTGTGTGCGTTTGCTCGGCTCAACAGAGTTTTTTATCTGTACTAACGACGACAAAGGCACTTGCCCGCCCGATGCCGTACGAATGTAATACTGGCTGAATTTGCTGATGTCCAGCCGGGACGCGTCGTCAACCTGTGGGATGACTTTATAACTGCGGCCCTGCAAGTTAAAACGGTTGACATAGCCGCCGCCCAACAACGCGCCCAGGTTTTTGCCGATGTCGCTCATGTTCAAACCCAAATCGGCGGCGCGGTTGCGGTCAATAACCAAGGTTGCTCTAGGTTGGGTGAATTCCACATCCTTCATCATAAAGATGAATTTGCCGCTTTGCATGGCGGTATTAATGAGACCGTTGGCGACCTGTTCAAGCTGGTCGTAATCGGCGTCGGTCACGATAACAAATTGCAAGGGCAAGCCGCCGCCGGAACCGGGCAGGCTGGGGCGCGGAAACACAGCGGTGTTAAAACCCGCAATTTTGGCGACTTTTTCTTGCAGCTCCGGTTGAATGTCCATTTGCGAGCGCTCCCTTTGGGTGGTGGATGGCATTTTAAACCCACCGAAAACGGTGTTGGCGCTTTTGCCGAAGCCCAATAGAAGGAAACTTTCTTTATATTCCGGTATGCTTTCGAATGCCTTGACCAGTTCCCGGGTGTAGGTTTCATTGTATTTTAAGGTAGCGGTCTGTGGACCGGTTGCCATAAAAAACAGGATGCTTTGATCTTCAGTCGGAGCCAGTTCTTTTTGCGACAACATAAACATCAGGTAAATACTGATAACGACCAGGACTGCAAAGGCCACGATGGATGAGGGAAATTCCAGCACTTTATGCAAACTGCGCCGGTAGGTATTTGCCAGCCGCATGAAAAAATGCTCGACCAGGGTTTCAAAACGCCCCGGCTGGCCTTTTTCTTTCAATAGCTTAGAAGTCATCATGGGCGCGAGGGTTAAGGCGACAATGCCGGAGATTAATACAGCGCCCGCCAACGTGAAAGAAAACTCGGTGAATAAAGTGCCGACCAAGCCGCCCATGAAGCCGATCGGCGCGTAGACGGCTACCAGCGTGGTGGTCATGGCGATGACAGGCAAACCTAATTCCCTTGCGCCATTAATGGCGGCCTGTAATCGGGTTGCGCCCATTTCGATGTGGCGGTGGACGTTTTCCACCACAACAATCGCGTCATCCACGACCAGGCCGATACCCAGAACCATTGCCAGCATCGTCAGCAGATTAATGGAGAAACCCATTAATAACATTAAAAATGCGCCGCCGATTAATGACAACGGCACGGTAACGGCGGGGATAATCGCCGCGCGCAGCGATCCCAGGGATAAAAAAATGACCAATAAAACGATTACGATTGCCTCGAACAAAGTCATGATGACTTCATTAATAGAATCTTCAATGAATTGGCTGGCGTCGTACGGCAGTAAAATGTGCAGCTCGCTCGGCAAAGCGGCTTCGATATCGGTTAGGGCATGGCGTACCGACTGGGCGACCGTCAACGGGTTGGCTCCCGGCGCCTGTTTAATACCCATGAAAATGGCGGTTTTGCCTTTGTACCAATTAACCGATTCGTAATTCTCACTGCCCATCTCGGTTCTGGCGACATCTTTCAGCCGGATTAATGTGCCGTTGCGTTCACCTACCACCAACTGGCGAAAATCTTCCTCGTTGGCGACATCCGTGGTTGCGCTAAGATTAATACGGACATAATCGCCCTTTGTTTCTCCCGCGCCGGACAAGAAATTATTGTCGCGCAGTTTTTCGTCGATATCGTCGGCGGTAATGCCTAATGAAGCCATGCGTTTGGTGTCCAGCCAGACGCGCATGGCAAAGGTTTTATTACCCAGAATTTCGGCTTTGCCGACGCCGGGGATCGCCTGAATTTTCGGCTGGATAACCCGGATCATGTAATCGGTAATTTGCGCCGGCGTGATGGTGTCGCTGTACACGGCGAGATACATTAATGCGGTGGATTCGCCGGTTTCCGACGAAATAACCGGATCTTCAGCGTTTTGCGGCAGCACATTGCGCTGGCTGGCAACCTTGGCCTGGATTTGCGCGACAGCGGCGTTCGGATCGTAATTGAGCCGCATGTGCGCCTCAATAGTAGATAAGCCCTGACGGCTGTTGGACGATAAATAATCGATACCGTCGGCTTCGGCGATGGCTTGTTGCAAAGGTGTAGTTATGAAGCCTTTGACCAGATCGCTGCTGGCTCCGGGGTAGGCCGTGGAGATAGTGACAATTGTGTTTTCAGTTTCAGGATATTGCCTAAGCTCCAGGGAAACAATGGCGCGCAGTCCGAGTATTAATATTAACAGGCTGATAACGCTGGCCAATACCGGACGTTGGACAAACAGATCGGTAAACTTCACTGCAGCGGCTCCCGCTCGCCCGGAGCCGGTAATTTATCAATCGTTACCGCCATGCCGTTCCGTAATTTGACCTGTCCGGCGCTGACAACTTGTTCGTTACCGGTTAAGCCTTTAATAATCTCTACTCTGCCGGAACGAACTTCTCCCGTAACGATCTGTTTTAACTGAACGGTGTTGCCGCCTTGTTTGTCCGCTTGAATGGCAAATACCGAATTGCCGTAAGGGTTATAGGTAATGGCCGTATCGGGAATGGTGAATACGGATTTGAAGCGGTTCAAGTTGATTTTGACATCGACGAACATGCCCGGACGCAACAACAGCTCGCTATTGTCCAGCGTGGCGCGGATGGTCACGGTGCGGGTCGATTCGTCGATGCCCGGATTAATGGCGCTGATGCGTCCGTTAAACACGCGATCAGGTTGAGCTTGCACGGTTAACGTAATGGTTTGATCGACGCTCAAGTCGGCCAGATATTGCTCAGGTAAAGCGAAATCGGCATAAATAGGTTGTAATTGCTGTAAGGGTGCAATACTGTCGCCCGGCGCAAGAAACTGGCCGATATTGACTTTGCGAATGCCTAACTGGCCGCTAAACGGTGCGGCGATGCGTTTTTTTTCGATGGCTGCTTGTTTGGCGATGACCGCCGCTTTGGCTTCATCCAGCGTGGCTTTATTAATATCGAAGTCCGCTTTAGATATAAAATGCCGTCCGATTAATTGCTGGCTGCGGGCGAATTTGGTTTGTTCCAACCGGTACACCGCTTCCAAGCCGTTCAGTTCCGCTGCATCCGTGCTGGTGTCGAGTTCGACCAGCAGTTGTCCTTTCTTAACGTGCTGGCCGGATTCGAAATGAATCGACTTCACTTTTCCGGCGATTTCGCTATTAACATTAATACCCGCTACGGCAACTAAGCTGCCCACGCCGGATAACGTCGATTGCCATTCTTCGCGTTGTACACGGGCGGCGGCAACGACTGCAGGGGGCGGTTTAGGAATGTTTTCAATGGCTTTGCTGATTTGCAAGAATTTCCAGCCGAACAGGCCGCCGAACAGCAACAAAGACAGAAATATAACTAGAGCAAATCGTTTTAGCATGAAGTTCCTTTTAATGGCCGATCGTCATTCATCGCCGGTATCCTGTAGCAAAGGCGGTATTAATACAATGTTACGGGTCTGCGTATGCCGGTAAAGTGTTTGCGCCAGTAAGAATTGGTTAAACTCGAAATCAACACCCGCCCCGTGCGCTGGCTGGGGGCATGAATAAATTTATCATCATTAATAAAAAGACCGACATGAGAATAAGTTCTGCCGTTGGTGTTAAAAAATACCAGATCGCCGGATTGCATGGTTTCCTGCGATACCGACGGGAGCGCAGACGCCATCTCGGCGGCGGTGCGCGGCAGGTAAACACCGTATCTGCCATACACATGCATCACAAAACCGCTGCAATCGAAGCCTTCTTCGGGAGAAGCTTTGCCGTAGCGATAGGGCGCGCCTTGTAAGCTCAATGCATAATTAATTAACGGTGAGCCGCTTTGTTGAGGCGGCAAGGGCGGTTTGATGTCGGGTGTGGAGGTACAGCCGGTTATCAATACAATCGCCGCAATCATGGCGACATGAAAAAAAACTCGCATTTCGAACTAAGACAATGGAAGTTCATTAATTGCTCCCAAAAAATTCCGGTAATGTTAACTCAAATAGCGCTCTTTTGTCTGTTTATCCGTGTTGGGATTATTTAATAAAAAATTAGGGTAGAAGCAACAAAAGCGGACAGTAATAAAATTGGCCGGTTTAATTATAGACGATGCAATTTTTAATGATATTTCGAAAAAAGTTATATAACAGCATAATATTAATTTAAAAAAATTAGTTTCATTTAGCTCCTGTTCAGTTATTTGTTGTAAATTGACAAAGTATGTTGCTGTTTGGCAAATGCATACAAATGCTGCTAAAGGTGGCTGTTATTGAACAAATTTACTCGCCCAAACAAGGGTTGTTAATGAAACAAAAAGGGAGACACAATAATGAAACAAAAAAACTGCTGTTGCTGGCAACATTCTGCGTTGCCAATTATGCTGTCCAAGCGGATGAAGTCCTCCTTAAAAACGGGGATAAGATCAGCGGTACGATTATTAATAAATCCGGCAGTACGCTGGAAATGAAAACGCCTTATGCCGAGAAAGTCGTGATCAAATGGGATGCGATTGAGACCTTGAATTCGGATAAACCGCTCAATATTACCTTAAACCTAAAAAGATCAGTTTGCCTCTTATGCAGGTGCGGGAAGGCAATCTGGTGGATGTAATTGCCGACCTCGAAGATACTTTACTAGAGTCTGTTGACAATTAATATGAGATAATTACGCCAATTAATTGAATAGGTTGGCGAATGTTAAGAAAGATGCTGCGGGATGACCAGTGGGAAC
>Ga0194131_10003171_pt1 | contig 26241 bp, 26 predicted proteins | sample TA2KigO120mmetaG_FD_148631 | JGI IMG/M metagenome (GOLD analysis project Ga0194131, IMG submission 148631) | Freshwater microbial communities from Lake Tanganyika, Tanzania - TA2015053 Kigoma Offshore 120m | ecosystem: Environmental > Aquatic > Freshwater > Lake | place: Tanzania: Lake... | reverse complement strand
TCTGGCGTAAGCTCTCCTTCGGCACGCAATCGAACGGTGGCAGCCGTTTCGTCGAGCGTCTGCTGACGGTGATCGAAACCTGTCGTCGCCAGTCACACAATGCTTTTGCATGGCTGACAACCGCCGTAGAAGCCCAAATGGCTGGAAAACCAGCACCATTGCTGGCCAAGGCGTGAACGGTTACCCAGGGTCAATGACGAAAAGCCCCGCCTACAGTCCATTGCCAAGTCTACGTTTGACGCCGTTGTGCAGGATAAACCGGAGTTGTTTCTTCGTGCAGACATGGCTAAGGAAGGGATTACACTTGACCTGATGGCCGAGTTGTATCAGCAAGCTGCTCATGCTGGAGCCATCGCAACCCCGAAGGTCGAGTCAGCCAGTCAGTTGTTTGAGCATTGCCGGGAGAAGGGAATTGGCAGTGGCGGTGGGTGGCTGTTCCGTCGAGACTGCAAGCAAGATGCCAACCAGTTGAGGTACTTGATGGCGTGCCTTGAGGAGATTAACCGCATTGATGGAATGCGCCTGTTGATCTCGGAAGTTCATGAGAAAAAGGCTTCTCTGCCAGCCCTCCGGGAATCGCTGCGTGAGTGGTGGAAGGAAAAAGTAGGGACGACTACAGACACCCCTGATGCGGTTGTTGCCTATGCGTTAGTTTGAGCATCTTGCATGGAATAATCGCAGTAGGTAGCCTTCGGCATCAGCCGTCGTATCCACGGCCGAGTGTGGATGTGGCGCGGGCGTCTTGAGCTTCGCCACAAACTTATCTGGCACGATCTCGGCAACCTTGTGGACGGTCGGGGCGAAGGGCGTGGGCTTTTTCGGGGGCTTCGTCTGGAGTCGCTTCCGGCGAGCGTTGGTGAAGGGAGTCAGGTTGAGCCGTGCCATCCCCTTGAGGGGCGCTCGGGCGGGCGTCAATAGCCCTTCATCTCTTTGGGCAACGTACTCTGTGAAGGTCGTGTACTGCATGATGGTATGTAGGGCGTAGTGAAGAAAAAAGGCGGCTGGCCGCGAAGCGGCCAGCCGCCCTTTCGTTACAGCGGGTCGGTTAGTCGTGGAGGGTGTACCACAACTTCCAGTACACAACGTCGTATGCCTTCTGGGTCTTGAGGATCGGGTCGCAGTTGTCCCACCGATGCCAGCCGACCAAAGTGGCGATGGGCTGTTTGAACTGACCCCATGCAACCTCGTAGTTGAACCCACGCTTACGGCGGGGCCGAGTCGCTTGCACGTCCATCAGGAGCGCCTCCAAGCGAGGTTCCAACTCGACCAGCCTTTCCCACGTCAGGCCGTGCCATTTTTCCAATTCTGCTACTGTCATCATGTTTGTCTTTCCTTTCGGATGAATAGAGTTGTAATGTTCGGGCCGGAGCCGTCTTCGCCAGGAACTCCCTGGCGGACGCCATCGACCCCAGGGCCGTCATCGACTTCAAGAACCGTCACCACCGGGTTTCGGCGGGGCTGTCGATGGACGGCAATCAGCTTCGCCCCTTCGAGTGCTTCCAATGCTCGGTATTTGGCCTTGCGGTTCACGCCGAACCGAGCAAGGATGGCACTTGTCAAGATGATTTCGTTGGACCGTCGCCGTCCCGCCTCGAACATGATGGCGAGCGCCACGGCCAGCGGTGCTTTGCCTCGCAGGTGGGCCGCACCGGAGAGCCATTTCAAGGGGATCGGTCCTTTCAAGAACTCGCCCCTGACACGCTTGGGTTTGGCCGAACTCTTCGCTCCCTTCCCACTGGCTTCCCATTGCGGTTCTGGTTGCGAGGAATGCAACCGTAGGCGGTCAAGGTTCTCGAAGAAATCACCGTTCATCGCCGCCTCCGATCAACCGCTGAACGGTGTCCCACATTTTTGCACCCCGCTTGTCGGAATAGCGGTCGGGATGCCGGACGATGGTTGCATCTGAACGCAATGAGAAGCCGGACAAGACGACTTCACTGGCTTCCTGCATGGCCCGTTGGGTTTTGGCAACCACGTCCTCTATCTCATCAAGCGGCCCCTCCACGAGCAGAGCGTCATGGACAGGGGCGCAAACCCGAATACCTCGCTCTGTGGCGAGGCAGCACGCTATCCGCAGCATCTCGGAGCCATTTGCTTGCAGGGGGAAGTTTCTCAGGCTCCGTGGGTTCGCATCCTGGCCGACGTTTACCGTCCAGCCGAACACGGCTCTCAACTTGCCGCTCAACACGGCATAGTCACGGATGGCGTCGGACCATTTCCAGTAGGTCGGGTAGGTGTCCCGATGCAGCCGCAGAAGCTCCCGGCCACGAGCCGGGCAGTCGTCCAGCTTCTTCGCCAGACCTTCCGCCGCCATGCCGTACTGGACGGCGAGCGCACAGACCTTGAAGCGTTCTCGCTCGGCAGAATGGGTGGCTTTCGTGGCGTCAGGCGGCACGGCCCTGGCTTGCATGGCGAAGGTCAAGTAAGGGTCGCCGCTCAGGTAGGCGTGCTGCATGGCCTTGTCGCCGGACAGTGCCGCCCCAATGCCGAACTCCTGTTGCGACCAATCGCAGTAGGCGACTGCCCAGCCTGTTGTCGGCTTGACCAGTCCACGGAGCCACGTTGCCGGGCCGAACACGCAATGGCTGTTGCTCGGCTGGTTGCGGCCTGTCCGTGATCGAAAGGCCGAGAGCAAACAGCGGTTGCGACCATCCGTGCCGACCGCCAATTCGTTCAGATGGAGTTGCGACAACGACGCCCGAAGCTCACGGATGGGGGAGACTTCGGGGTATGACCGTGCCATCTCCTTGAAGGTGTCATCGTCCAGGGCCAGCGCCCCGGACGGCAGGCGGGGCCAGGGAATACCTCTGGCCGCGAGCCAAGCTGCCCACTCGTCATGCTTGAACGTGCGGCCTTGATAAACGCCGTAATCCCTGTCGATCTCCTGAATGAGCCGATCTTGAATCGACGCCCAATTCGTCCTGAGTTTCGCCAGCCTGTCGGTGTCGATGGGAATGCCGTGCCATTCCATCTCGGCCACGGCACGCATATACCGGCCACGCACCAAGGCCCGGTCAAGATCAAGGGTCGGCATCATCGCCGGGAGTAGTTTCGCCAGGGCATCCACGTCGGTCTGGCAGTAGTCCAGAAGTGCCTGCTGTTCGTCGGCGGTGTAGTCGCCGCCGCGCATCGCCAACGCCCTCATGCTGTCCTTCTCGACCGTATCAAGAGCGTCGAGGCCGAAGTAGTTGAGGGCGCCAAGCAGACCACAACCGCAGGGTGTTGGCAGGCCGGACGTGAGGCAGCGAAATTCGGCATATAGGTCCAAGACCCTCACCGGCATCGGCCAGCCGAGCGCCTTGAAGCAGCCCATCTCGGCAGAAGCGTAGAAGGCAACGAAGAGAGTTCCAGGGCCGACAGAAAACGGCGGCTCTGACAAGGACCGCAGTTGGTCCTGCCAGAGCCGCACGAGCCGCCCGGTTCGGTACTCTCTCGCTACCATGCAGACCGGCGTGGGGCGTTCCCCAGCCGGTTGCGTGAACTCGAAATCGGTGAGCCAGATTTCCTTGAACGGGGTCAGCATGTTACGCCTCCCCTCGTAGTCTCCGCACTACAGGATGGTCCATCGCACGGATGAACCGATCCTTGAAGGCGATTTTCAGCAACTCTTGGAACGATGGCACTGCCCACTCAATCTCGGTCCAGTTGGCCGACGCCTCGTAAAGCTCGTAAGCACCGAGCGACATATTCGCCTGCACTCGGACCCACTTGCTCGTTGCCATGTTCGCCGCTTCCAGGGCCGACCTGTTCCAGTCATCCAACCTTCCATCGCACCCAGGCAGACGGATCGGCCAGAGGAACACAACGCCTTGTCGGTTCATCGTCGTGATGAGCGACCTTGGCCCGAAGGTGCTTTCGCCGGTCAACTCGTTCCACAAGGACGGATCGACCAAGTAAAGTTCGCTGTCTTCCTTGAGTTCGATAACACAGGTGTCGAGCCGATAGGCGGGATCGTGGTGCGTCTTGATCCACCATTCTTTCGATGGCTTCCGCACCGGAACTGTCGCCAGGACTTTCTTGACGCCTGCGGCGGTCTGAAAGTCCTGGGACAGCCGAAGTCGGCTCAGGTCGAAGGGGTCAGGGATGGGAGACGATGGTGAGCCGGTCTGCTGATTTCCGGCATGGTCAAGCATAGATACATCAGATGCAACATTGACAGTGTTCATTAGAACCTACTTTCGATAACAGAGAAAAAATGTATGCGTCTCGACAGCCGACCCAGCCAACGGGTCGGCTGTTTTCGTTTGGTCAGGGGTTCGAGTCGGCGGCACGGACGAACACCAAGTTCGCTGCTGCCAAATCCCGAACTGACCGGATGGGTACTCGGCGGCTGTGACCGATCTTGACCGAAGGCAGAACGCCCTCGCTAATCCACTTGTAAATTTGGGACCGGCTTACGCCGAGAAATGCTGCGGACTGCGAGACACGTTCCAGTCCGTCAAGCAGGATTTCGTCGTTTTTGTTTTCAGCCATGATGAACCTCCGAAACTATCTATGCTCATGGCCGTATTTTCCACGCACATTTTTCCAAATCGTTCATTACGAGCTTTTCCGGCCATCGTGGGCAATCAAGAACGGGTCAGGACCGCATGGCCGCAGACGTGATACAAGACCCCCACCCTGAGAGAAAACGCCTTGGCTGGGCGGTAGTTAGCGGCGGCACGATTTCAAAAGAAAAGAAGGTTGCCTGTGTCAAAGCACTCCGGCCCGCATGGGTACTTTTCAAGGAAAATGTGTTTGGGACGGCCTGTTAGTAATTCTGCGACAGGAGGCGAGAGGCAGGGCGGCAGGTGTTATTAGCCTGACCCCTCTCTTGTTACAGGAGAGTATAAAGAGAGGGAACGTATGACCCATTCCCGCCTGCAACACGTCCCGAAATGGGCCACGCACTCAAACGGCAAGGGCCGCTCCTTCTCTGGAACGGCCCCGCCTCGAAGAAACTGTTGCTACTATGCCTGAGCAGTCTGCTCGGCGTTCTGCTCGGCTTCCTTCTCCGTGGCGACAGGCACTTTCAGTCCGATCTCTTCCAGCAGGGCCACGAGTTCGTGCGGTTGACCCTTGATGCCGTGCTTCTCCATCAGCCCACCAAGGTCGTTCAGGGTAAGCTGCTGGTGCTTGGCCTTCTGCTGCCGGGTTCGCTTCTTCAAGATGGCGAGCGCTGCCCGAACCGTGAGGGTGGACACGTCGCCAGCCTTCTCGATCTTGCTCCAGTTCTTGAAGAGCCGGATGTAGTTGGAGGCCGTCCGTTCCTTGACGCCGCACTCCTGTTCGACCCACCGGCCCCACTTGAAGGCCGTGTCTTTCGTCACCTGCTTCTGGGCCTTCGACAGAAGTTCCCCGGCCTTCTTTGCGTGTTCGAGCGACTTCCGCACGGTCTGGATGACCTGCTCATGCTCGGCCTTGATCTTCGTCGCCAGTTGTTTCAGAGGAATCGTCTTCATTGGTCTTGTCCTTTCGTCTCGGTGTTTGTCCTGGCTGTTCCCGATGGGCCACGGTCCATCGGGGCTGCATGGTCGTAAACTAACTGGCAAGCCGAGGCCAGCGGCCCGGCCCGCCCTGGGTCAGCCGCCGCGAAGCGGCGGCGCAGACCACTTGAACGGCAGCACGAAGGCACCGGATGGCGGCGCTCGTGGCTGTCCTTGAGGCGACCAGCAGGCGCAAAGAATGGCGCAAAGAATTGGGTGAAAGTGGTGCTTTTCGTGCGAGACGTGCGATTCGCGCACTTTCACAACACACTGAAATACAAGGGGGTTACGGCAATGGTGCGAATTGGGATAGCAGGCGTGGGTTTTATGGGCATGATCCATTACCTCGGCGCCCGCAAGTTGCAAGGCGCGAAAGTCACGGCCATTTGCAGTCGGGATCCGAAGAAGCTGGCTGGAGACTGGCGGTCGATCCAGGGCAACTTCGGGCCGCGCGGCGAGATGATGGATCTGTCGGGCGTCAAGAAGTATGAACAGCTGGAGGCACTGTTGGCCGATCCGGACATCGATCTCGTCGACATCTGCAATCCGACGCAGCAGCATCCGGAGACGGCGATCAAGGCGCTCGGGGCCGGCAAGCATGTGCTGGTGGAGAAGTCGATCGCGCTCGATCCGGCGGATGCGGATGCCATGCTGGCGGCGGCGAAGAAGGCGGGCAAGCTGCTCATGGTGGCGCATGTGCTGCCGTTCTTCCCGGAGTTCGCGTTCGCGGCCGAGGCCATTCGCGGCGGCACGCATGGCAAGCTGATCGGCGGGCACTTCAAGCGCGTCATCTCGCGGCCCGACTGGTCCAGCGAGATCGGCGACCCGGCCAAGACCGGCGGGCCGGCCATCGATCTGCACATCCACGACACGCACTTCATCGGCCTGGCCTGCGGCGTGCCGGGCAAGGTCTTCTCGACGGGCCACGTCGCCGACGGCGCCGTGGACTATCTCACCACGCAGTATCTCTACGGACCCGGCGGCCCGAGCGTAACGTGCTCGAGCGGCGCGGTGGCCATGAAGGGCCGGCCGTTCGTCCACGGCTACGAGATCTACCTGGAAAAGGCGACGCTCGTATATGAATCCGGGACGTGCCCGCTGACGGTGCTGCACGCGGACGGCAAGGTCGAGCAACCCAAACTTGCCGGCGGCGACGACGCGACGACGGCGTTCACCGCCGAGATCCAGGCCGCCGTGGACGGCATCCAGCAAGGCAAGGAACCCGACCTGCTCAGCGGCAAGCTGGCCCGCGATGCCCTCGTCATGTGCCATCGCGAGTGTGAGTCGGTGCGGACGGGACAAGCAGTGGCGGTCTGATAGTTTTCAGTGTTCAGTTTTCAGTGTTCAGCAAGAACCATCGAGCTTGCGCCCCATGCTGAAAACTCATATGCATCCATACCTCACGAAACCGCCAGATTCCTGTGTCGAGTCGCGTTGGCCAGTGCTCGATGGCACGTCCATGGTCTTCATCGGGACCGCTGCCATCCGGTCGTCAACAGGCGAGAACTCGTTTGATCTGCCTGAAGCGGATCTGCACGTCTTCGGCGGCAGGAAACCCGTACCGGACTCCGAATTGCCGTCTCACCTGCGGAACAAGGGACTTTGGCAAATGGAGTTCAAGGTTCTGGAACATCGCCTGTCCGATTTGGCGTGGATCGAGCACGGCCTGTCACAGCATGACGACCTGATTCCGTGGAGCAAGGCAACGGACATGGACGATTGCTTGAATGTAGACATGATGCGCAAGGAAGATTTCCGTTGCCTGCGCCGCAAGCCGCGCTGGAAGGCATCGGACGCGAGTTGGCCGGCCATGGGCAAACGGCCGATGGTCTTTGTCACGCAATGGCCATTGCCGGATAGCCAAGCGGCCAAGACATTTCTGGTCTCAGGTTCCGCGATATTCCTGTTTGTCGATCGCGAAGAATCCGGCGACTTGAACGTGAAGATGTGGATGCAGGAAATGCGCTCACAAACCGCTGAGGAGCACTACCGAGCGGAGGAACTCATGGCCAAGCTTGAGGCCAATCCTGGCGACCCGGCAGTTATCGACCAATGCGTTCGCGAAGGCGATCAGTACGTTCACGAATACATGATCGAAAAAAAGGGTACGCCCCGTCATGCCCTGCAGCTGCTTGCGAAGCAAGCAAAAAGCAAGAAACTGCGAGACACGGCGGCGCGGCTGTTGAGAGATACTCAGTGACGCAGTCAGTGCTCAGCAAGAGAGTTTAACCTCAATGCTCTCTTGCTGAACACTGAAAACTGAACACTGAAAACTGAACACTCAAAACTCCTATTTTCCCGCCTTGGCTTCGCTGTACCGCTTGGCGACGGCGTCCCAGTTGACGACGTTCCACCATGCGTCGAGGTAGTCGGCGCGCTTGTTCTGGTACTTCAGGTAGTAGGCGTGTTCCCAGACATCGACGCCGAGGATGGGGACCTGGCCGGTCATGTACGGGCTGTCCTGGTTGGCGGAGCTGACGACCTGCAGCTTGCCGCCGGCGAGGACGAGCCAGGACCAGCCGCTGCCGAAGCGGCCGAGGCCGGCCTGCTTGATCTGCCCCTGGAAGGCGGCGAAGTCGCCGAAAGTCTTGTTGATGTCGTCGGCCAGCGGGCCTGAGGGCTTGCCGCCGCCGGGGCCCATGATTTCCCAGAACATGGTGTGGTTGGCGTGGCCGCCGCCGTTGTTGATCACCGCTTGCCGGATTTTCTCCGGGACCTTGCTGATGTCGCGCAGCAGCTGCTCGATGGACAGGTTGGCCAGGGAAGCTTCGCCTTCCAGTGCCTTGTTGAGGTTATCCACGTAGGCCTTGTGATGCCGGCCGTGATGGATCTCCATCGTCATGGCATCGATGCTTGGCTCGAGGGCGTTGGCGGCGTAGGGGAGGTTTGGCAAGGTGTAGGCCATGGTGATCTCCTGCAAGGGGTTGGTAGCCGGCGCGGTTCCGCACGCCAGATGAGGTCAATATATGGGCCGCAGCCGTCAGCCGCCAGCAGGCCGGTGCGCTGGCTGCGGCCGCGCTGTGGCACGGCGTGACGTCGTGGCCACGGGCTGACAAGCGGGCAGCTTGTCGCCACGGCCGCGGATCGATAGTTTCCACTGCATGAGACACTTTTTCCCCGTCGGTCTTGTCTTGCTGTGCTTGATGAATCCTGTCCGCGCGCAAGCGCCCAAGCCGCCGACCGAGGATGACTACTACAAGCTCCTGCAGTATCAGATTCCCAATGGGGTCGTCCTGGAAGCCGGCGCCATCGAATTCATGCCGGACGGCAGGATGGCCGTCTCGTCGCGGCGCGGCGAAATCTGGATGGTCGAGAAGCCGCTGGCCAAGGATCCCAAGGACGCAACGTTCACGCGCTTCGCGCACGGCCTGCACGAGGTGCTCGGCCTGGCCTACCGCGACGGCTGGCTGTATGCCACGCAGCGTGGCGAGATTACCCGGCTCAAGGACGCCGACGGCGACGGCAAGGCCGACGTCTTCGAGACCTTCAACGATAGCTGGGCCATCGGCGGCGATTACCACGAGTACGCCTTCGGCTCGCGCTTCGACAGGCACGGCAACATGTGGGTCGTGCTGTGTTTGACGGGGTCGTTCACCAGCGATCATCCGTATCGCGGCTGGTGTCTGCGCATCACCAAGGACGGCAAGATGATCCCGACCTGCAGCGGCGTGCGCTCGCCGGGCGGCATCGGCATGAATGCCGACGGCGACATGTTCTACACCGACAATCAGGGCCCGTGGAACGGCACGTGCAGCCTCAAGCATCTTGCCCCCGGCGGCTTCGCCGGCCATCCGGGCGGATTCCAGTGGTACAAGCTGGCGAAGGACCTTGGCCCCGCGCCTCAGGTCCCCAAGAGCAATAGCCGGCTATCGGTAGAGGCCAGGAGGATTCCGCAGCTCATCCTGCCGCCGGTGCAGTTCCCCTACGGCAAGCTGGGGCAATCCGCCAGCGGCATCGATTGCGATCTCTCGGGGGGCAAGTTTGGTCCCTTCGAGAAGCAGCTCTTCGTCGGCGACCAGACGCACAGCACCGTCATGCGCGTCTTTCTGGAAAAGGTGAACGGCAAGTACCAGGGCGTGTGCTTCCCGTTCCGCAAGGGCTTCGGCTCCGGCAACGTGCCGGTGCGGTTCGCGCCGGACGGCTCGCTCATTGCCGGCGGCACCAACCGCGGCTGGGGCTCGCGTGGGCACAAACCGTTCGCCCTGGAACGCCTCGTCTGGACCGGCAAGGTTCCCTTCGAGATTCACGAGATGCGTGCGAGGCCGGATGGCTTCGAGCTGACCTTCACGGAAGCCATTGACCCAAAGACGGCCGGCGACCCGAAGTCATACACGATGAGCACCTACTGCTACATTTACCGCGCCGACTACGGCAGCCCCGAGGTCGATCACACCAGGCCGAACATCACGCGCGTCGAAGTCGGCAAGGACGGCAAGAGCGTGCGCCTCCACGTGAGCCAGTTGCAGGAAGGCCACATCCACGAGCTGGAGGCGAATGGCGTACGCTCGGCGGCGGGCTTGCCTCTCCTGCACAAGGAAGCGTATTACACGCTGAACTACCTGCCGGGACGGTGAAATCGATGGGGGCCTGGGGCCTCGCGTGACGATGACCAGCCACCGGGGGCTTACGCCTCTCGTCTGCCGGCATACAATGGCGTCTCAGGTTGCCCGGGGCTATCCGAGACTGTCCATGCTGGGTCCGATCTTTGCGCGAGAGTGGTTGACGTTGCCGCGGCGGCCCCGGCATTACCTGGCCCGGTCGCTGTACCTCGGACTCATGTGGATCCTGGCCCTCACCGCCTGGCAGGCGACCGTGGGCTGGGAACAGCCGGCCACGCTGGGCGACACGGCGCGCTTTGGTTTGCTGCTTTTTCAGATCCTCATCTACGTGCAGTTGCTGCTGCTCTTGTTTTTCGCGACGCTGTCGGCCGCGAGCGCCGTCACGCAGGAGAAGGACCGTCGTACCTTCGTGCTGCTCTTGCTCACGGACATGCGCAATCCCGAGATTGTCCTGGGCAAGCTTGCCGGCAGCTTGCTGCAAATCCTCGTATTCCTGACGGGTAGCGTGCCGCTGCTGTTTCTGGTGGCGCTGCTTGGCGGCGTGGCGCCGTTTCAGGTGTTGCACGCCGCACTGGTGCTGGCGATGACGGCGCTGGCCGCCGGCTCACTGGGCAGCCTGGTTGCACTGTGGCGCGACAAGACTTTCCAGGCGCTGGCCCTGGCGGTGCTGTTCCTGGTTCTGTATTTCTGCGTGGTTCATGGCCTGGCGTTCGTGCCGGCCGAAGGCGTGGCGCGCTGGCAGACCTGGTTGCAGCCGTTTCTTGCCTTGCAGGAAGTGGTCGAGCCGCCGGATGACGCGGCCGCTTTCCCGGCGGCATACGGATTCGGCCTGGCCATGCTGGCCTTCAGCGTGGCCTTGAACGGACTGGCCATCTGGAAGCTGCGCGTGTGGAACCCGAGCGGCGAGCCGATCCAGCAACGCGAGCGTCCCGAGGAAGAAGTGATCGATCGAGCCCGCGCCCACGCCGCCCCCGGCAAGCTGAGGCACGTATGGGCCAATCCAGTGCTATGGCGCGAGATCGGCACCCGCGCCTATGGCCGGCGCGTTTTTCTGGTCAAGCTCGCGTACTTCGTCATTGCCGGCCTGGCGATCTATTATGCGCTCACCATGCCGCCTGGCGACTGGCGGGCAGCGACCATCCTGGTCCCGGTCGGCATCCTGAGCTTGCTGCTCATCAGCGCCCAGGCCGTGACCGCGGTCACGACCGAGCGCGACATCGGCAGTCTCGACCTGCTGCTAGTCACCGACCTCACGCCCAACGAGTTCATTTTCGGCAAGCTGCTCGGCGTGCTGTACAACATCAAGGAGTACATCTTGCCATCGCTGATCATCGCGGCGATCTTCGCGTGGCGCGGCATGCTGGCCTCGCCGCCCCGGCTCAATCCCGAGCTGCTGGCCGCCAAGAACCTGGAAGCGCTTGTCTTCGTCGCGCTGGGCACGCTGATCCTGATGGGCTTCACGATGATCCTGGGCGTGCACGTTGCGCTGGGCACCGACAAGAGCCGGCTGGCGATCGGCAACACGCTGGGCACGGTGTTCTTCCTCTCGGTCGGCACGCTCATCTGCATCTACCTGATCCTGATCAACGGCCGCTTCGAGTACCAGTGGCTGAGCTTCTCCGGGTTCATCTTTGCGGGCGTGCTGGGGCTGTGGTGGGTACTGAGCGGCCAGCGGCCATCGCCCGCCCTGACGATGGCTGCCTGGTTGTGTCCGTTCGCCGTTTTTTACAGTGTGACCAACATCTTGATCGGCAAGCCGGCACTGCGCGAGTCGGCGGACCCGCTGCTTCCGTTTCTCGTGACCGGCGGCTCATTCAGCTTCGCCATCGCCGCCATGATGATTCCGCTCCTGAGCGAATTCGATGTGGCCCTGGGTCGGACGTCCGGCGGCGGCGAGTAGGTAAGCGAGTAAGAGACTGTCCGAAAAGGGGTCAGCGCCGTCAAGTCAACCCACATGCTTTGTCCTGGATCCCGATAACCGCAGTGACGGTGTGCGCTGGCTTTGCCTCGCCGAGATGCTACTGCTCGCGCCCGACAGCCTCTTACATCAACTCGGCAATCGGCTCGCCGTCCGGCAAGATAGGAATGGGCCGGCCGGTGCGATCGTGGTAGTGATGACTGGTGTCGATGCCGAAGCGGCGGTAGATGGTGGCCAGCAGGCAGTTGCTGTTCATGGCGCGACGTGCGGGTTCCTCGCCACGGGAATTGGTGGCGCCGATCACCTGGCCCATGCGCAGCCCGCCGCCGGACAGGAAGACGCTCATGGCCCGCGGCCAGTGGTCGCGCCCCGGACGGCGGCTGGCATCCTGGTAGGCGATGCGCGGCGTGCGCCCGAACTCGCCGCAGAAGATGAACAGCACGTGCCGATCCAGCCCGCGCTGATACAGGTCCTCGATGAGCGCCGACACCGCCTGATCAAACGACGGCAACTTTTCCCGATAGGCCTGAAAGATGTCGGAGTTGACCGAGTGATCGTCCCAGTTGCTGGTCCGGCCGGTCTCCGGCCGCAGACGATAGGTCGCCTGACACTGCACGAAGCGGACGCCCGCCTCGACCAGCCGGCGCGTGGTGAGCAGGCTCTTGCCCCAGTGCGTGTCGCCATAGCGCTGGCGGGTGCGCAGATGTTCGCGGGACAGGTCGAAGGCCTCGCGCGTGCGCCGGCCGGCGAGCAATTCAACCGCGCGCCGCTGAAAGCCGTCGAAGCTTGCCAGCGTGCCGGGCCGATCGAGAGCGCGCGGCAACGTATCTAGCGAACGCAGCAGATCGTGCCGGCGGCGAAGCGTGATCGCGCCGTCCGGCGTCAGCACAAGATTGGCCCGGCTGCTCTCGGTGAGATAGAGCGGCACGGGGTCATAGGTGTTGTTGCCGGTGGAGGATTGCGGGTTCGGGCTGGGCATGAACGGCGCGTAAGCGGGGCCGAGATAGGCCGGGCCGCTGCCGTAGAACTTGGTATTGCCGACGTACACCGGCACGTCGCGACGCTGACTTTCCAGCTGCTTTGAGACAATCGAGCCGATGTCCGGATACTCGGCATCCTGAAGATTGGCGGCAATGGACGAGTAACCGGTGAGCAGCCGATGTGTGCCGCCGGAGTGTTCGCCACGGGTGTGGTGCAAGCTGCGAACCAGGGTGAACCTGTCCGCCATGCCCGCCAGCGTCGGCAGCAATTCGGTAATCTCCATGCCGGGGACGCGGGTGCGGATCGGGCGGAACGGGCCGCGGATCTCGGCCGGTGCGTTGGGTTTCAGGTCAAACAGGTCGAGATGGCTCGGCCCGCCGTTGGCCCAGAAGAGGATGACGGAGAAGTCCCGGCTGAGGCCGCCGCGGCCGGCTGCCTCCGCCGCCAGCAGCCGCGCCAGACTCGGCTGCAGACCGCTGACGAGCGCGCCAAGACTCAGGCCGCCGATTCTCAACCAGCTGCGCCGATCCAGCGGGCCCGAACAGGGGAAATTGCTTGACAGGCGGGACATCTGGCGGATTTCCTCGCACACTTGCGAACCATCTCAATTGTAATGCCTGACTCACGGATTGCGAGGAAAAAGTCGGACTCGCGCGGACCCCGGGTATCCCCTCACGATGTCAATGTGGCGCCGGGAGGTCATTTCATGTTCCGCGCAAGAAGAGGTTGAGCTCCGCTTGGCATCCCTGGCGGGATTGGCGGTTAGTCCTCTTCGTCATCAAGATCCTTGAGGAACGTCAAGGTCTCGAACTGTGCCTGTCCAGTTCCGGGGGCGGTGGCCCAGCGGCCGACGAGCTTGGGGCCGGCCTCGATGCGGTAGAGGTTGACACCGCGGATGACGCCGGCCTTGTCCGCAGGGAGGGCCCAGCTGGCAGCCAGCGTGCTGCCCTGGCGGATGGCCACGCCGGAAAACGCCGCCCCGGCGCCCACGGTCCACTGGATGAGGTACACATCGTTGCGCTTGGTGATGACGGTGACGCCCGAGTACGTCTTGCCGCTGGCCTCCTTGCCCTTGCAGACGTAGTAGCCGGAGATGTCCACCATGTCGTCGCTGGCGGACGGCCGGCTTGCTTTGGCCTTGGCGACCGGCGTGTTGGGCGTGGTGGCGGACGAACCGTCCGGACGGTTGGCGGCGAGGCACAGCAACGCAAGGCTGACGAGAAGCACGCGACGAGTCATGGGAAACTCCTTTTCCGTGTATGTCGCCTCCAGTCCTGGAGACGAAAACCTCCTCTTCTCGTCCGTCTGCGGATGATACCGCACAATGCGTCAACAGGGAAAGTGGAAAAGAAGAGAACCAGCGCAGCTTGTGCAGACCTCGCAGAATGCGAGCGAGACTTCTCAGTCGGGCCCGGCCCAGCGTCAGGACGGCTCTCGCGAGCGTGCGGCGTCCGCGGCTGGGCCTTCCCACGAGCTTTGGCCAATTCGCCGGCAGCTGTTATGATAAGAACCCATGACGAAGTCGATCCGCCCGGCCATCCGCGCGATGGCCGGCTATGTTCCTGGCGAGCAGCCGTGCGACGCGGGCTATATCAAGCTCAACACCAATGAGAATCCGTATCCGCCGTCGCCGCGGGTCCGCGAAGCGATCCAGCAGGCGGTTGCCGACGGCGAGTGCCTGCGCAAGTATCCCGACCCCAGCGGCAGCGAGTTTTGCCGCGTGGTCGCCGCGACGCTGGGCGTCGCTGCCGACGGCATCCTGCTCGGCAACGGCTCCGATGACGTCTTGACCATCATCACGCGTGCCTTCGTCCACGAGGGCGGCCTTGTCGTGTCGCCGAGTCCGAGCTATCTGCTTTACCGCACGCTGGCGGAGATCCAGGGGGCGAAGTTTCAGGCGGTGCCGTTCAACGATGATTGGACGCTGCCCGATCCCTGGCCGATTCCCGATGCGCAGTTGACGCTGGTCGCCAATCCGAATTCGCCGAGCGGCACGGTCGCTTCCGTCGCCGCACTGACCCGGCTGGCCGGGCAGCTTGCCGGCCCCCTGGTGGTCGATGAAGCGTACGTCGATTTCGCCGATGGCCACGCCATGGAACTGGCCAGGTTGCCGAACGTGATCGTCACGCGCAGCTTCAGCAAGTCGTACGGCCTGGCGGGACTGCGCCTGGGGTTCGCGGTGGCGCAGCCGGCGCTGATTGCCGAGTTCTTCAAGGTCAAGGATTCCTACAATTGCGATGCCCTGAGCCTCATCGGCGGCGCCGCGGCGCTCCAGGATCAGGCGCACTTTCAGGCGACGCGCGCCAGGGTCCGCGCCACGCGTGCCCGCCTGGAAGCGGCCTTGCGCGGCCTGGGCTTTGAGGTCTGCCCCAGCCAGGCCAACTTCGTCTGGTGCCGCCGCCAGGCTCCCGGCGTGCGCGGCATCTTCGAACAGCTCAAGGCCAAGAAGATCCTCGTCCGCCACATGGTCTACGAGGGTTACGGCGAAGGCCTGCGCATCTCCGTCGGCACGGATGCCGAGATCGATCGCCTGCTCGAGGAATTGCAGAAGCTGGTGTGATTACAGGCCCATGTCGAGGACACGATGAACGAGTCGAAGAAAAGCAAGACGAAGGACGCAGCGCGTCACGCCGACATCAACCGCGAGACTGGCGAGACGAAGATCCGCCTGCGCCTGAATCTCGACGGCCAGGGACAGGCGAAGATCGACACCGGCGTCGGCTTCTTCGACCACATGCTCACGCTGCTGGCCAAGCACAGCCTCATGGACCTGAGCGTGGACGCCAAGGGCGACCTGCACGTCGATGCGCACCACACCGTCGAGGACGTTGGCATCTGCCTTGGGAAGGCGCTGGCCGAGGCGCTGGGGGACAAGGCCGGCATCCGGCGTTATGGCAGCGTCACGCTGCCGATGGACGAGGTGCTGGTGACGGCGGCCATCGACCTGAGCGGCCGAGCCGTGTGCGTCTGGCACGTCGCCCTGTTGCCTGAGATCCTGGGCACGTTCAATGCGCCGCTGGCGGAGGAGTTCTGGCGGGCCGTGGCCGGCAACGCCGGCATGAACCTGCACGTCGTCTGCCACCACGGCAGCAACTCGCACCACATCGTCGAAGGCGTCTTCAAGGCCTGCGCCCGCGCCCTGCGCGCCGCCATCGAGGCCGACCCACGCGCCGTGGGTGTGCCTTCGACCAAGGGAGTGCTGTGAACCTCGACGGAAGGAGTGCATCAATGCCCGACATCGACGCCGAGCTGCAAAAGGCAGTCGCCAAGTTGAACATCGGCTCCTACAGCCGGCATGTGTTCCTGTGTACCGGGCCAAGCTGCTGCGCGCCGGAAGAAGGCCAGGCGGCGTGGGAATCGCTCAAGTCGGAGCTGAAGAAGGCGGGGCTGACCGAGGGCCAGCAGGCGTGCTTTCGCACCAAGGTCGGCTGCCTGCGCATCTGCTGCCACGGGCCCACCATGGTCGTCTACCCCGAGGGCACCTGGTACCACGGCATGACCGCCGACCGCATCCCGCTGTTCGTCCGCGAGCACCTGCTGGCGAATCAGCCGCGCGAGGAATGGATCTTCGCCCGCAATCCGCTGGATTGAGGGCATCTGTCCGAAATATTCGTCCAGGATTCGTCCAGAAAGTGACATACACCCCCTCGGCGCATCCCGACCTGGACGAATCGAGAAAAGGATCGACACTGGCGACCCGACAGCCCCGACTAGCTGCGTCCTTTTCTCTAAGCGATAAGTGCCGTCGCTGCAATGATATGCGTCGAGACTGCCGGGCGCTCGACTCCATCGCGATGGAGCAGGCTCAAAGAATCTCGCGATTTTCTCGCATTTCCAATGAACCGGCTGGGTGGCACGCCCTGAGGTACTCCGAAGGGCGTGCGCCAGCGACGAGCTGACCATCCTGAGGCCCAAGACGGCCAGCACGGCACGGCGGCCATCGACGACAACGATACCCCGGAAGATCCGTCCGACGACATGATCGTCTACACGCCGGATGAAGGGTTCAGCGGCGTCGATGCCATCGGCTATGTACTACTCTTCGAGTGTTTCTTTGCAGCGTGCAGAGATTTCATGGCGATTCTAACCACGGATTTCACTGATGGCACGGATAAGACACTGGCGAAATGGCGAACGCGGCATGGGAGTGTGCTGCCCACTGAACTGATCCGTTTGATCCGCGTGATCCGTGGTTCATTCTTTCACTGCGCATTTACCTCATTTCTTGCGCTTGCCGTCGTTCCAGACGGGGACCGCATAGTAGCAGATGCGCTGCGCCGCCAGGGCCGGGTCAAATGGCGCGTCGGGCGCCTCGCTCCACAGCACTCCCTGGCCCTTCGCCAGCTGCTGCCGCGTCAATGACTGCCCTGAGGGCAGCGGAAAGCCCTCGATCTCCTCGCCGGCCGATATGCGATATTGAAACGGCTTGCCGGTGACGGGATCGTCCGGGATCGCCTTGAGATAGCGAGGTGAAATGTCTTCGAGCCTGGCGGCGGGCCGGGAGTTCTCGGCCTGGTAGAGGGCGAGCGCGGTGAGCAGGATTGTAGCGCTCAAGTCGCGCTGACTGGTAGCTTTGCCTCGTCTCATGTGATACGTGGTCACTGGAATCAGGTCCCACACCAACGCGGACTGTCTGCCAATCCGGTTCCATTTCTCGTCAGTCCAATCGGCCGCCGGCCCGTGGATGGGCCGGTGCACCATCGAGTTCGAGGAATCCCAAAACGGCTCGTCGAGCAGCTGAAACTGTGCCTGGAAGACGAGGTTGATCAGGCGTCGCTCGCGCTCTTGTTCCCAAGGCGCCTTGCGTAATTCGATTAGCGCCGCCGCCTCCAATTCGGTGCGCGAATAACGATTGAATGATTCCGGCATTGCCAGTGTGTTGTTGATTGCGAGATACTCGCTCTTCAATGCCTCGGCCGAGTTAGGCTTGGCGGCTTGATGCTGGAGCAACGAACGCAGTGCCGCACGCAGCACGGGGACATCTCGGCCGGCGCCCTCGAGCCAGGACGGCCAGGCAGCCAGCGCCGTCCGTTCGGTTCCACGACCGACATGAAAACCAAAACTCGAAGCCTTGCTTTCTAGCAGTCGAGAAATGGCCAGAACCGTGCGGAGCTCGTTCAAGGCGCCGGGCATGTCCCGACGCGATTGCAATTGCCGGCTCCTGGCGACGCATAGAGGCGACATGACTCGTGAATCGTCAAACGCTTTGTATGAGGAATTGAAACGCATCACCCGCGGGTCGATGACCGCTCCGAGAGGGAGTTCGGCTGCCTGGCGCACTTTCTTTGCCCAAGCGCCTTCGAACATCAGATCGAGATAGAGGATCAGTTGAGCGTCAGTCTTCGGCCAACCGTTTTCGAGCACGCTGTAGACGATATCTTCGTAGGTGAGCTCTCGGCCCAAGTCCTTGTGGTTCTGCTGGGGAGTGACCGATTGCGGAGGCCCCAAGCGGTACGCCACGTACTTGAGATGCGCCGGCAATTTTTCTGCTGCTTCCATGAACAAGCGGCCGGCCTCATTCAATTTGCCCGCTGGAATACCGGCCCGATAGGCGGCAACGTCGAACGGCGGGCCGACATCCGGAAACTCCACCGCGCGATACCAGAGGTTCAGCGCCAGCCAGCCGACAGCCGCGACGACAACGGAGCCAGCCAGCGTCATCGATCTCGGGTTCATGAGCCGGCCGGACATCCAGGGGCGCATGAGCACCCATGAGCCGGCAAGCAAGAGCAACGGCGTCATCAAGACCTGCCAGGTTTCCAGGCCGCCGGCAAAAACAGACGGCATCCAGAATCGCGTGCCAAACGCTGCCAATCACCAGCGCGATAATGGCTGCAATGACGAGGCGGCGAAACAGCAGTCCGCACAAGACGCCGACAGCAAATCCGTGCGTCACCCAGCAACTGAAGAAACAGCCGAAGTCGAGGTTCACGAAGAAATACCAGTTGCCACGCCAGCGGGTCAGCCAGTCCTCTGTTGTCTGCTGAGACCTGGACGCATCGCGAACAGCATGAATTGTCAGTGCTTCGCCCATCAACAGGACGATGAACGCTGTCGCTACGAGTCCCCACAACCATATCTTCCACAACCAGATTCTGCCAGCCGGCAATCGCTGATTGCCCCAGAAGAGTTGCCCGCCGTTCTGTTCCGGCGCGAACGCTGTCAGGCCGCATACGGTGCCGATCAGCCAGGTGGCGATCGGCCAGATGATCAGCGGCGCTTGTTCGAGGAAGATGCCCGTCACCAGTGTCCCTATCAGGCAAGTCCCCAGCACCCAGCGACCCTGGCGCAGAAATGTCCAGCCCAGGACGGCCGATGGCGAAATGCGCTTGGGCTTCGGCGGCGCTACCGCGACCGTCCGCGTGCGATCCTCCTGGGTGTAGCTCCGCCACGAGAGCCACCCGCCGGCCAAGGCCAGCGCCGCCTTCATCGCCAGGAAAGCCGTCCAACTCCCCGTCACCTGCGGCACGATCCACGCCACGGCCAGGAAAAACGTGCCCGCCAGAACGGCCGGCAGTACCTTGCGATACAGCGCCCCGCCGAGCAGTCCCCAGGTTAATGCCTCCAGGCTGAATAGCGGCAAGCGGATCAGCCAGTGCCAGTCCATGAATCCCAGTGCCAGGCCGAGGGCGAGCAGCGTGACGGCCAGCGCCAGCGTGAGCGTGGCGCCGACGGCCAGCTTGGCTTGCCACACCGGGCCACGTTTCGGGCTCAGCCGGTCGAGGAAGAACTGTGTGCCGTCCTCCTTCTCGCCGGCCAGCAACAAGGCGCCGCAGACGACGCCGTACGCCAGGGCCAGGCACAGCGCCATCGTCCGCAAGGTGGAGCGCACGTCTTCCTGCTGCAAGCCTTGCAGGAACGCGCCGCGGCCAAGCGCGGCCGCCGTGCTGACGACGAGAAGCACCGTCAACGCCAGCATTGTCCCCCAGATCCAGCGCTGCTGCCGATACTCCTTCCACCACACGACGGCGTTCATGGTATTCTCCGGTTGCGTGTGCACACGCTGCAGATTGCAGATTTCAGATTGCAGATTTACAAAGTCGTCTTCTAAATCTGCAATCTGAAATCTGCAATCTGCAATCACCAGCTTCACACCTTGCGCGCCAGCAGCGCGCAGTAGATTTCTTCCAGGTGCAGTGTCGAGACTTCCATGTCGTGAATGCCGTCCGTGCGCTTCAACGTCTCCAGGGCCTCGAGGCGCGGGTCTTGCAGGACGGCCTGCCAGTGCTTGCCGGAGCCGTTGGTTTGCAGGACGCTGCCGAACACGGCGGCATCGGGCGGCTCGGCCTCGTAGCGCAGCTTGAGGCGGATGATGCGTTGCCGCAGTTCGTCCATGGTGGCCGTCAACAGCAGCTTGCCGCTGGCGATGAAGGCGACGTGGCTGGCGACGCGCTCGACCTCGCCGATCTGATGGCTCGAGATCAGGATGGTCCGTCCCTCGGCCGCCATGCCGACCATGCTGCCGAGAAACTCTTGCCGCACCAGCAGGTCCAGCCCGGAGGTCGGCTCATCGAGGATCAGCACTTCGGGGTCGATGGCCAGCGCCAGCGCCAGTCCGACCTTGGCGTATTCCCCCTTGGAGATGGCGTCGAGCCGGGCGTTGGCGTCGAGCTTGAACTTGTCGAGCCATTGCTGGTAGCGCGTGTAGAACTCCGCCGCGTGAAAGCCGGCGGCGAACCAGCCGATCTCGGCGATCGTCATCCAGTCGTAGTACCTGGGCCGTTCCGGGACGTAGCCGACCTTGAGGCGCAGCTTCTCGGCGGCGGCCCAGCAATCCTGGCCCAGGATCTTCGCCGAGCCGCGGTCGGCCGGCAGCTGGCCGGTCAGCATGCGGATGGTCGTGGTCTTGCCCGCGCCGTTGTCCCCGAGCAAGGCGAAGATCGCCCCTTTCGGCACGGCCAGCGACATGCCGTCCACCGCCCGCTTGCCGCCGAAGCGCTTGCACAGGTCGTGGGTCTCGATGATCGGGTCCATGTCTTTCTCCAGTGTTCAGTGTTCAGTGTTCAGTGTTCAGTTTTCAGAAAGAGGTCTCGCGCGCGGTCAGCTTCTTTCTGAAAACTGAACACTGAAAACTGAACACTCACCTACGCTTGCCGTTGACCGCTGTCAGTTCCTCGTCCACGAGGTTGCGGATTTCGTCGGGGGTCAGGGCGCTGGCGGCGGCTTCGCGGAGGGCGTCGCGGATGCGGCGGCGGACCAGGTCGCGGCGCTTGCTGCGGCAAGCCGTCGGTGCCTGGGACGTGACCTCCATGCCGCGGCCACGGCGCGGCGTGACCACGCCCAGACGCTCCAGGTCCTGGTACGCCCGCGCCACCGTGTTGGGATGAACCAGCAACTGCTCGGCCAGCTCGCGAACGCTGGGGATGAAGCTGCCGACCTTGACGGCGCCGGCCGCCACGCCGTAGATCACCTGCGCCACGATCTGCTCGTAGATCGGCACCGGCCCGTCAGCATGAATCGAGAAGAGCATCGTCGGCCCCGCCCTAGTGTAACACTGTTATGTTACACTAGGACGGTTGGCTGTCAAGCAGAAAAACAGAAAGGTCTCGTCGCGGGTGCAGCGCCGGCCTGTGGTGGGCTCCGGCGCTTCCTCCGCAAGAGGCTGGCTAGGCCTTGAGATAGTAAAAGATTCTTGCCGTCTTTGATTGCGCCATGGCGGCGTTGTCGGTACAGGTGATGTCGATGTAGTTCTGGTCGCGAACATTGCCGCTGACGGGGATGGAGGTGGACTTGCCGCCTCCTGGAATGCTCATGAGCTGGGCAGCAGGGATGGCCGTCGAGGCGCCGCCGTTGATGCTGTAGCTGGCCGAATTGATGGTGGTGGCGCCATTGGTCGGCCAGAACTGGACCATGACCTGCGCGCCGCTTGCCATGGCTGTGCACAGAGAAAGCTCGAGCAGGCTGCTGTTCTCGTGCACGTGATTACCCGTGGCCATTGGTGACTGAACAAGGATGACGGGTGCGTTCAAGATGGGCATGCGATTGTCCTTTCAACAAAAAAAGCGTCGCTGGGCCAGGAAACATGTGCGATCAGAAAACGGGCCGCGCTCTTGTATATCGTCATACAAAGGATTCACGAGGTCGACAATAGATGTCAGTGACAAGCATACGTCACCATGGTGGCGTTCGCAGGCGCAGGCAACGCCGCGGGTCATTTCTTCTTCCCCTTCGTGGTTTTCGAGCTCCTGGCGCTCTTCTTGACCGCAGCAAGCGCCGCCGCCTTGAGATAATAATAGACCGTGGCAGTCTTTGATTGCGCCGCGTTGTCCGCGCAGGTCACCTCGAGGCGATTGCGGTCGCGGACGTTGCCGGTCAGGGTGATGGTTGCACTCTTGCCGCCCCCGCCCCCCGGGATGGCCGTCAAGGCGATGGGGCTGGGCGCGCCCCCGTTGATGCTGAAGCTGGCCGAGGCAATGGTCGTGGCCGCGCCCGCCGGCCAGAACTGGACGTTGATGGTGGTGCCGCTTGTCAGAGCCGCCGGTATGGCGAAATCCAGCTTGGTCCCCAGCATCGCATCTTCATGCATATGGTTGCCGGTTATCATCGGCGCTGGAAACAGAATGACGGGTTGAGTGATGTCCGGCATGGACGTCTCCTTTCAGAAGAACTGGTCGGTGCGAATCAAGTCAGTGATCCAGCGGCGTCAGCAGCACGCGGCCGCAATAAGCCCAACCTTGTTGTGTCCACAGGCCGAGCGAACCGCGTACGTCCACAACCGGTGCGACGGTGACGCTGTCGCCGCCCACAACAGCGATCGATAGCTCATGGGGTGTCGCACGGATGCGAACAGAGTTGAAGAGCTTGGCCGGCGGTGCGCGCAGCGCAATGGCCTTCTGCTGCGCGATCGGGGCAAACGGATATATCGGCTCCGGCTGATCGGCCCGCTGCCAGCGGACCTCGACGGGCGCCAGCCACAGGCGGTTGTCGGCCTGACCGCGCTCGAGGAGGAGCAGATAGGTCCGGGCCAGGCCCGCCTTGACCTGTTGCCAGCCCACATAGCAGCCTCCCACCCATTCGTCGACCTGCAGCGACATGAGGTCAATATCGATCTCGTACCAGCGTCGGCGCTGGTCGTGGTACAACTCCATGAAGGTCAACGACGGGGGCACATCGGCATAAAGCTGCAGGTGGCGATTATCCTCATAATAGAAGCCCCTGCCAAGGACGCGGCGACACCAAAGCGGTTGAAATGTCTTGCCGCCCGGAACGTTGCCGCCGCGGAACTTCTCGCCGAACGCCAGGGCCCGCCAGGGATGCCTGTCCACCAGGGCCACGGGCTTTCCCCATGACATGTCCTTGAGCGCTGTCGGATAGTCGGTGGGCCAGGGCAGGCCATCGTCCTTGGGCCCATTGTCCGTCCGCTGACGAAGATCATGCGACCATTGCCAGAAGAGCCACGCGGCCAAGCACAACCCGGCAACTACCGTGGCCACAACCATTCTTGATCTTGCGTGTGCGCGTGGCTTCGGCGTGCTCGAATCCGGCATCTTTGGCGTCGGCGTGGACTTGCCGCCTTGCGGTTGCTTCGCGCCAGGGTGAAACGGCACCGTCTCCTTGCGATGGACACCTTCGACGCTGTTGCTGCGCTCGGCACGCTTGTCTTGTGCCAATTGCGCCAGGGCCACCAGGTCATGCCCGGCTGCTGCCCCGGCAAGCGCTGCCGCCAGCTCGCTAGGTTGCTGAAAGCGGTCGGCCGGATCCTTGGCCAGGAGACGCTCGACGACGGTCGTGACCTCGCGCGCCACATCCGGCCGAAATCCGCTGAGCGGCGGCGGCGGCAGTTCTGCGTGCGCGGCCAGCTTCCGCGCACGCTCGGGGCCAGCCCTGCTGAACGGCGCCGTCCCGGTCAGCAGCTTGTAGAGCGTGCAACCCAGGCTGTAGAGATCGGCCCGGATATCGACTTCGTGGGCGCTGCGGGCCTGCTCGGGCGCCATGAAGTCGGCCGTGCCCATCACCTGCCGGCTCGATGTCAATTCGTCCGTATCCTCGTGCAGCAGGGCGAGGCCGAGGTCGAGGATCTTGGCGTGTCCATCGAGCGTGAGCATGAGGTTGGACGGCTTGAGATCGCGGTGCACGCGCTTGTTGTCGTGAATGAACTGCAAGCCAGTGGCCGCCTGGCGGATCAACTCGCAGGCATCCGCGACGCGCAGCGGGCCGCACAGCTTGACGAGCTGATTGCGGTCGAAGCCCTCGACAAACTCCATGACGAGGTAGTGCCAGCCGTCGGCCTCGCCGGCGTCGGTGGCCCGGACGATGTTGGGGTGAATGAGTCCGCCCAGGGCCGCCATCTCGCGCTGAAAGCGGGCCAGGGCCTGCTCATCGGCGCGGGCCGCGCGGGTCATGGTCTTGAGCGCGACGACTTGCCGCAGCCTGACGTGCAAGGCCTTGTAGACGACGCCCATGCCGCCGCCGCCCACCGGCTCGAGAAGCTGATACTGCCCCAGCACGCTGCCCTGCAACATGTTGCCCTGCAACATGCTGACCTGCTTGCCGGCCGGCGGCTGGTTCGCTGGGCGCGGGCTGTCATCACCCTTGGAGGAGAGTCGGCGGAATTCCTCCTGGCAAGCAAGGCACGAGCTGAGGTGGTTGAGCACGCGCGTGAGGTCGCCGCCCGTCAGCCGGCCTTCCGTGAAAGCTTCGAGTTCCTGGGTGCTCGGGCAAGGCGAGTCCGGGCTCATGCTCCCGTCGTATGAGGGGGGCGGCGATAGCGTCCATGAAATTCCAGGCAAGGCCACGCATTTCGCAGTCTGCGCCTCTTTCCCGATCCTCACGACCCGTACCGCACTTTGTGGATTGCATGACTTATTCCGCTCCCGTGTTCAGCCTTGCCTGTGCCGCCGGCCGAAAGAACAAGACGGATCGGTATTTCCCGCACGGACGGCAAATCAGGAAAGGACCAAGCCGTGAACAAGCCGAAAAAGCTAGGCTGGCTGGGCGTGGCGGCGGCGGTGATCTTGCCCCTCGCAGGTTTGCGGACCTCCGGGGTGCTTGCCTCCGGCTGGCGCAAGGCGGACAACGAGCTGTACGTTGTCAGCCGCAAGCTGCACGGCACGCTCGTCGATTTCACGTTCAACCACGGCAAGGACAACCGCATGTGGTCGCGCAGCCTGGAGCAGCGCCGCGACATGTACGTCTACCTGCCCCCGGGCTACGATCCACAGTTGCAGTACCCGATCATGATCTTGATGCACGGCTTCGCCTCCGATGAGCAGACGATCTTTCGGATCGCGCCGGAGCTGGACAGCGCGATGGTCAAGGGAACGTTGCCGCCCTTCATCGTGGCCGTACCCGACGGCAGCCTGACGGGCGAGCCATGCCTGCTCACGCCGGGCAGCTTTTTTCTCAATAGCGAGGCGGGCGCTTTCGAAGACTTCATCCTGCAAGACGTGTGGGACTTCATGATCCGCCGTTACCGGATCCGGCCCGAGCGCAATGCCCACGTGCTGGCCGGCGTGTCCATGGGCGGGTTCGGCGCCTACAGCCTGGGGATACGGCATCGCGAAGGCTTCGGCGTGGTCGTGGGCGTCAATGCCCCGCTCAATCTGCGCTGGGTGGACAAGCAGCAGCGTTACTTCTCCGACTTCGATCCATACAACTGGGGCTGGCGCGAGCAGTTTCGCCCGCACGAGCCGGTCGGCCGCTTCATGGGCGGCCTGCTGACCATCCGCGTCAAGCACATGCTCGGCAACAATTTCGGCAAGGACGACGAGGCGACACAGCAGGTCAGCGCCTTCAACCCGATCGAACTCATCGACCGCACGAGACTGCGCAACGGCGAGCTGGCCATGTACATCGCCTACGCCGGCCAGGACGAGTTCAACATCGACGCCCAGGTGGAGAGCTTCCTGTACGTGTGCAAGCACCGCGGCCTGGAAATCGGCGTCGGCTACAAGGCGGACGGCAAGCACGACAGCGACACGGCCATCGCGCTTCTGCCCGGCGTCTTCTACTTCCTCACGCCAATCCTGTCGCCATACAGCCCCGGCATTCCCATCAGCCATGCCCAGGCGCCTGCCGCAGCGGAGGCGACGCCAGCCTCGGCTCAGCCGGTGGCCCGCGAGTCCGGCCCGCGTGCGGAGGCACCACGCGCGGAAACACCGCGCGCGGAAACGCCGCCAGTGCCGGCGCTGCGCGAGCCGTCGCCGATCCGGCAGACATCGCAGCAGACGCGCGTGCCGTTCAGGCCGCAACGCTAGGGTTCTTGACTCGCAAGACTCATAGTGAATGAGTCAAGTTTTAAGCAACGAGTTTCTCCTCATGGAGCCATTGTTCGATGGCTTCATCCAATTGATCGAAAGATCGGCGTAAGGTTGTGTTG
>Ga0194131_10003169_pt1 | contig 26247 bp, 20 predicted proteins | sample TA2KigO120mmetaG_FD_148631 | JGI IMG/M metagenome (GOLD analysis project Ga0194131, IMG submission 148631) | Freshwater microbial communities from Lake Tanganyika, Tanzania - TA2015053 Kigoma Offshore 120m | ecosystem: Environmental > Aquatic > Freshwater > Lake | place: Tanzania: Lake... | reverse complement strand
CTACCGCCGTCGCCGAGTCATCCAGTGCCAGGGGTACGAGCCAGGCGAGTGAGTGGAACCACAGCGTCCACGACGGATCCTTGGGGTCGTTTGCGCGCCAGCCCTTGCGGTCGAGTCGCACCGTGTAGCCGTCCATCCTGAAGATTCGGCCGGAGGCGACCTGCGAGACGTCGGCCTTCCACTGCACCGCGGTCTTGTATGACGAGCGGCACTGAATGGGCATCTCGGGGATGTCGGTCGGTCGCGCGGTCGCCGGCGGCGCGAGGAGCACGGAGGCTCCCAGCACGAGGGGAACAGCCAGCCCCACTGCTCGCACGAGACCCGAGCGTCGCATCATCCGATTCTGCCCCAGTCGAGGGATAGGAAGCGACTTCACCCTACGGCTATGAGGGGGCCGTGAAGGACGTCACAGTGCTCAGCGCAGGAGTGACGGTGAGGTGAGATCCGTCGGTCACGACGCCGATGCTGACCGTGTCGCCGTCGTGCACCTCGCCCGACAAGATCTCCTTGGCCAGCGGATCTCCGATCGCGGTCTGCACGAGTCGGCGCAGCGGGCGAGCACCATATGCGGGGTCGTAGCCCTTGTTGACGAGCCACTGCAGGGCCTCATCGAAGATGTCGAGAGTGATGCGCCGATCGTGCAGGCGTCGCTGCAGCTGATCGACCTGCAGTCGCGCGATGCGCTCCAACTCCTTCTTGTCGAGCGGGTTGAACATCACCATCGCGTCCAGACGGTTGAGGAACTCCGGGCGGAAGCGCTGCCGTACCACCGCCATCACCTGCTCCTTGCGCACGTCGTAGGGCTCGGTCTGGTCGATGAGGAATTGCGAGCCCATGTTGGAGGTGAGGATCAAGATGACATTGCGCAAGTCGACCGTGCGGCCCTGGCCGTCGGTGAGACGACCGTCGTCGAGCACCTGCAGGAGGATGTCGAACACCTCAGGGTTGGCCTTCTCGACCTCGTCGAGCAGCACCACGGAGTAGGGACGACGGCGCACCGCCTCGGTGAGCTGGCCGCCCTCCTCGTAGCCGACATAGCCGGGAGGCGCACCAACCAGGCGGGCCACCGAGTGCTTCTCGCTGTATTCGCTCATGTCGATGCGCACCATGGCGCGCTCGTCGTCGAAGAGGAATTCCGCGAGCGCCTTGGCCAGCTCGGTCTTGCCGACGCCGGTCGGGCCGAGGAAGAGGAAGGACCCGGTCGGGCGATTGGGGTCGGCGATCCCCGCGCGGGCGCGGCGTACGGCGTCGCTGACCTCGCGCACAGCCTCGGGCTGGCCGACGACGCGCTTGTCGAGGTAGTCCTCCATGCGCAGGAGCTTCTCGCTCTCGCCCTCGAGCATGCGGCCGGCCGGAATGCCCGTCCATGACGAGATGACCTCAGCGATGTCGTCGGCGGTCACCTCCTCCTGCACCATCGACGCCTCGCGGGCGTTGGTCTCGGCGGTGACGCGCTCGAGTTCTTCTTCGAACGCGGGGATCTCGGCATAGAGCAACTTGGATGCCTGCTCGAAGTCGCCGGAGCGCTGAGCCTTCTCGGCGGCAGCGCGCAGGTCGTCGATGAGCACCTTGAGCTCGCCGATGCGGTCAAGGCCAGCCTTCTCGGCGTCCCACTTGGCGCGCAGGCCCGCAAGCTCCTCCTCCTTGTCGGCGATCTCGGCGCGAATGCGCTGGACACGCTCCTTGGAGGCGTCATCGCTCTCGCGCGCGACCGCCATCTCCTCCATCTTGAGGCGATCGACCTGGCGCTGCAACAGGTCGATCTCGGCGGGCGAGGAGTCGATCTCCATGCGCAGGCGCGCAGCCGCCTCGTCCATCAGGTCGATGGCCTTGTCGGGAAGGAAGCGCGAGGTGATGTAGCGATCGGAGAGCGATGCGGCAGCGATAAGGGCCGAGTCGTTGATGGCCACCTTGTGGTGCGCCTCGTACTTCTCCTTGATGCCGCGCAGGATCGAGATGGTGTCTTCGACAGTGGGCTGGCCGACGAATACCTGCTGGAAGCGGCGCTCTAGGGCGGGGTCCTTCTCGATGTATTCGCGGTACTCGTCGAGCGTTGTCGCACCGATCATGCGCAGCTCGCCGCGCGCGAGCATGGGCTTGAGCATGTTGCCGGCATCCATGGCCGAGTCGCCGCCTGCGCCCGCGCCGACGACGGTGTGCAGCTCGTCGATGAAGGTGATGATCTGGCCGTCGCTGTCCTTGATCTCATCGAGCACGGCCTTGAGGCGCTCCTCGAACTCGCCGCGGTATTTCGCACCGGCGACCATCGCACCGAGGTCGAGCGCGATCAGCGTCTTGCCCTCGAGCGAGGTGGGCACGTCACCCTCGACGATGCGCCGGGCGAGGCCCTCGACGACGGCGGTCTTGCCGACGCCTGGCTCGCCGATGAGCACCGGGTTGTTCTTGGTGCGGCGCGACAGCACCTGGATCGTTCGACGGATCTCCTCGTCGCGGCCGATGACGGGGTCGATCTTGCCTTCGCGCGCACGCGCGGTCAGGTCGACGCCGTACTTCTCCAGCGCCTGGAAGGTGCCCTCAGGCTCCGGACTCGTCACGCGCGTTCCTCCTCGCAGTTGTTGCAGGGCAGCCACCAGAGCCTGGGGGGTCGCACCGGCCTGGGTCAAGCGTTCGCGGGCACCGGGCTCCTCGGCGAGTCCGACGAGCAGGTGCTCGGTGCTGACGTATTCGTCGCCGCGCTCCTGGGCGAGCTTCTGTGCGGCCGTCAGCACGGAATAGGACTGCTGGCTCAGCTGCGGGGCCGACACGGTCGAGCCGCTGGCACTGGGCAGCGCCTCGATGGCGGCGCGCACCTCGCGCGTGAGGGCGGCACGATCCACGCCGACGGATTCGAGCAGCGCCGAGGCGATGCCCTCGCCCTGCTGCAGGAGCGAGTCGAGGATGTGGATCGGCTCCACCTGGGCATTGCCCTGGGCTGCGGCGATGCGCACGGAGGCGCCTAGGGCGTCCTGGGCCTTCGTCGTGAACTTGATGTCCATGGTTCCTTCTACGTCTCTTACGCGCCGCGGCGGCGCGAGGGATTCCAGAGCACGAGGGCAGTCGAACGCTTCTCGGCCACGTAGCCCTCGAGTTCATCGCGCAGGCGCTCGACCTCGGCTTGGAGATCGAGTACACGGCGGATGCCCTCGAGGCTGACTCCCGCCGCCGACAGGTCGGCAACCTCCTGGAGGCGTGCGATGTCACGCGCGGAGTAGAGCCGGTTGCGCCCATTGGTGCGCTGGGGGGAGACCAGGCCGAGCTTGTCGTATTGGCGCAGGGTTTGCGGGTGGAGCCCGGAGAGCTGCGCCGCGACCGAGATCGCGTAGACGGGGATGGTGTCGTCGCTGAACATCACGTCGCCTTGGCGTCGGCAAGAAGTGACTTGCGTGGATCGTCGTCGGCCGTGGCCTCGGCGTACTTCTGCAGGGCCTCGCGCGCCTCGTCGCTGAGGTTGGTCGGCACGTGCACGTCGACACTGGCCAGCAGGTCGCCCTTGGTGCCGTCCTTGCGGGCCACTCCCTTGCCGCGCACGCGGAAGGTGCGGCCGTTGGAGGTGCCGGCAGGGATCTTCAAGGTGACCGTGCCGCCACCGGGCGTGGGCACGACGACCTGGCCGCCGAGCGTGGCCTCGGTGAAGGTGACCGGCACGGTGACGGTGAGGTTGTCGCCCTTGCGCCCGAAGACCGGGTGCGCGGTGACGTGCACGACGACGTAGAGATCGCCATTGGGGCCGCCACGCTCGCCCGGGGCACCCTTGCCCTTCAGGCGGATGCGGGCGCCATCCTTGACCCCCGCGGGGATGCGCGCCTGCACGGTGCGCGTGCTGATGCCGCGCCCCGATCCATTGCACGTCGGGCACGGGTCGTCGACGATGAGGCCGCGCCCGTGGCAGGCCCCGCAGGGCTCGGCGAAGGCGAAGCCACCAGCGTTGCGCGAGGTCTGGCCGGTGCCGTCGCAGTTGGGGCATACGCGCGGCACGGTGCCGGCGCGTGCGCCGGTGCCATGGCAGCTGTCGCATGCGGCATCGCTCGCCAGGCGCAGCGGGACGGTGACGCCGTCGAGTGCCTCGTCAAAGCCAAGGGTGATCTCGCTCTCGACATCCTGGCCGCGGCGCGGAGCACGCGATGTGCGGCCGCCGCCGCGACCGCGGCTGAAGATATTGCCGAGGATGTCGCCCAGGCCGCCGTCGTCGGATCCGAAGACATCGCCGAAGTCGTAGGTCCTGCCACCACCGAAGCCGCCGGGGCCGCCGTATCCGCCGCCACCGCCGAAGCGACCGCCTCCGAAGCCGCCGCCACTGGCAAACAGGGTGCGCGCCTCGTCGTACTCGGCTCGCTTCTTGTCATCGGAGAGGACGTCGTACGCCTCGGAGACCTCCTTGAAGCGCTCCTCGGCCTTCGGGTTGTCCGGGTTCTTGTCCGGGTGCAGTTCACGCGCGAGCTTGCGGTACTTCTTCTTGATCTCGTCGGCTGGCGCGCCCTTGTCCACGCCGAGGACCTTGTAGAAGTCCTTCTCCAGCCAGTCCTTGTTCATCCTGCCCCGTCTGTCTTAGCTCGCTTGTTCGCTTATGCGTCGGCAACGGCAACCCGCGCGGGGCGCAGCACGCGCCCGGTGTGGCGGTAGCCGCGCTGGTAGACCGATGTGACGACCGGCCCATCGAGCCCCTCGCGGGTCTCACTGGTGAGCGCCTCGTGGATGGCGGGGTCGAAAGGCTCATTGGCCTCGCCGTACATCTCCAGGCCGAGCTTGGCGCACGTCGCCTCGAGGGTCTCACCCACGGACTTGAAAGCACCCTCGAGCTCGCCGTGCTCACGCGCCCGCTCGATGTCATCGAGGACGGGGAGCAATTCGGTGAGTACGCCGCCGATCGTGACGTCGCGCGCAGCCTCGCGGTCGCGCTCCACGCGCTTGCGGTAGTTGGCGTATTCGGCGTGCACCCGGCGGAGGTCATCGGTCAATTCGGCGACCTTGGCATCTGCTGCCGTGAGGTCTGCCTCGATCACGGCCTCCTCCGAGGAGGGAGTCGGCTGGGCCGACTCCCTGACCTCGAAGGTCTCCGGATCGATGCGCCTGCGGTCAGTGACGCGGACGCCCTCCTCGGGGTGCTCCTCGGAACTCACTTCGCCTCGTTGGCGTCGTCGTCGACGATCTCGGCGTCGACGACGTCGTCCTCGGACATATCGGCCGCAGCATCAGCCGTGGCGTCGCCGCCGCCGGCCTGCTGGGCCATCGTGTACATCGCGGCACCGAGCGTCTGGCTCGCCTGCGCGACCTTGTCGGTCGCGGCCTTCATGCCGGGGATGTCATTGGCCTCGATGGCCTTCTTGAGCTCATCGAGCGGCTCGTCGACATTGCTCTTGGCGTCGGCCGGGATCTTGTCGGCGTTGTCCGCGAGGAACTTCTCGGTCTGGTAGACGAGCGCCTCGGCGGTGTTCTTGACCTCGATCTCCTCGCGCGCCTTCTTATCTGCCTCGGCGTTGGCCTCGGCCTCGCGCATCATGCGGTCGATCTCCTCCTTGGGCAGGGCACTGCCACCGGAGATGGTCATCGACTGCTCCTTGCCCGTGGCCAGGTCCTTAGCCGACACGTGAACGATGCCGTTGGCATCGATATCGAAGGTGACCTCGACCTGCGGCACTCCGCGCGGCGCCGGCGGCAGGCCGGTCAGCTCGAAGGTGCCCAGGCGCTTGTTATAGGCGGCCATTTCGCGCTCGCCCTGGTAGACCTGGATGAGCACACTGGGCTGGTTGTCGTCAGCGGTGGTGAAGATCTCGCTGCGCTTGGTCGGGATCGTCGTGTTGCGATCGATGAGCTTCGTCATCACGCCGCCCTTGGTCTCGATGCCGAGGGAGAGCGGGGTGACGTCGAGCAGCAGGACGTCCTTGACGTCGCCTTTGAGCACGCCGGCCTGGAGGGCCGCACCGATCGCCACGACCTCATCGGGGTTGACGCCCTTGTTGGGCTCCTTGCCAGTCATCTTCTTGACGAGTTCGGTCACCGCGGGCATGCGGGTGGAGCCTCCGACGAGCACGACCTGGTCGATGTCGTCGAGCTTGATGCCGGCGTCCTTGATGACGGCCTCGAAGGGAGCCTTCGTGCGATCGAGCAGGTCGGAGGTCATCTGCTCGAACTGCGCCCGGGAGAGGGTCTCCTCCAGGTGCAGCGGGCCCTCGGCGCTCGCGGTGATGTAGGGCAGGTTGATCGAGGTCTGCATCGAGCTGGAAAGCTCGATCTTGGCCTTCTCGGCCGCCTCGCGCAGGCGCTGCATTGCCATCTTGTCCTTGGACAGGTCGACGCCGTGAGCGTTCTTGAAGTTGGTGACCATCCAGTCGACGACCTTGTCGTCCCAGTCGTCGCCACCGAGGTTGTTGTCACCGCTGGTGGCCTTGACCTCGACGACGCCGTCGCCGATCTCGAGCAGCGACACGTCGAACGTGCCACCACCGAGGTCGAACACGAGGATCGTCTGCTCCTTGTCGCCCTTGTCGAGGCCGTAGGCCAGGGCGGCAGAGGTGGGCTCGTTGATGATGCGCAGGACGTTGAGGCCCGCGATCTCGCCAGCCTCCTTGGTGGCCTGGCGCTGGGCGTCATTGAAGTACGCCGGCACGGTGATGACCGCATCGGTGACGGTGTCGCCCAGGTAGGACTCCGCATCGCGCTTGAGCTTCATGAGCACGCGCGCGCTGATCTCCTGCGGGGTGTAGGACTTGCCGTCGATGTCGATCGTCCAGTTGGTGCCCATATGGCGCTTCACGGACCGGATCGTGCGGTCGACGTTGGTGACGGCCTGGCGCTTGGCTACCTCGCCGACGAGCACCTCGCCGTTCTTGGCGAAGGCGACAACCGAGGGGGTCGTGCGGGCGCCCTCGGCGTTGGTGATGACGACGGGGTCGCCGCCCTCAAGGGTGGACACGACGGAGTTGGTCGTGCCCAGGTCGATGCCGACTGCACGGGTCATCAGGTGTTCCTTCTTTCTGTTTGGTTCGGTTGCTAATTAGGTATGTGCCGCCGGATCCGGCGCCCTTGGGCCCTCGTCGGCCGGGCTGGTTCCGGATCCGAGCGGACCTCAAGTATGCCGGCTCAGACAATATGAGTCAAATCGACTCATATTAGCCCCCCGTGAGGGGCTCGTGAGGGACCGGCGCCTCGACCCCCTGGACGCCAACTCCCGCTTCTCCCGCTTAGCGGGACAAATGGTCGAAAGGGGGGCCCTCGAGGGCCAATTTCGACCATCGTCTCCTACGGCCTGGCTTTCGGGACGATGATGTTCATCACGGCCGCCCTCATGCTGCTGGGAGGCGTCGTCGGCTACGTCCTCTTGAAGCGGGCGCGCGACCACGCTCACAACGAGACGATCGAGTCGGTGAAGCACCCCGCACCGTCGACCTCTTCAGGCTGACCCACGTCTTCGGGCTGACCCACGTCTTCGGGCTGACGCCGTGCCCGGCGAGGGCTACTCGTCAGTAGTAGCCTGCCGCCATGGAGACCCTCGACGTCGTCCGGATCCTGCTCGGGACGGCCATCATCGTGGTGGCGGCCATCTTCGCTGCTCGGCGCATCCTCTTCCTGCAGGGCATGATCCGCTCCGGCCAGCCGGCTGTCGGCCGGACCAGCCACGTGGGCAAGCGCGCCGAACTCGAGGGCAGCCAGGTGCTCGGGCAGAAGAAGCTGCTGCAGTGGGCCATCCCCGGCGTCGCGCACGTCTTCGCGTTCTGGGGCTTCCTTGTGCTGGGCATCACGGTCGCGGAGGCCCTCGGCGAGGTCTACATCGAAAACTTCTGGTTCCCCGTCATCGGCACCTGGCCGATCGTGCTCTTCCTCGAGGATCTCTTCGTCATCCTGGTGTTCGTCGGCATCGTGATATTCGCGATCATCCGACTGCTCAACAACCCCGCCAAGGAGGGCCGCCGGTCCCGCTTCTTCGGCTCTCACACCGGAGCCGCGTGGATCGTGCTCCTCATGATCTTCAACGTCCTGTGGACGCTGGAGCTCTACCGCGGCGCCAAGCTCGCCCTCCACGGCCAGTTGCCCGGTGCCTTCTTCTCCAACTGGATCGCCTCGCTCATGGAGCCCCTGGGTGTATCCACGCTCGAGGTGCTCGAATTCTTCGGGGTCATCCTGCACATCGCGGTGATCCTCGGCTTCCTCCTCATCGTGCTCTACTCCAAGCACCTGCACATCGGGCTCGCGCCCATCAACGTCGCGTTCTCGCGGCTTCCCAACGCCCTCGGCCCGCTCCTGCCGATGTATTCCGGTGGCAAGCCGATCGACTTCGAGGACCCTGCCGACGACGCCACCTTCGGCGTCGGGCGCATCGAGGACTTCACGTGGAAGGACACGCTCGACTTCGCCACCTGCACCGAATGCGGACGCTGCCAGTCGCAGTGCCCTGCGTGGAACACCGGTAAGCCACTGAGCCCCAAGTTGATGATCATGGACCTGCGCGAGGCGTCGTTTGCGAAGGCGCCCTATGTGATGGCCGCACAGAAGGCCAACGACGGCGCAAACCCGCCGCTTGGCGATGTCGATGAGGCTGTGCTCGCCACGATGCCGCAGTCGGTCAAGGACGCCGTCGAGCGCCCGCTCGTCGGGCCGCGCGATGACGTGGCGCACAAGGACACCGACGGCTACGACGCGTCGGGCCACCGCGACCAGTCGGGTCCGGTCATCGACGAGGACGCCCTGTGGTCATGCACCACCTGCGGAGCCTGCGTCTACCAGTGCCCCGTCGACATCGAGCACATCGACCACTTCATTGACATGCGTCGCTACCAGGTGATGATCGACACGAGTTTCCCGGTCGAACTCAACGGCATGTTCAAGAACGTCGAGACCAAAGGCAACCCGTGGGGCATGAACGCCTCCATGCGCAATGCCTGGATCGAGGAAGTCGACTTCGAGGTCCGCGTCTTCGGCATGGACGGCGAAGACACGATCCCCGCCGACGTCGAATACCTCTTCTGGGTCGGGTGCGCCGGGGCCTTCGAGGACCGTGCGAAGAAGACCACGAAGGCGGTCGCCGAACTCCTCACCATTGCTGGGGTCAGTTTCATGGTGCTCGGCGAGGGCGAGACCTGCAATGGCGATCCGGCTCGTCGAGCAGGCAACGAATTCCTCTTCCAGATGCAGGCAATGCAGAACGTCGAGGTGCTCAACGAGATCAAGGCCAAGAAGATCGTCGTCACATGCCCGCACTGCCTCAACACCCTGGGCCGCGAATACCCGCAGGTTGGTGGCAACTACGAGGTCGTCCACTATTCGCAGTTGCTGGCCACTCTCGTGCGAGAAGGTCGCCTGATTCCCGTCACCCCGCTGGAGACGGGGATGACGGAGAAGGTCACCTACCACGACCCGTGCTACCTCGGACGCCACAACAATATTTACGTGCCGCCGCGCGAGCTCGTGGAGTCCGTGCCCGGCGTCGAGCTCGTCGAGATGCCGCGCCACGGCGCGCAATCATTCTGCTGCGGTGCGGGTGGCGCCCGCATGTGGATGGAGGAGAAGCTCGGCACTCGCGTCAATGCCAATAGGGCCGAGGAAGCCGTCGCGACCGGTGCAGCCAAGGTCGCCGTGGCATGCCCGTTCTGCAGCGTGATGCTCAACGACGCGGTGACGTCGTTCCAGCAGCAGGGCCAGGCGGAGGGCTTCGAGGTAGTCGACCTCGCGTCGCTGTTGCTCGCCGGAGTGAAGAAGGACGCCTAGGCGCTGCGCGCCACGGACGCCCCGAGCAGCGCGCGCGACTCCCCCGTCACGACATCCCCACCAAGCGGCACACCAGCGGCACTGCGTCGACGTCGCGTCGTTGCATGCATCGAGCCGCCAGCGTGAGCGCTGCCTTGTCCCCCTGCATGCGAACGGGCTACTCGCCCAGCTCCGTTCGATGGAAGTTGGCGAACGAGCGACTCGGCGTGGGGCCGCGCTGACCCTGATAGCGCGACCCGTAGACGCTTGACCCGTAGGGATGCTCAGCCGGCGACGACAGCTTGAAGAGGCAAAGCTGCCCGATCTTCATGCCGGGCCACAACTTGATGGGGAGCGTTGCGACATTGGACAGCTCAAGAGTCACGTGGCCGGAGAAACCAGGGTCGATGAATCCAGCCGTCGAGTGAGTGAGCAGGCCAAGTCGCCCCAGGGATGACTTGCCTTCGAGGCGTCCGGCGATGTCGTCGGGCAAGGTGACGACCTCGTAGGTCGAGGCGAGCACGAATTCACCCGGATGAAGGATGAAGGCCTCGTCGGGTCGGGTTTCGACCAACTCCGTCAGGTCTGGTTGTTCTTCCGCGGGGTCGATGTGGGGATAGCGATGATTCTCGAAGACCCGGAAGTAGCGGTCGAGGCGCACGTCCACGCTCGATGGCTGAATCATCGCGGGGTCGTAGGGCTCGAGGCCCACTCGCCCTGCATCGAGTTCGGCACGTAGGTCGCGATCGGAGAGAAGCACGGCCGCAGGCTATCGGCTGCCCCGGCTAGTCGTCCTCGAACCTGTCGTCTGCCTCTCCGGGCAGGCGATCGAAGCCCTCGAGTTGGTCGGCCACGAATTCCAGTCGCCCCAGAAGCGAGACCGACTCCAGCACCTCACCCGTGCTGTCGTTGACGATGTGATCGGCCAGACTGCGCAGACGCGTATCGAAGGCTCCGGCCCGCACCGACAACTCCTCGGGTGCCTCAGGGCGCACGGGCATGCCGGGTGACCCCAGCGCCAGGCGTCCGAGCACGGCGAGTTCGTCGAGGAGGTCGGCGAGCGTCGACTCCTGCAGGGCGGGGGAAATCCACTGTCGGTCGTAGTCCTTGTTGACCACCCCCGCAATGCCGCGCACGTGGACGCCGATACTGGCCAATCGCCGTAGCCGCAGCGCGTCCTCGGCCAGGAGGGGGCGATACCCACGCCCCCGCGGATTCAAGGTGATGCTCTCAGCGAGGGCAACCAGCGATTGACGTGCCACGTCGGCATCCCCGCGCAGGGATCGACTGTCTTGGACGAAACTGTGGAGCACGTCGGCACCGAGCGGCTCGGATTGCTCGCGGATCTCCCGAGCGATCGCCCCCAGCAGATCCAGGATGTGGTCGCGATATGACTGCAGACTGACCTCGAACTTCTCCGGCCGCGGCTTGGGCGGAGGCAGGTAGATCGCCAGGATTCCCACGGCACCGCCGATGGCCACGTCGAGCACACGCCAGGCCGCCTGCTCCCACGTGACCTGGCCGAGGGCAAACACGAAGAGCACCGAGGTCGGGATCTGGAATTGCCCGCCCAGCGACAGCGGCAATCGACTGGCCAAGACCAACGCGGCGACCATGGCGATGAGCACCGACCACCAGGTGACGCCCACCCACGTGACCCACAGCGTTGCGAGGAAAACCCCGACGCCGCTGCTGACCACCCGCTGAATCGATAGTCCCCAGGTACTCCACGGCGAGGTAGCTACGACCATCAGCGTGGTGAGCGGCGCGAAGATGCCGAACGACGACGGGGATAGCCAATAGCCGACCGCCCACGACACCGTGACGGCTACAGCGATGCGAGCAACCTGCCACGGTGAGCGAAAGGGCTCGGGTCGCTGCTGCAGCACGTCGGTGACGCGGAAATCCGGCAGGATCTCCCGGCCATCGTCTGGGATGCGTGCACCACTGGCCACGGCAGAACCCTAGGGCCGTCGCCAGGGTCACGCTGTGGCGCCGCGCATCCACGACCCCGGTCACATAGCGCTTCGTCGCGGGATCAGGGCCCCGGTGGAGGCGATCCTGATCGCGATCGGTGCCGTCGCCGGACTCACGCCCGTCAGCGCGGTCGTCGTCACCCTGGTCATCGGCACGCTGCTTGCCTTTGCCGCGGTCCTGCATGGGTCTGTCGCCAGCGGTGCACCCGCCATGACCGTCGTATACGTTGCAGCGACAACCGTGGCCGTTCCGCTCGACCGGGCATGGACCATGCTCGCTAGCTGGGCCTCGAGACGGAATTGGCGACATGGCGGCACTGGTCATGATCGCCGCCTTCCTCGCCGACAAGCACCGCCTCCCTGATCTCGCGGCCAGCTGCTGCCTAGCGGTCGGCGTCATGGTCTGTACATGGTGGATCGGCGGCGGTGGCATACTCGATTCCCGCGGAGGGCGACCTCCCGCGCGGGTGTAGTTCAATGGCAGAACATCAGCTTCCCAAGCTGACAGTGCGGGTTCGATTCCCGTCACCCGCTCTACCGATAGTTTCCGATGGACCTCGGGGAAGCCCCCCTCTTGCCTCTTCGTTTAGGCCCGCTGGATCCCACGACAGCGGCACGCGCCAGAGGGGCAGGGGTACGCGCGCCAGCAGGAAGGCTGGCCCCTCAATGTGCTGATCAGGGCACCCACAAGGCAGGAAGCAAGGGGGAATTGGCCGCCAGGAAACAAGGGCGAATTGTCCGTCTTGCGACTAGTGGGAGACGCCCGTACCCGCGGCACCCCACCTCCGGGCGCGGCGGTGTGCCACCCTTACCCACTCGGCCAGCGCGAGGCGTCAGACGAGGGTCGCTCAGTCCACGGCAGCAAAGGTGACGCGGCGCTCGGCACCGACCTTGGCCGCGACCGCGATCGTCACCATGGTCGTCGATGGCACGGTCACAGTGCCGGCGTAAGCCTTGCCCACCCTCTTGAGGGTGATGACCTTGGCGGCCGGAGTACCCATACCGACGATGGCCTGCACCCGGGCGGTGGCGCTCTTTGGCCCGGACACCGTCGCCGTCAGGGTGACCTTCGTCCCGGCACGCTTTGCCGTTGCCGACACCTTGAACGGAGAGGTAGGAAGGGACAGCGCGACGCCGACCTTGCCTGTCGTCCCCTGCGGTTGTACGTCGACCTGGATCTCACCCGCGGAAGTGGATGCCTGGACGACGATCGGCCAGGCGGTCCCCTCGGCGGTGGTCAGCACCTTGCCCGCAGGATCCGTGACGGTCACCGCGGCTCCGGCGGGCGCAAGGACGGACGTGCGCGAGACCCCACCGGGCGTCGTCACCTTGAGCGTCACGCCCGAGCCCACATCTGCCGAAGCTCCATCGATCCACGTGCCGGGCACCGGTCCCGCCGCGGGAAGGCTGTCCCGCACGCCGATGGAGGAGCGCGCAGCAGGCACGAGCCGCACGGCCTCGGGAGGTCCCAGGCCGAGAACCTTGTTGAGCGCACTGTCGAAATAGCTACGCTCATCCGTCATGCTCGTGTGGATCGTCCAGTCAGCAGGGGCGAGCTGCGCACCGCCGAGGCCGCCGCCGATCACCGAGGGGTGCACCACCGGGCCGTCGTTCCACCCCGATTGGCCAAGCGGCCCGGGCAGGCCGCACGGAAACACGGGGAGCGGCGTGCCCGCGCGATGCGAGTAGTAGACCCCCGCCTTCGGTTGTGCGCTCGGTGCGAACTGGGTGATCTGGTAGAAGGGCGTCAACTGGAAGGTGGGGATATAACTGCCCACTGCCCCCGCCAACTTCTCGTCGAAGATCGACGCGCCCAACATGCTCGCTCCTCCAATGCCGAGCACCTCGTACGCGCAGTCCGATCCCAGGTTGGGCGTACCAAACATCGTGAGACTGCGCACGATGGGACGACCATCCTGGGCGGGACCGCCCATGAGCCTGCTGATGTACCAGCGCGAGATGAGTCCGCCCATCGAGTGGCCAACGAGATCAACGTGGACAGCGCCGGTCTCCTTGCGGATCTGCGCAACCGTGGCTTTCAGGGTGCCGGCATTGACCTGGATGGCGTAGCCCGTCACGGGATCGGTGTCCATGCCTGTGACGGCACGGACTGTCCAGGCATCTCGCACGGACTTCACGAAAGTGGGCCACGTGTCCCAGGCAGCCGCATTGGATCTCCAGCCGTGGAGCAGCAGGGCGGGGCGCGGAGCCACCTGCAAAGTGAAGCGTGCGCCACCGAAGGCCGTCAGGATGCCGATCTTGCGCCAGGCGACAGGCGTGCCCGGGGTCTCCCACGCCATGCCGTCGGTGCGCATCTTGATGGTGACCTTCTTCTGCGCCCCGGCGACGAAGGTCTCCTTGCGGGGGTTCTTCTCCTCCTTTTCCACCTCGATCGGCCGCTTGTACTCGGTGTCAAAGAGCTTGACCTCCGTGGTGATGTCGCGCTTCCAGCGGTTTTCGATGAGCAGTTCCAGTCGCACCTGGTTGCCGTCGACGACCTTCTCCGTGGGTGGCACCTCTGCGAAGTCACCGGAGGGAGTCATCTGGAAGACCTTCACTTCATTGACAACGAGGGCTCGCTTCAACGTGGTCTGCTGGTATCCGCTGCGCACGCTCAGGCACGTGGCCGCGCGCGAGTCAGACGTGTAGTCGACAGTTGCCCCCGTCCAGGCGTAGATGCCCGTTGCGTGGGCTCCTTGCGAGATATCACCGTAGGCGCAGGAGGTGTCTCGCTTGGCCAAGTCGAATCTCGTCACCTTCTCATCCAGTTCAAGAGGTGTGGCCGGCCGCACGAACGCGCTGTTAAGTCGCGCTTCAGGCTCGTACTCGGCGAACGACGCGCCCGGCGCCCACGGCACTTCACCATCCTGCACGACACAGTCCATGCCGTTGGCAGACGTGGCAGCCCCCACCACACGTCCGCTCTCGCCGGGGACGTACTGATCCCCTCCCCAGTAGGCATCGGCCGTCGGCTCGTAGATAGCGCCCGGGCCAAATGCGGCGACCGCACCGGAGCAGGTGCCCCCCTGGCTGAGATAGAGCTGATCGCCTTTGCATGCGTATGCGCCGCCCCGTGTCACATAGGAGCCGCTGAGTGAGTAGTCGGTCGCGGGAAGTGCGGCATACATGGGCTGCGGGTTAGCCCTAGGCACGGTGTCGTAGCCGAGGTCGACAAGCCCTTCCACTCTCATGGTGTCGTTGACGGCCACCGAACCCGTTGCGTAGGGAGTGCAGTCGCCCGCATCGATGTCGTGCGCGTCGATCTCCTGGTTGAGCTGCACCGTGCGCTTGGTCTCCAGGATCCCCCCGGTCAGAAGCGGCGTCAGGGTGTAGTTTCCCGACGCACGCGGCATCGCCGTGGTGGGAGACAGTGGGGCCTGCGCCGCCAGCGAGGGTGCACTCGGCATCAAGGCGACGAGGAGGGCCACGGCCAGGACGGCACGCTTGAACATGGAACGATCATGACCGCTGGAGCGCCCCCTCGCCATGCGAGCCTGGGATTTTCCGCACCTCACACCGGCCGGTTCGCTAGCCATGGGCACACGCTACGGGGACTGACCGATTTCCCTTCCGGAGTCCCCATAGGGGAATACCCTCTGCGCATGACCTCACCCCGCGTGCCCAAGGCCGCCATCGCGGTGGCCATCAGTGCCGCCATCCTCGTCACCGTGGGCCTCGCGACTCCGGCCCTGTCCGCGCTGCGCGGCGGCGCACCCAGTGGTGATGTCACCGTCCTGGTGCGCCAAGACGTCAAGGACCTGACGCCCGCTCAAAAGGCGGCCTTCACCGCGGCCATCCTCAAGGCGAAGACCATGCCCTCACCGCGGGACCCCTCGATCAGTTATTACGACCAGTTCGTCGCGTGGCACAGGGATGCCTTCGACTGCGAGGTCAGCTGGAAGCAGTCCAAGAACTGGGCGGGAGCGGCGCACAACTCGCCCACTTTCCTGCCCTGGCACCGCGAGTATCTACACAGGTTCGATCAGATGATTCAGCAGATGAGTGGCGATCCCACCATGACGGTTCCCTACTGGGACTGGACCAATCCCGCATCCACCGCCGCCGTCTTCGCCAACGACTTCATGGGGGGCAACGGCAATCCGAAGCAGGACTGGGCCGTGACGACGGGCCCGTTCCGCAAGGGCCAGTGGAAGATCACCATCCAGGACCCGGGCGTGCTCCTGGAGGGTCAGACCGCCCCCAAGCCCTACCTTGTGCGCAACTTCGCGGCATTCCTGCCGGATCCCGTGCAACTCCCTAGCGCGGCCGACGTCCAGGAGACGCTTGACGGGCACCTCTACGACCACTCCCCGTACAACGCGCGTTCCCCTCTTTCCGAGTCGTTCCGCAACCGTCTCGAGGGCTGGCGCGAGCCCAAGGCGGCGGAGTGCGATTCGGGATGGGTCAACCAGTCCCAGGCGGATGGCTCGCCACACGTCATGCACAACGTCGTGCACATCTACGTCGGAGGAATCTGGAAGACCGGCAACAAGGTGAGGAAGGCACCATGGCCTACAACACCTCGCCCAACGATCCCGTCTTCTTCCTCCACCACGCCAATGTCGATCGCATCTGGGCGGCCTGGGAGCTCCAGGGTGGATCTCACTACAAGCCGGGCCGTGGGGCGCCCTATGGATGGAACGCCCCCGACACCATGTGGCCGTGGTTCGACCGGACGATCAACTCCTGGTTCGGAACCGAGCGCAACGGCTACCGATACGCCTCGCTACCCGGCTCCTAGACGAGAGTGTCTACCCCCCAAAGGGCACCGAATCACCGACTGGTTGGCCCAAGTCCACCGGCCGTGAGACGCTAAATGGGTGACTGCACTGGCTGACTCGCCCAACGTCCGGCTCCTCATCGACCTCGAGCCGGTCGTCACGACCGAGTTGGAGCGCCACCTGAAGATGACCAAGCCGTGGCTGCCCCACGACTACGTGCCGTGGAGCGAAGGGCGCAACTTCGCCTTCCTCGGTGGCGAGGACTGGTCACCGGAGCAGCAGCGCTACAGCGATGCCGCACGTTCGAGTCTCATCGTCAACCTGCTCACCGAAGACAACCTGCCCAGCTATCACCGCGAGATCGCCGGGATCTTCGGCCTCGACGGAGCCTGGGGCACATGGGTAGGCCGCTGGACGGCAGAGGAAGGCCGCCACGCGGTCGCGATACGCGACTACCTTGTCGTCACTCGTGCGGTGGATCCGGTGGCACTCGAAAACGCTCGCATGGTTCACATGACCGAGGGCTTCCAGGCGATCCATCCCGGGCTGCTGCACGGCGTCGCCTATGTGTCCTTCCAAGAGTTGGCGACGCGCGTCTCGCATCGCAACACCGGTGCTGCCACGGGCGACCCGCTCGCCGAGCAGCTCTTCCAGCGCATCGCGCTGGACGAAAACTTGCACATGGTCTTCTACCGCAACGTCTTTGCCGCGGCCTTCGATCTCGCTCCCGATGCCGCTATGCGCGCTGTCACCGACACGGTCAAGGACTTCGCGATGCCCGGTCACGGCATCGACGGGTTCACCCGCAAGGCCATGGAGATCGCCGTCGCTGGCATCTACGACATCCGCCAGCACGTCGACGAGGTGCTCATGCCGGTGCTGCGCTATTGGAAGGTCCTCGAGCGCAGCGACCTAGGGCCCGACGGCGAGATCGCCCGCCAAGAACTCGTCGACTTCATCGACGGCCTCGAGAAGCAGGCCGCTCGCTTCGAGGAGAAGCGACCCGCTCTCAAGCAGCGTCTCGGCTGGGTCGACTAACCCCGCACCATTGCGTTGAGTGGCTGCTATCGCGGTCGGTTAGCAGCCAGTGGACGCAATGGTGCGCGGAGGGGGCTGTGGATAAGGAGCGCGGCTTTTTCCTGATCTCGGCCATGGTTCTGCCATGCCCAGTCACGCGCACACGGCAACAGCGCACACACGTGAATTATTCACCAGCAGATTCGGGCACGTCCCATTCACGCATGCTGATCTCGCGCCTATAGGGATCACCCGTAGCCAATTGCGTGCGGCACTGAGCCAGGGCTACGTCGACGTCGTCAAGCGAGGACTGTTCGCAGTGAGCACCGCTCGGAGGCCCCCGTTGATCTCGCGCGCACGGCGCTGAGGTCCTTGGGCGACGTCCCCGGGATCGTCGCAGGCCGCATCGCGGGACAACTTCATGACACGCCCTTCATCGCTGCGAGTCGCGCAGGCTTGCAGCACGAGTTGACGGAAGTCCTTGTCCTTCGGGACTCGATGACTGACTTTGGGCGCAAGCTCCCCCGCGTGATTCTTCGCCCCGTTGATGTCGGGCCGGACGACTTCCTCACGGTGGAAGGTATGCCGATCACTGGGCTATTGCACACAGCGGTCGACCTGGCACGCGTGGGATTGCGACCGGCCCGCACGGCGCGAGCCAAGAGTCTGTCGATGCCGCGGCCCTCTACGTCGACCCCCGGGCGGAATCACCGCTGGAGTCCTGGTCCCGCGGCTACATGGTTGTGTACGGCCTACCCATGCCGTTCCTTCAGCACGCTTTGATAGGAGCTGATGGCATCAGTTACCGAGTCGACTTCTACTGGCCCGATGCTCGGCTTATCGGAGAGGCCGACGGGTTAGCGAAGTACGGCGATGACCCGAAGGCGTTTCGTCGCGCCAAGGCCGAGGAAGTCAGCCGCCAACGCGCTCTGCAGGCCGAGGGCGCCTAGCGCACCATTTCGCTGGGTGGCTGCTAACTCACCGAGATTGCAGCCACCCAGCGCAATCGTGTGGGGTGGGTGGGTCGACTAGGCGCGTGCTACACGGTCAGTAAAGAACTGATTGGACGCGTGGTTGAAGAGCAAGAACAGCACGATGATGCCGAGTCCCATGTCGAGGAAGATCCCGAAGGTGAACGAGCTGGCGCCCCAGCTCGTCAGGATGAAGACCAGTCCGCCGGCGAGCCGGATGGCAATGAGAATCGTCAACAGAATGCGGGCGATATTGCTACCACGGCCGATGGCGATGGCGAAGATCGCCTCGATGATCGCTACGACGAAGAAGAGCGCGCCGGTCACGATGACAATCGGGCCGATTGTCGTCGCCCACTCCTGCGGAAGGTCCAGGTTTTTGAGTTGCTCGGCGACGGCTGCCTGATCGCTGGCTGCGATGCCGGTACCCACGAGGATGACGGCAATGGCACCGGCCACGGTGAGGGCGAAGCCAAGCCAGATGAGGATGACGACGATCGTGACCTGACTGGGTCGCTCCATGGTCTCGGACATGCATCCAAGATAGCGGGGCTAATCGCGAACGACGTACATCCCGGGCTCTGAATCGCCGACGATGCGGGCCAATTGTGGGACCACGAGGAACCACGTGATCACGTGGGGAATGAGCAGCCACAGGCGGCTGGACCACAGCACTTCGGACGGCTGGACCAGCGAATTGACGCACGACACTAGCGCCAGCGCCGTGCCCGCCCACAGGACGATGCGGCGCGCATGCCGGCGCCCCAGGGCAATGGCGGCCAGGAGTGCGCTCCCGACGGCGGCGGCGACCGGGACGAGGAGCACCAGCAGCCACGGCACCACCTCGAGGGTGTCGCTCCCTGGCCGGAAGACCTCGAAGGGGACGCCCAGCAGGCGGCCGATGCCGTATACCGCCAGGCTCAGCAGCCCCGCCCAGATCCCCGTGACCAGGCCGGCGTAGACGAGGTTGGAGGTGTGGGGGGCCTGCGCCACAGGGGGCGGGACGGGGGTGACGGAGTCAGCCCAGGTAGCGGCCACCCCGACACGCTACTCGCACGAAGGCCGGTCGAGGTTCGTGCGTCCTCTTGCAATACCTACCCGCGAGTAGCACCATGGGGCTACCGGTCGGTACTACCGCTGGGTAGCCACGGCGAACAGAGGAGCAGCCATGTCGCACTACAGGGCCAATCTGCGAGACATCGAGTTCAACCTCTTTGAGGTATTCGGTGCCGCCGACCGCCTGGGCACCCCGCCCTTCTCCGTCGATCCCGAGACGGCGAAGGACGCCCTGGGTGAGATCGAGCGACTGGCCGTCGGCCCGCTCGCGGATTCCTATCTCTCCTCCGACCGCCATCCGCCCGTCTACGACCCCGCCGCGTGCACCGTCACGATGCCTGAGGACTTCAAGAAGTCGTTCCGCGCGCTGATGGACTCCGAATGGTGGCGCCTCGACCTGCCCGAGCACATGGGCGGGGCGGGGTCGTCCCCGTCGCTGCGCTGGGCCGCGGCCGAGATGTTCCTCGGAGCCAATCCCGGCACCTTCCTCTACATGTCAGGCCCCGGCTTCGCCGCCATTCTCGATCGCATCGGCAACGACGACCAGAAGCGCTGGGGTCAGCTCATCGTCGACCACGAGTGGGGCGCCACCATGGTGCTTACCGAGCCCGACGCTGGATCCGACGTAGGGGCCGGGCGCACGAAGGCCCTCCCGAACGACGACGGCACCTGGCACATCGAGGGCGTCAAGCGCTTCATCACCTCGGCCGAGCACGACATGGCCGACAACATCGTGCACCTCGTCCTTGCGCGCCCCGTTGGCGTCGAGGGCGTAGGCGGCCCCGGCACCAAGGGCCTGTCGCTCTTCCTCGTGCCGAAACACCACGTCGACCTCAAGACCGGTGAGATCGGCGAGCGCAACGGTGTCTACGCCACCAACGTCGAGAAGAAGATGGGCCTGAAGGTGTCGACCACCTGCGAGCTCACGTTTGGCGAGAAGAAGCCGGCGGTGGGCTGGCTTGTGGGCGATGTGCACGACGGCATCGCGCAGATGTTCATGGTCATCGAAAACGCCCGCATGATGGTGGGCACCAAGGCGATCGCCCAACTCTCAGCTGGCTACCTCGCCGCGCTCGACTACGCCAAGACCCGCGTGCAGGGTGCTGACCTGACTCAGATGCTGGACAAGACCGCCCCGCGCGTCACGATCATCCATCATCCTGACGTACGCCGTGGCCTCATGCTGCAGAAGTCCTATGTCGAGGGCATGCGCGCACTCGTGCACTACGCGGCCATGTGGCAGGACCTCATCATGATGGCCAAGGCCGGTGCCGACAGCATCGATCTCGACATGGCCGAGCGCGTCAACGACCTCCTGCTGCCCATCGTCAAGGGCGTCGGCTCGGAGCGCTCCTACGAGCTCCTCGCCACGTCACTTCAGACCTTCGGCGGATCCGGATACCTCCAGGACTACCCCGTGGAGCAGTACATCCGCGACGCCAAGATCGACACCCTCTACGAGGGCACCACGGCGATCCAGGGCCTGGACTTCTTCTTCCGCAAGATGATCCGCGACCAGTTCAAGGCGATCTTCTACCTGGCCGCGCAGATCACCGAGACGGTCAAGGGAGATGCCGGCAACGGCGTTCTCGCGGCCGAGCGCGAACTTCTGGGCAACGCACTCGAAGACGTCCAGGGCATAATCGCCGCCCTCGGCGGTTGGGCCATGGCCTCGCAGGAGGACCCCGCGCAGATCTACAAGGTGGGCCTCAACAGCACGCGCTTGCTCCTCGCATCCGGTGACCTCGTCATCGGGTGGCTGCTCCTGCGCCAGGCCGAAGTCGCCCTTGCCGCGCTCGAGGCGGGCGCCTCGGGCAAGGACAAGGACTTCTACGAGGGCAAGGTCCTGACCGCCAAGTGGTTCGCGCAAAACCGGCTGCCGTTGCTCGCCGCAGAGCGTGCGGTGGCTGAGGCGACCGACGACGCGATCATGACGCTCCCGGAGACTGCTTTCTAGCCTGCTCTCAGATTGACCTGAGCGCCCGCGACTTCCTCGGAGGCCGCGGGCGCTGTCATGCGAGAATGGCGCATGCCTGGGGTCGAAGCGACCGAAAGTCTTCCCGCTCTCTTCCTTGAGTTCGGCCTCCTGCTGCTCGGGCTCGGCGTACTCGCGCGCATTGCCAAGGCCCTGTCGATCTCCCCCGTGCCGCTCTACCTCATCGCCGGGCTGTTCTTCGGTGACGGTGGCGTCGTCGGCATTCCCGCCAGCGACAGCTTCATCTCCACGGTGGCCGAGCTCGGAGTGGTTCTCCTTCTGCTCCTCCTCGGGCTGGAGTACTCCGGCACCGAACTCGTGCGCACCGCGCAACGCCAGGCACGCACGGGTCTGGTCGACATCGTGCTCAACGCGCTACCGGGCGCAGCTGTCGCACTACTCCTCGGGTGGGGATGGATCGGTGCGCTCGCACTGGGCGGCGTCACCTACATCTCGTCCTCGGGCATCGTCAGCCAGGTCATGCGCGATCTGCGCTGGCGTCGCAATCCCGAGAGCGCACCGGTCGTCAGCGTCCTGGTCATCGAGGACCTCGTGATGGCGCCCTACCTGCCGATTCTCACGGTCCTGCTGACGGGCACGGGGCTTGTCTCCGGGCTCATCTCCGTGGGCACGGCCCTGGTCGTCGTAACGATCCTCATCGTCATCGCGGTCAAGGGGTCGGTGCGCTTCCATCGCCTGCTGAGTCCACGCGATCCGGTCGGCCTACTCCTCATCGTGTTCGGGGCCGCCATCGCCGCTGCTGGCCTGGCCGGGCTTGTCGACTTCTCGCCCGCGGTCGCCGCCTTCCTGGTCGGGCTGCTGCTCACAGGAGAGGTCGCCGAGGCTGCCCGCCGCCGTCTGGACCCGCTGCGCGACGTACTCGCTGCCGTGTTCTTCGCCTACTTCGGCATCGCCGTGAATCCCGGCGACCTGCCCGCTGTGCTTCTGCCCGCTGCCCTTCTCGCGCTCGTGACGATCGGCACGAAGTTCCTCACGGGATGGTTCGCCGCACGCACGGTCGGAAGCACTCCCATCGGCACCCTGCGCGCGGGTGCCCTCCTGTCGGCCCGGGGTGAATTCAGCGTGGTCATCGCCGGCTTGGTCGCCGTAAGCCTGGTTCTGCCACCCCAGTTCCAGGCCTTCGTAGCGGCCTACGTCCTCATCACCGCCAGCGCCGGCCCCCTGCTCGCACGGTTCGCCGAGCCCCTCGGATGGTGGTGGCAGCAGCGTCCGCCACGGGCGGGTCGTACCCTCGAGGTGTGAAGCGTCTCCTCGCCCTCCTCGGCGTCGTCCTGCTCGTGTTCATCGGAGGCGGCGTCGCACGAGCCCACTCCGAACTCGTGTCGACCATCCCCGAGGACGGGCAGGTGCTCGATGCGCCCCCCACCGAGGTGACGTTCACGTTCAACGAAGACCTCATGCCCGACTTCGTGAACTTCGTCGCAACCGACTCAGCGGGAGTCGTCACCGAACTCCGAGTGAATGGGGTCAGCGGACCCACGGCCACCATCGCCTGGCCCGCCGATGCACCGGGCGGGGATTGGCGGGTCGACTACCGCGTGGTCTCGCAGGACGGGCACCCCGTCGAGGGCGCGATCTCGTTCGCGTACGCCGCTGCCTCACCCTCACCGTCGCCATCAAGCTCGAGCGCGGCGCCAAGCCCGTCTACGTCGTCCGCCGCTCCGGCTCCCTCGCCGACGTCGGTGCAGCCATCGCCCTCCGTGAGCCCCGCGGCCGATACGGAGTCGTCCGGCCTTAGCACCGGTTGGATCATCGCGATCGTCGGCGTGATCGCGCTCATCATCATTATCATCGTCGGACTCCTCACGAGACGGCGCTCGTCCTGACGTGACAACGACGGCAACACGACCCGGACCGCGCGACGCGCGGTCTGCTGGCGTGCGCTCACGCATCGCGTTCTTCGCTGTTGGCGCTCTCGTGCTCGGCCTCGTCGCCCTGTCGATCTCGCTCAGCGTCGCCGGGGGTGCGTATGAAGCGCCGCAAACGGGCCTTCCCGACCCCGGGCCCGTCGTCGGATGGGGCCTGCCCATCGTCCGCTTCCTCACCGACCTGGCCGGCATCCTCACCGCCGGCTGGCTGATTGGGGCGGCCTTCCTCGACCCGCACGGCAAGGGCGGCGTCGTGTCGCCAACCGGTCGCGCCGATCTCATGCGCGCGGTCACGGCGGCCGGAATCTGGGCTGTCCTAGCCCTGCTGCAGATGTTCCTGCTCCTCGCACAGGTGCTCGGTGTCACGCTCGATCGGGCGATGACCCCCGACGTTGCCGCGACCTACGCGTGGGAAATCCCCAACACTCGGGCACTCGCGATCGTCGCGGTCATCGCCGTCATCATCGCCGTCGGCTGCCTTTTCACCGCGACGCTGGGCCTGTCCGCCCTGTGGACCCTTCTCGCTGTCGTCGCGATGGCACTGCCCGCGCTTGCCGGTCACGGCGCGGGACTGGGCGATCACGTGCTCGCACTGAGCGCGGGGGTCACCCATGGGGCCGCTGCCACCGTGTGGATCGGGGGCCTGATCGTCCTGGCCTTCCATGGCCTTCGACGAGACGCCGGCTACGACGATCCGGGTGCGCTGGCGGTGGCTGCTCGGCGCTTCGGCGTGACCGCACTTGTGTGTGTGGTCCTCCTTGCGGCGAGCGGCGCGGCCAACGCCTACACGCGTCTGGACACGCCTGACCAACTCCTCACCACCGGCTATGGCCAGGTCACGCTGGTAAAGATCATCCTCCTCGTCATCCTCGTCGCGATCGCGGCGGTCATACGCCGACGCCTGATTCCCCGGCTGAGCACAGATGATCGCGCTCGGGCCTTCTTGCGGGTGCTTGGTGTCGAAGTATCGCTGCCGGTGGTCTCGATTGCACTCGGCGTAACGCTGGCAGTCAGCCCCTATCCACGCATCGAGTCGCTGCTGCCCACCTACGGCGAGTCGCTTCTTGGTTTCCCCTACCCACCGGCGCCGACTGCGGCCAACGTGATCCTCGGCTTCCGTCTCGAGCCCATCTTCCTCGTCGGGATGCTCACGCTGGCGGGTCTCTACATCGCCGGGGTCATCTCGCTCTATTCGCGTGGTGACAAGTGGGCGTGGGGCCGCACGATCAGCTGGTTGATCGGCGTCAGCCTCGTCATCTGGACCACCAACGCAGGCATTGCCGTCTACTCCCAGGTGTCGATCGGGCTGCACATGGTCCAGCACATGACCATGTCGATGCTGGCGCCGATGTTCCTGGTGCTGGGAGGCCCCTGCACGCTGGCGCTTCGTGCGCTGCCTCCCTCGACAACCGGCCGGTGGGGCGCTCGCGAGTGGATTGTCTGGGGGATCCACTCGACGATCGCCAGAGTCGTGACAAACCCGATCTTCGTCTTCGTGGTGTTCAGCATGAGTCTCTTCGTGCTGTACTTCACGCCGCTGCTGCCATGGCTCATGGGCAGCCACATCGGTCACCTGAGCATGCAGTTGCATTTCATCCTGGCCGGATATCTGTTTGCGTGGATCGTCATGGGCGTCGACCCCGTGCCCAAGCCGCTGCCCTACTGGGCGAAGTTCGGACTCATCCTGCTCATGGTGGGCGTGCACGCTCTCTTTGCCATCGTCATCATGATGGGCACTCAGCCCGTGGCCGAGGAGTGGTACGGCATCGTCCGGCCCGACTGGGCGAGCGATCTGCTCCAGGACACGAAGTTCGGTGGGCAGATCGCCTGGGGCATCAGCGAGATCCCCATGCTCTTCATGATCCTCACCGTCGCCTGGCAGTGGATGCGCAGCGAGGAGCGCGCCGCTCGTCGGCATGACCGTCAGGCGGATCGCGACGGCAACGCCGAGCTCAACTCCTACAACGACTACCTGGCGTCGCTCGATCGCCGATCAAAGTCCGGTGGCAACGGCACCTAGGCTTGGACCATGACTCGCGTCGCCTTGCCGCAGATGAGGCTGGCCACTCCGAGACGATTCTCTTCGCCGACGTCGAGCCTGAGTGCACTGGTGAGTGGCGCGAAGCCTTTCCCGCTCTCGGCGATCGTCGCTAGATCATCACCCGGAAGTTGTCGAGCACGACTGCCGCACGCGCCAGATCCCCCTTAGCGTTGACACGCTCTCGGTGCTGGGTCGCGTCGCCACGTCCGCATGACAGGCTGAGGAACGTCGGCCAGTTCATGGCGAGTGTGACAGTGGCTGGGCCGGACTGCTCGTCGACGACTCTCGCGCGACCGTCGTCATCGACGACGATGTCTCGGGCGAAAGTGACGCCGGGCTCACTGACATCCAAGCGAAGCACCTCACCGGGCTGGGCGCCGCAGAACTTGACCCAGACCTTGCCGTAGCCGGAAAGCAACTGCGACGCCGTGGTCTGCGCGCTTAGAGAGTCGAGATGACCGGGTCGGCCGAGGGCGTCGCGAATATCTTGCTCATGGACCCACGTGTCAAGGGTGCGCATGCGCAGGACCCGACCGACCGGGGCTGGGCCAAACGGGCCTGGCGTATCGACAGTGACATCGTGTGGGCCTGAGTCCAGCGCCACCCATCGATCGGCCACGTTGGAGGCCAACTCCATGAGCACGTCCTCGCGCGTCCATGTCCGGCGGAGATCCACGGGGATCTCCATGAGCCTTCCGAAATCGCTCGTCACATGCGGCAGCGCGTCCCAGTCGGGTTCGTGCGCGGCGTCGAACCTGCCGAGCAGGATGCCCTCGAGCCATCCGACGTGCGAGACAATGTCGCCCACCGTCCACCCCGGCAGGGCTGTGGGCGCGTTCCACTCCTCCAGCGACAGCGGAGTTACGAGATCGCTGAAGTCGGCAGACGCAGACTGCCAGGCGCCAAAGAGGTCGTCGAAGTCA
>Ga0194131_10003163_pt1 | contig 26262 bp, 25 predicted proteins | sample TA2KigO120mmetaG_FD_148631 | JGI IMG/M metagenome (GOLD analysis project Ga0194131, IMG submission 148631) | Freshwater microbial communities from Lake Tanganyika, Tanzania - TA2015053 Kigoma Offshore 120m | ecosystem: Environmental > Aquatic > Freshwater > Lake | place: Tanzania: Lake... | reverse complement strand
TCCGTCGGACGGCTTCCCTCCGATCACGTACGCCGCGATCGGTGGCGGCGGCACCGGCGCCGGACCTGGCGGTGGCGCCGCCGCGGGTGACGGCGGGCCGACGCTCGCGGCCGGAGGGTTCACGCCGGACGTGGCCGTCGCCGGTGGCGCACCGGCTGGCGATGCGCCGTTGACCTCCGGCGTGACCGTGGCGTCGCTCCAGGCCGGCGGCTCGGATGACGACGGCTTCGTCGGCATGGCGTCGCCCAAGACGGGGGGCGCGTCCTCGCTGAATGCGTCGCCGGGGTTCGGCTTCGACGGGCCGCCGTCCGCGGACGCGCCGCCGGCGGGGTCGAACTACGGCGGGATGATGCTCGCCGGCCTCGTCGGCGTCGGGGTCCTCGGCGCCGGCTGGGCGTGGAAGTCGCTGGTGGTGTAGAGCGTCAGTCGTACGTCAGGAGCGCGTCGATCGGGTACGCCCCGAGCTTCTGGCGCCCCTTGAGGAACGCGAGCTCGAGCAGGAAGGCGACACCGGCGACCTTGCCGCCGAGCTGCTCGACCAGGCGAATGGTGGCGGCCATCGTGCCGCCCGTCGCGAGGACGTCGTCGACGATCAGCACCCGCTGATCGCGCCGGACGGCGTCCTCGTGAATCGCCAGCGCGCTCCGCCCGTACTCCAGCTCGTAGTCCAGGTGAATCGTCTTCGACGGCAGCTTTCCCGGCTTGCGCACCGGCACGAAGCCCGCGTTGAGCTGGTGCGCGAGCGCGCCCGCGAAGATGAAGCCGCGCGACTCGATGCCCACCACGATGTCGATGCGCTGCCCGACGTAACGCTTCGCGAGCGTGTCGACGACGAAGCGGAACGCCGGGGCGTCCTGGAGCAGCGTCGTGATGTCCTTGAAGAGGATGCCTTCGGTGGGGAAGTCCTTGACGTCGCGGATCTTGGCGCGCAGGGCGGCGAGGTCCATGAGCGCGATCTTACCTCACTCGGCTTCGAGCGACCGGATCGCCGCGGGCAGATCGCCGAGACGCGTGATCGTGCGATCCGCGCCGCTCGGCGGCTCGTCGCCCTCGCGGCCGACCACCTGCACCACCCGCAATCCCGCGGCGCGCCCGCCCTCGACGTCGAGGACCTCGTCGTCGCCGACGTGCAGCGCGGTCGCGGCCTCGCCGCCCACCGCGCGCAGCGCGCCCCGGAAGATCTCGGGATCGGGCTTGCGGATGCCGACCTCGTCGGAAAAGACCGTGGCCGCGAAGTACTGGAGCACGCCCGCCTTCGCGAGCAGCGCGCGCAGCACGGTGCCCGGCGTGCGCATGACGTTCGAGACCAGCACCAGCGTCGTGTCCTGCTCGCGCAGGCGCGCGAAGGCGGCGGCGGCCGTGTCGTCGAGCGCCGGCGGCACGAGGAGCGCCGGACGCGCGTAGGCCTGCACGAGCGCGGCCCGTAGGTCCGCGTGGACGCCGTCGGCGAGGCGCGGGTCGAGCGCGCGCAGGATCGCGTTGACGTGCTCGCCGACGGGCACGTCGCGGTTCGCGGCCCAGACCCGGCGCAGGTACGCGCCGGAGTCTTCGTAGGCCCGCTCGAGGCGGCCCATCGTGAACGCGTGCCCCTCGCCGCGCAGCAGCGAGTCGAAGTCGGCGAGGCGCCGGGGCTTGTAGCGGTTGTCGCTGCCTGGCGTATCCACGAAGAGGGTGCCCCAGAGATCGACGCAGACGGTGCGGATCTTCACGGGGCGGGCCAGCGCGGGGCCCGCTTCTCGAGGAAGGCCCGCAGGCCTTCCTTCGCGTCCGCGCTGGCGTACGACACCGCGAAGGCGTTCACGCCGTACTCCACGGCGGTGACCAGGTCCGTCGAGCGCCAGCGGATCATCAGCTCTTTCTGGAGCCGGATCGCGGCCGGCGCGCCCGCGAGGATCTTGCCGACGATCGCCTCGACGGCGGCGGGCAGGTCCGCGGGATCGACCACGCGGTTCACGAGCCCCCACGCGAGCGCGTCGTCCGCGCCGATCGCCTCGCCGCACAGCAGGAGCTCCGCCGCGCGCCCGGGGCCGATCGTCGGCGCGAGCAGCGCGGCCTCGATCACCGAGGGCACGCCGACGCGCACCTCGGGCAGCCCGTAGGTCCCGCCGCGCGCGGCGACGCGCAGGTCGCACGCGAGCATGAGCTCGAAGCCCGCGCCGAGCGCGTGGCCGTTCACGGCGGCCACGACCGGAAACGGCGCCGCGTGCACCGCCTGGATGGCTTCGTGCAAGCCGGTGATGAGCCGCTTGCCGGACTCGACGTCGAGCCCGGCCAGCACGTTCACGTCCATGCCGGCCGTGAACGCCCGGCCGTGGCCGGTGAGGACCGCCACGCGCACCGTCCGATCGTCGGCGAGCGCGCGGAAGGTGTCGCGCAGCGCGCGGATGAGCCCCGGCTCGAGCAGGTTCAACGGCGGGCGGTCCAGCGTCACGCGCGCGACGCCGCCCTCGCGCGCGATGCGGAGCGTGTCAGCCACGCCGGCCTAGTAGCGGCGCATCGCGGGGTCGACGGACCGCGCCCACGCGTCGAGCCCGCCCGAGAGGTTCCGCGCGCGGGCGAAGCCGACGCTGCGCAGGTACTCCGCCACCGCCGCGCTCCGCACGCCGTGGTGGCAGTAGACGACCACTTCGTCCTTCGCGTCCAGCTCCTCGGCGCGGAACTCGAGCTCTTCCATCGGGATGTGGAGCGCGTGCTCGAGCCGGCAGAGCTTCGTCTCCCAGTCGTCGCGCACATCGAGGAGCACGGGCCGGTCGTTGGCGTCGAGGCGCTGCTTCAGCTCCTGGGGCGTGATCTCGTCCACGGACCCTCCCTGCCCGGCGCTCAGCGCGGCGCCGGACGCGCGACGAGGAATTCGGTGAGCCAGCCGTTCACGACGTCGGCGTGCTCGATCTGCGGAAAGTGTCCACAGGCATCGAGCCATCGCACGCGCGCGCCCGGCAGCATCTCCGCCGCCTCGCCGCAGTGCGCGGGGACGACGACGCGGTCCTGCCTGCCGTGAATGAACAGGATGGGGGCATCGAGCGCGCCGAGCGCGCGCCGGTAGTCGGGCGCGTGGTCGACGATGTCCCGCCGGATGTCGCGCAGCGTGGCGAGATACGCGGCCTTGGCCTCGGGGCACGTCCGCGCCTCGTACGCCTCGCGCACGAGGTACTCGACCTCGTCGGCGACCGGGGCGTGGAAGCACCGCGCGATCGCCGCGCGATAGACCGGCGCGCAGCCGCACAGCGCGAGGAGCTCGCCCAGCATCGGGGTCGCGGCGAGGCGATAGGGCCACGACAGCCGGTACGACGCGCCGGGCACGAGCGCGCCGAGCAGCGCGAGGCGTTCGACCCGCGCCGGGTGCGTCAACGCGTACGTGAGGCCGACGGCGCCGCCGAGCGAGTGCCCGACGATCGCGACGCGGCCGAGGCCCATCGCCTGCACGAAGCCGTGGAGCGCGCGCGCCGCGTCCGCGAGGCGATACCGCGTGGGCGGCTTCGACGACCGGCCGAAGCCCGGCAGGTCGACGGCGTACACGGTCGCGACGCGCGCCAGCGCCGCCAGATTGTGACGCCAGGATTCCGCGAAGCCCCCGAGGCCGTGGACGAGGACGACGACGGGGCCACCGCCTGCGGTCACATAGTGGAGGTTGAGGCCGTCGACCTCCCCCCCACGAAGCTCTACCTCGGGCATGAGACCTAGGATTCTACCAGAGGCGTTTCGTCGAGCAGCGCCCCCAGCGCGCCCTGGAACGGCACCGCGTCGAGGACGCCGGCCGTCTGCACGAAGCAGATCCGCCGCCCGAGGCTCGCGGGCGCGCGCGCCAGGTGATCGAGGAGCGCACGGAACGCCCTCGCGGTCGACCGCGGGTCGAGCACGAGCCCTTCGAGGCGCGCGACGCGCGCGACCACCGCGAGATCCTCCCGCGTCGGCGTCTCACCGTCCCCGTCGGGCGCGTCCAGCACGCGCACGTCCTTCGGCGGGGTCACGTCGAGCCCATAGCGGACGCGCGCCTCGCCCACGACCGCGGCCACCGTGTCGGGGACGGCGCGCACCGGCGTCCGCACCGGCACCGACACGATCTCCGCGCGCAGCCCCGTGAGCTGCGCCGCCATGACGAGCCCCGCGTGACTGCCGCCGGTGAACGCGGGCAGCACGATGCTGTCGAACTCCGGAGCACCGTGGTGCACCTGCTGCGCGAGCTCCTGGCCGCAGACGAGATATCCGAGGGCGCCCGCGACGGTGGCCGCGCCTTCGGGAATCACGTACGGCGTGCGGCCCGCGCGCCGGGCCTCGGCGGCGAAATCTTGCAGGTGCGTGTCGATCGCCGCCCACGCGCGCTCGTCGCAGTAGCGAACGTCCGCGCCGAGGAGCCGCGCGAGCAGCAGGTTGCCCTCGGACGCCGCGGGCGCCGTGCCGCGCAGCGCGAGCACCCCGCGCAGCCCGAGGCGCGCGGCCACCGCCGCCACCGCGCGACAGGCGCTCGACTGCAGCGTGCCGCACGTGATCAGCGTGTCGGCGTTCTGCGCGAGCGCCTCACCGATCACGAACTCCAGCTTGCGGATCTTGGCGCCGCTCTCGAGGAGGCCCGTGAGGTCGTCGCGCTTGACCCAGAGCTCGCAGCCGAGCTCGGCGGACAGGCGCTCGAGCTTCAGCAGCGGGGTCGGCGCGGAGGCGAGCTCGATGCGGGGGATCGGGGCGGGTGGCATGGGACGGACTATAGCGAGTCGAAGAGGTCGCGTGGGGCCGCGGGCGACGGATCGGCGGCGGTGGGCTGGCCGAGCAGGCGCTTCATCATGAGCGCGTTCCGCACCGGATAGTCCCGGTTGTTGTTGTTGAACGAGATGTAGACCTCGCCGCCCTCGCCGGCGACGCCGTCGATCTCCGGCAGGAGCGCGCGCAGCTCCTCGTCCGTGTACAGGTAGTCGTACTTCTCGCGCACGGCGGGCTCCTCGCCGCGGACCTGGCGCAGCCAGCCCTCCGCGTTCCGGCCGTGCAGGCGGAAGACGGCGAAGGACGCCGTGCGCGCCACCACGCGCGGCATGACGTGCCCGGCGACGGGCGCGTCCACGATGACGTGGCCGAGCCCGGCCCGGCGAAGGACGGCGAGCGTCTCGTCCGCATGGTCGGGGAACCACGAGCGGTCGCGGAACTCGACCGCGACGCGCGCGCCGGGCAATCGCGCCGCGAGGGTTTCGAGGTACGCCAGGCGGTCGGGCGCGTAGCGCACCCACGGCGCGAACTGGAAGAGGACGTAGCCGAGCTTGCCCGCGTCCTCGAGCGGCCCGAGCGCGGCCCGGAAGTGGCGGAAGATGGCGTCGAGCGCCTCGCGCGGCAAGGACGTGGCGGTCACCTCGCCGCGGTGGGTGCGCGGCGCCCGCGCCGGGAGCATGGCCTGCACGTCGTCCGGCAGCGTCTCGACGCGCGGGTGATGGCCGGTCATCGGGGCGTACGCCTTGACGTGGAAGACGAAGCCCGGCGGCGTGCGCTCCGCCCAACGGAGCACGTTGCGCGCGGCGGGGATCGCGTAGTACGAGCTGTTGACCTCGACGGCGTCGAAGAACCGCGCGTACCAGCGCAGGCGATCCTCGGCGGTCATGGACTTCTTCGGGTAGAAGCCGCCGGACTCGATGAGCGGCTCGTCAGCCCAGGCGCAGGTCCCGACGCGGACCGTCAGCTGATCTTCTCGTACACCCCGGGCGGGATGACGCGGAACATCGGAATCGGCTGCGAGACGTTCTTGAACGTGCGCTCGCCGAGGCTCTCCAGCACGAAGTGCTGGCGGATCCGCTCGGCGGTGGCGGGGCCCACGAGGATCTCGCCGCCGACGGCGGAGCCCGCGAAGCGCGCCGCCTGGTTGGTCGTGGGGCCGCTCGCGGTGAAGACCCACCGCGGCCCGAGCTTGGTCGCGCCGACCAGCGCGTCGCCGGTGTTGATGCCCATGTGGAGCTGCACCGCCGGGAACACGCCGCCGTACTCCTCGTTGAGCAGCGCGGTGCGCTGGCGGATCGCGAAGGCCGCGCGGCTCGCGTTCACCGCGTGGTCGCCCGCGCCGCGCTCGGACTGGAAGATGACCATGAGGCCGTCGCCCGCGGTCTCGTTCACGTCGCCGTGGTGGCTCTGGATGATCTCGAGGAAGCTCGTGAAGTACGTCTGCACGAGCTGGTTCATCCGCTTGGGGTCGAGCTGCTCGGAGAGCTTGGTGTAGCCCGCGATGTCGAGGAAGAGCACCGAGACCTCGACGCTCTTCTTCTCGAGCTGGGTCGCGCTCGGATCGCGCTCGAGGAGCCGCTTCACCGACTCCGGCACGAACTTCGACAGCTCGCCCTTGAGCTGCTCGAGCACTTCCACACGCTGCCGCGACTCCTGCAGGCTCTGCAGCGCGCCCGCCAGCTCGGCGTTCCGCGCCTCGAGGTCGGCGCGCGCCTGCGCGAGGTGCGCGGTCATGTCGTTGAACGCCGTGCCCAGGTCGCCGATCTCGTCGCGGGTCGTCACCGGCACGCGCGCGCCGAAATCGCCGTCACCGACGCGCCGCGCGACGTGGCCGAGGCGCTCGATCGGCTGCACGACCACGCGGCGCATCGCCACGGTCATCAGGGCCGCGGCGGCCAGGATCGTGAGCGCCGCGATCACGAGCTGGCTGTTGCGCTGGCTCCGGACCTCGGCGAAGACCGGCTCCATCGACGTCGCCACGCGGACCACCGCCCGGACCGTGCTGTCGGTGCCGTGGCAGCCCTGGCACTTCTCGAGGTTCTCGACGGGCTGGTGGACGACGTAGTACGAGGCGCCGCCCTCCACCTCGAGCGACTCCTGGACGTGCAGCGTCTGCACCGCCTGGCGGAACGCCGGCGACGTGTCGGGCGCGCCGGGCGCGCGTTGCATGCGGCGGATGTTCGCGAGCACTTCCGGAGCGAGCTCGGCCGCCTGCATGACCTGGCTCACGGTCGCGAGGTCGGTGAACGCTTCCGTGCCGTTGGCGCGGAAGACCGTGAGACCTTCGACCGGCGTCGCGCCGCGGAGCTCCTGGAGGACGCTCCGGGTGACGTCCGGCCGCTCCTGCAGCATCGCGCCCTCGATGCTGGCCACGATCGTCATGGTCTGGCGCCGCGCGGCCGCCTTGCTCTGGTCGACCAGCATCTTCGACTGCAGCCGGATGGCCCAGATGGTGGACGCCCCGAATCCGACGATGAGGACGGCGATGATGACGAGGGTGATCTTCGCGGTGAGGCGCGACCGGAGCATCGTGCGGGGATCGTAGCAGAAGGGGGACGCCGGGCGTCCCCCTCCGGACCCGCAGCGCTAGTCGTCGTCGCGGGCTTCTTCCACGGCGTCGCTGACCTTGCGCTTGGCGGCACCGAAGCCCTCGCGGACCTTGCCACCCGCCTGATCGGCGATGCCTTCGCCCTGAAGCTCGGGGTCGTCGGTCAACTCCCCCGCCTTTTCCTTGGCCTTGCCCTTCACCTGGTCGACCTTGCCCTTGAGCTCATCCTTGTTCATCAGACTGCCTCCCGCCGGCGTTCCCGCCGGCCCGGCTCTAGGGTGCAACGGGGCGGCCAGCGTGCCTCAACCCCCCGGAAAGTAAGGACTACAACGTTCCGTGGATGGTAAACTTCTACCCTCTGTAGTGGTATCAATTTGTCCACCTACGCCCGCTTGCATAGCGCGGCGCGCCGTGCTGTAATCGTCCCACTTCATCCTTCCTACCTGCTGTTGTCCGGTCGTTACGCGTGGCACCCCAAGACAGGAGGTACAAACACAATGAGCCAGCACAGCAAGGCCCTCGCGATCCTGACGCTCGGGGTGGCGGTCGCCGTCGGTGGACTGGTCCTCACGCGACACGTCGTCGCCGTCGCCGGCGAAGCGGATGCGACCCGGCTCAACCGGGCCATCATGAGCTACGTGGCGGAGAAGAACCCCCAGGCGCCCATCCGGGCGTTCCAGCAGCTCCCCGAGATCCTGGTCATCGAGTCGCAAAAGACCGGGATCGACCACTGTCTGGCCATCGCGCAGGCGGAGGTCGAGTCCCAGTTCCGGCACGACGTCGTCGGGGGCGCCGGCGAGATCGGCATCTTCCAGGTCCTGCCCTCCACGGCAGCCTTCTTCGAGTCCAAGCTGGGGACCTTCAAACGGCCCGTTCTCAACAAGCCGCAGCGCGAGCTCGGCGACCTGGCCGACCCCGTGGTGAGCACCCGGTTCGCGATGGCGTACCTGCGCGACATCCGGACGCGGAAGCCCGGCATCAAGGAAGCGCTGACCGAGTACAACGGCGGCCCGGCCGGCCGTCACCCGCAGTACTACCGCATGGTGATGGGCACCTACGTGGAGGTGCTGGAGCGGGCGGACCTGCGCTGCCGCTTCCGCGAGATGCCCAGGGAAGCGCCGGTCCTCAAGCTGCTGACCCGCGCGTAGCGCGCCCGCCGGGCGGGTGGCCTGCCGCCGCTCGCCCGGCTAGCTCGCCTTCGGCGGAAAGAAGCGCCCCTTCGCGCTCGCGAGCACGTCCTGGGTCGCCGGATCGACGATCTCGCCCTCGACGTCCACGTAGCGCCCGTGGTCCTGGACCATGCGTCCCTTGCCGAGCAGGGCCCGCTCGGTCGGCACCGGCCGGCGGTAGCGCACCGTGAGCTCGCCCGTCACGCCGCCCCGCCCCGCGCCCCGCACGACGGCACCCGCGAGGATCTCGTCCAGATAGGCCGCCACGACCCCGCCGTGGGCGGCGCCGGGCGGCCCCTCGTACTCCTTCGCGATCCACACGGGCGTGGCCACGCCCACGTCGGTCTTGAAGCAGCGCACCTGCAGGCCCGTCGGATGCCCCGGCCCGCAGCCGAAGCAGTGGTGATAGGTGTCCTCCGGGCGCGCGGCGTGCTGGAGCTCTTCGAGCGGGGCGAAGTAGGTCTTCAGGGCGTCGGGGATGGCTCTCATAGGGTCGTTCCGATCGTCCTCGCGAGCGCGAAGTCCCGCAGCGTCAGGCCGCCGGCGTCGTGGCTCCAGAGCCGCAGGGTGACGTCGCTGTAGCGGATCGTGATGTCGGGATGGTGGTTCGCCTTCTCGGCCAGCGCCGCCACGCCGTTGACGAACAGCATCGCCGCCTTGAAATCGCCGAAGTGCCAGGTCCGGCGCAGCGCGTCGCCGTCACGGGCCCATCCCGGCGTGGTGGCCAGCTCGCGGGAGACCGCGTCGTCCGCGAGCCGTGGCGGGCGCTCAGACACGCGCGAGCTTCTGGAGCGAGCGCAGCTCGCGCGGGGGATCGAGCGTCTTGCCGCGTGACGTCCACGAGACCTCGGCCACGTAGAGGTCTCCGCGCGAGTCGATCACGCACCCGTGCGGCGCGATGAACTCGCCGGGCGCCTCGCCCCAGAACCGTCCGCCCACGCGGTCGACGAGCTCCCCCTTCAGGGTCACCACGCTCACGCGCGCGCCGATGTTGGGCACCTCGGCGTTCACCGGCAGGTGCGACGGCAGCTCGCCGACGTACGCGCGGCCGCTCGCCCGGTCGACGTGCAGGCCGCACGGCCGGTGGAGGTTGTTCCACTGCCCGAGATAGCGCCCCTCGCCGTCGAAGATCTGGACGCGCGAGTTCTCGCGGTCGGCCACGTACACGAGCCCCTCGCTGTCGGTCGCGATGTTGTGCGGGATGTTGAAGCAGCCCGGGTCGGTGCCCGGCTGCCCCCACGACTTGAGGTGGCGGCCCGTCGGATCGAACTTGTGGACGCTCGAGTTGCCGTAGCCGTCCGAGACGTAGACGTTGCCGGTGCGCGGGCACAGCGCCACGTGGGTGGGCCGGTTGAACGGCCGGCCGGCGTGCAACGGCGACGGCGTGTCCGGCGTGCCCAGCGTCAGCAGGAGCTTCCCGTCCGCCGAGAACCGGCGGATCGTCTGGTGCAGGTCGTCGGTCAGCCACAGCGAGTCGTCGGGGCCGACCGTGATCCCGTGCGCGCGGCGGAAGACGCCCTCGCCCCACGCGCGCACGAAGTTGCCGTCGCGGTCGAACACGATCACCGGGTGCTCGCCCCGGTTGAACACGTACACCTGGTCGCGACTGTCCACGGCCACGCTGGTCGCTTCGACGAACGACCAGCCGTCGGGCAAGCGTCCCCAACCTTCGAGCGCCTTGTACGGCATGTGAGACCTCCTGTGGATGGCTAGAGACCCGCGCCGGAGACGCGGATCAGGAGGAAGCTGACGACCGCGAGGAACGCGGCGCCGAGGAAGCCGACCATCAGCGGCGAGGCGCCGACCGTCCGCATCGCGTGAAACCGTGTGCTGAGCCCGATGCCCGCCATCGCGACCAGGACCAGTGCCTTCGCCAGCCACGCGACCACGGCCAGCACGGTCGTCCACAGCGCCGCGGGGAAGACGCCGAGGTGATCGACCAGCGTGCGGACGACGGCGAGCGCGAGGAAGCCGAAGAGGAACGCCGGCATGCTCTTGCGGACGTCCCGGCCGGTGAGCGGGCGCCCCGCCGCGGACGCCTTCTGGCGCGCGTACCAGACGCCGAGGATGAAGACGGCCGGGATCATGAAGATGTTGCGCGTGAGCTTCACCACGGTCGCCTGCGCGCCCGCGGCGGCGCTGTACATGTACGCCGCGCCCAGGACCTGGGGCGTGGACGGCACGGCGAGGCCCGCCCAGATGCCGTACTGGGTGTCCCCCATCGCCATCGCGCCCGCGAGCATCGGCAGCGCGAGCATCGCCAGGATGCCGAAGAGCGAGATGGTCGAGATCGCGTAGGAGAACTCTTCGTCCTTCGCCTCGATCACGGGGGCCGCGATCGCGATCGCCGTGCTGCCGCAGATCGTGGTGCCGATGCCCAGCAGGATCCCGAGCTTCGGGGCGATGCCGAACGCCCGTGCCGTCAGGTAGATGGTGACCGGCGCGATCAGCAGGCAGAGGATCACGAGGCCGATCGCCTGGGCGCCGAGCCGCACCATCTCGAGGAACGACAGGCTGAGCCCGAGCAGCACGATGCCGATCTTCAGCGCCGCTTCGTAGTTCTTGATGCCCAGCTCGGCGACCCTGGGGACGTGGCCGGCACTCCGGATGGCGATGCCGAGGAGGATCGTGACCGTGGCGGCTTCGAGCGGGCTGCGGCCGCCGATCGCGATCCACGGGGCCACGAGGTCGGCGACGAGGTAGCCGGCGGCGGCGACCGTCACCATGAGGAGCCAGCCCGGCCACTCCGCCGGCGGCGCGGCGGGCGTGGGCCGGGCGGCGGCCGACGGAGCGGTCGTGGCCACGGGAGGAGCTTACTCCACGTACCGGATCGCGAGAATGGTGATGTCGTCGGCCTGCGGCGCCCCGTACTGGAACTCCTGCACCTTGTCCATCACGCTCGTGACCATCTGCTTGCTCGACTGGTCGCCCAGCGTGGCGACCTCGTCCCGCAGGCGGTCCTCGGTGAACAGCTCGTTCGTGGTCGACGTCGCCTCGGTCACCCCGTCCGTGTACATCACGAGCGAGTCGCCCGCGCGCATGGTCAGGCGCTGGGTCTCGAAGACCGCCTCGTCGAGGATCCCGACCGCGATGCCCGCCGCCTTCACGAGCTCCACCTCGCCCGACCGGCGAAGCATGAAGGGCGGGTTGTGGCCGGCGCTCGCGTACGTCACCTCGCCGGTCGCCGTGTCGAGGATGCCCATGAAGATCGTCACGAAGATGCAGGCGTCGTTCTCGAAGCAGACCTCTTCGTTCGCGGCGGCCAGGATCTCGGCCGGGCCCATCCCGCGGCGCGCCGCCGACTTGATCAGCGTCTTCGTCATCGCCATGTGGAGCGCGGCGGGGACGCCCTTGCCGGAGACGTCGCCCACGACGAAGCCCACGCGCCCGCCGTCGAGGAGGAAGACGTCGTAGAAGTCGCCGCCGACCTCGCGCGCGGGCTCCAGGGTGGCGAAGACGTCGACGTGGTCGCGCCGGATGAACCTGCGGGGGAGCAGGCTCATCTGGATGTCACGCGCCACCGCGATCTCGCCCTCGAGGCGCTGGCGGACGGCGTTGGCTTCCCGGAGCGCTTCCTCCTGCCGCTTGCGCTGGCTGATGTCGCGCGCGAGTGCCAGGACGAGCTGCTCGCCGTGGTGCTCGATCACGCCGAGGCTGACCTCGACCGGAACGCCGTAGCCGTCCTTGCGGCGATGGGTCGTCTCCACGACGGTCGCTTCCGCCGTGCGCAGCCGCTCCCAGCTCAGGCCCGCCACGTCGAACGTGGGCTCGATGTCCTTCACGGACAGCCCGAGCAGCTCGTCACGGTCGTAGAGCAGGCTGTCGCACGCCCGCTGGTTGACGTCCACGAGCCGGCCGTCCCGCCGGAAGACGAGGAAGGCGTCGGTGGCGCTCTCGACGAGCGCGCGGAAGCGCTGCTCGCTCTCCTTCAGCTCCGCCGTGCGCTCCTGCACCTTGTGCTCGAGCGTGCCGTAGAAGGCGTCGAGCTTGCGGGCGAGCGCGTACAGCAGCGCCATCGCGAGGATGAAGCCGGCGGCGCTGATCGCGATGGTCGCGAGGTTCGTCTTCCGCAAGACTTCGGTGATGCCCGAGGCGTCGGAGGCGATGACGAGCGTCATCACCTCGCGTCCCGAGAAGTCCTTCATCGGGATGAGGCTCGTCGCGTAGGTGGCGTTGCCCGGCGTGACGACCTGCCGGCGCGCGTCCTGCCCCGTCTCGACCTTCAGGAGCGGCGCCACGGTCTTGAAGAGCGCGTCGTTCGAGGACTGTACGTTGCGGTTGCCCACGAGCATGGCGACGTCGCCGCCGGTGACCGTGCGGATCGCGTCGAGCGCGTTGGCCAGCGAGGTGCCGATCTCGAGGAGACCGACGAACTTGCCCGCGTGATAGAGCGGCGTGGCGACGTAGAGGTATGGGACGTCCTTCTCGACCTCGATGCCCTTGACGATCTCCCGCGTGTTGACGGCCTCGAACACGATGCGCCGGTCGTTCAGCGCGTTGTCGCCGTGGCTCTCGGGCTCGTGCCCACGCACCAGCACGACGCCGACGGGGCTGTAGGCGGTGAGGCGGGAGACCTTCAGCGGCCCGCGGCGCAGCCGGTTGAGCGGCGGCCGGAGCTGCTCGACGGCGTTGGCCCGGTCGCCCTTGACGAGCGCGTCGGTGAGCTCGTCGAGCTTCGCGATGCGCGCCAGCTCGCGGTCGAGCTCGTCGAGGTGACCGTCGACCGTCAGCTTCACGAAGCGCTCGTTGACGAGGAGCGCCTGCGGGTCCTGCTCGATCTCGCGCACGAGGCGGCGCTTGGCGCCGAAGCCGGTGAGCACGAGGCCGACCATGAGGATGCCCAGCCCGATCGCGGTGAAGATCAGCCAGAGGCGCGCCCGGGCGCGTTCGCGGGCGTCGGTGCCGGGAAGCGCTTCGGCTGCCACTACTGCAGCGGGTAGCGCTTGGCCTGCCAGCCCGGGACGCCGTCCTTGAACCAGTAGACGTCCTTGTGCCCCCACTGGACGGCCTTCGTGCAGGCCTCGTGGCTCTTCTTGCACTCCGGCCAGCCGTTGCAATAGAAGACCAGCGGCTGGGCCTTGTCCTTGGGGAGCTTGTCGCGCATCGCGTCCATCTGCGGGCCGGGGATGTTGATCGCGGTCGGCAGCTTGCCTTCCTTGAACTCCGAGGCGACGCGCGAGTCGACGAGCGTGAACTTCTTGCCCTGGTCGATCCACGCCTTGATCTGCCCGGCGTCGATCAGCTTCACGGCCTTGTCGTGGTCCGCGTCAGCGACCCCGACGCCGCCCCCGACCCCACCGGCGACCACGGCGACCATCGCAACCAGGACGACTGTCCACCACCGCATCGACGCCCTCCTCGCCCGGCTCTCCACGACCGGGGGATCATAGCACCGGGGCCTTCGAAATCCGGCGCGGCTTCGACGGCCTTCCACCCCCTTTGGGCGCCCGGGCGTATACCCTCCCGACATGAACGAGACCGAGTTCGCCGGACTGGCCGACCAATACGGCGCCCGGCTGTACGCGGTGGCCTTCCGGCTGCTCGGAAACCGCGCGGACGCCGAGGACGCGGTCCAGCGCGCGCTCCTGAAGTCGTTCGTGGCGCGGGATGCCTACTCGCCGCAGTGGGCGGTCTCGACCTGGCTGTACCGGATCCTGACCAACGTCTGCATCGACGAGCTCCGCCGGCGCCGCCCGACCGACGCGCTGGAGCAGGCGCCCGCGCACCCCTCCTCCGCCACGGCGATCGGCGCCCGGATCGACGTCAGCCGGGCGCTCGAAGCGGTGCCCCGGGAGGCGCGGGTCCTGATCGCCCTCCACTACGTCGACGGGCTCTCGCACCGCGAGCTCGCGGCCATCCGCGGCATCTCGGTCAACACCGTCAAGAGTCAGCTCGCGCGCGGCAAGGCCATCCTCCGCGCGGCGCTGGAAGGAGCCCCCCATGGACCAGCTCGACGACCTGCTCGCTGAGTATTTCGCGCCCGGCGTGGCTCCCGCCGGCCTCCGCGCGCGCCTCGCGCGGGTGCGTCCATCCCGCGACCTCGCGGCCGAGGTCGCGCGCTTCCACATCGAGGCCAGTGACACGGGCGTGCGGCGCCTGACCTACGGCGCGGGCGGCGACGACGCGACGCGCGCCGGCCGCCGCCACGTCCCGCGCGCGCGCGCGGAGCTCGCGGAATATCTCGCGGGCAGTCGCACGTTCTTTTCGGTCCCGCTCGACCTCACGGGCATCGGCGACTTCCAGTCGAAGGTCCTGGCGGAGGCGGCCCGAATCCCGTACGGCGCCACGACGAGCTACGCGGAGCTGGCGCGGCGCATCGGCCACGCGAAGGCGTCCCGCGCGGTCGGCAACGCGCTCGGCGCGAACCCGATCCCGATCCTGGTCCCCTGCCACCGGATCATCCGCGGCGACGGCACCTGGGGCCACTACGCGTTCGGCGCCTTGATGAAGACGAAGCTCCTGACGCTGGAGCGTTCGACTCCTCTCCTGGTGGGCTGCTCGACGACGAGGATCGTCTGCCGCCGCGGCTGCGGCCACGAGCAACGAATGACGGAGACCCGCCGCGTGGTCTTCGCGTCGATCCCGGACGCAAGGAGTGTCGGCTACCGCCCCTGCAAGGCCTGCCACCCGCGTTAGTGGGTTGCCCTCTGGTCGGCCGTTGGCAGTTGCCCTCTGGTCGGCCGTTGGCAGTTGCCCTCTGGTCGGCCGTTGGCAGTTGGTCTCGAGCGAGGCGAAGCCGAGGCTCGCAGGGGTTCGACTCCGATGGTGGTTGCTCATGACCTGATGGCTGTACCGATCGGCGCGGCGGGGGCGGGGGGCGCGGCCTCCGGGGGCGGTTGACCCGTTACCTGCCGACGGGCCGACCCGGCGTGGCGGGTGAAGAGGAAATGCGTCCCCCCGCCCGACCGGGCGCCGAACGAGCGGGGGTCAGAGCCCCCGGGGGCCGCGCCCCCCGCCCCCGCCGCGCCGATCAGTCGGCGAGCGTCGTCGTCAGCAACCGCCGATCGGAGTCGTAGCGCAGGCGCGTGAGGGCGTCGGCGCGCGGCAGCCACGCGACCTCGTCGACCTCGTGGTCGTGGTCGCCTTCCTTGACGAGGGGCCGCATGAGAAACCACGCGACGGTCTTGCGCACGCGGGCGCCGTTGCGCTGGAACCAGTACGTGACGGCTTCGAGCTCGCGGACGACCTCGCAGCGCCAGCCGGTTTCCTCGCGCACCTCGCGCAGGGCGGCCTCCGTGCTGGTCTCGCCGGCGACGAGCGTGCCCTTCGGCAGCGTCCACACCGGCCGGTTGCGCAGGTCGCGCGCCCGGATCAACAGGACCTGGCGGTCGTCGCCGACGACGAGCCCGCCGGCGGAGAACTCGAAGATCGGTCGTTCGGCCACGGCGTCATGATACGACTGGAGGGAATCGGTCAGACGCCGGCGGGCAACAGCGCGCGAATCGCCTGGTCGAACGCGCCCCGCGGCTGCACGCCGACGAGGCGGTTGACGAGCTGGCCGTCGCGGAAGACCAGCACGGTCGGGATCGAGCGCACGTCGAAGCGGCCCGCGGTGGCGGGATTGGCGTCGACATCGAGCTTCGCCACGAGCACGCGTCCCGCGTAGTCGCGCGCGAGGGCGTCGATGGTGGGAGCGAGCATGTGGCAGGGTCCGCACCACTCGGCCCAGCAGTCGAGGATCACCGGCTGCGAGGCGCCGAGCACCACCCGCTCGAACGTCGCGTCGGTCACGGCCACCGGGGCGCCCGCCCGCGCGAGCGGCGCCTTGCACTTGCCGCAACGGGCCTGCTCCCCCGCCCGCGCCGTCGGCACGCGATTGACGGCGCCGCACGCGGCACACCCGATCTCGATCGCGCCCGCCCTGCCGTCGCCCGCCATGCCGTCCAGTGTAGCCCCGCGGTGAACGACCTGCTCGCGCACTTCCCCGAGGGCGCCACGCCGCGCGACGAGCAGGTCGCGCTGCTCCGTACGCTCGGCGCCGCCTTCGACGCGGTGGAGGGTGACGAGGGCCGCGCGCACGTCTTCGTCGTCGAGGCGCCGCCCGGCGTCGGCAAGAGCCACCTCGCGATGACCCTCGCGCGCTGGAGCGGCGACGCGTACCTGCTCACGTCGCAGAAGCTGCTCCAGGATCAATACGAGCGCGACTTCGGCGACGCGCTCCAGCTCGTGAAGGGCCGCGAGAACTACCTGTGCGAGCGCTATCCCGCGCACCTGCGGATGACCACGACGCAGGGCCTCTGCCGGCGGCCGCGCAGCCCGGCGTGCCAGTGCCCGTACGTCCGCGCGAAGGTCGCCGCGCTCAACGGGCCGATCTTCTGCACGAACACCCCCTACTTCCTCACGCTGCGGCAGTGGCAGCGCGAGCAGCTCCGGCGGCGGCGCCTGCTCGTCATCGACGAAGCCCACAACCTCGAGGCGCAGCTCGTCCGCGTCTTCACGATCGCGTTCCCGCCCGACCAGATGAAGGCCTGGTTCGGCGGCCCGCTGCCGCGCTTCGACCGCGCGGACGACTACCGGATGCTGTTCGAGGACCACGTGAGCCGGCTGCAGGCGGCGCTCGCGCTGATCGAGAAGCGGCTCGACGCGCTGCGACCGCCGGACGTCGACCCCGACGCGCTGCTCACGTACCCGCTCACCGCGGAGGAGCAGGAGCTGCTCGCGCAGCGGGACCATCTCGAAGGCGCGCTCGCGCGGCTCCAGTTCTTCGTCGACGCCGAGGACACCGAGTGGATCGTGCGCTACCCCGACGATCCGTTCGCCACCCTCGAGCTGGTGCCCCTCACCGTCGGCGCCATGGCGGGCGCGCTCTTGTGGGACGCCGCCGACATCGTCGTGCTGTCGTCGGCGTTTCTCGGCCGGCGCGAGGTCATCGCGAGCTATTTCGGCCTCGCGGACGACGAGGTGCACGCCTTCGCGGGCGCCTCGCCCTTCCCCGTGGAGCGGCGCGCGATCGAGTACCGGCCGGTGGGCGCGCTGTCGAAAGCGACGCTGTCCGCGCTCGAGCCGGCGCTGTTCGGCGAGGTCGGCGCGATCCTCGCCGCGCACGGGCGCGAGAAGGGCCTCGTGCACGCCGGCTCGTACGCCGCCGCGCGCCGCCTCCTCGGGTCTCTCGCCGCCCACGCGCCCGAGCAGCATCGGCGGGTCATCTTCGTGGAGTCGTCGGAGGCGAAGCGGCGCGCGCTCGAGCATCACCGCGCCTCGCCGCTGCCGACGGTGCTGCTCTCGCCGTCCCTGCGCGAAGGCGTCGACCTGCCGGACGACTTCCTGCGCTTCCAGATCGTGACCAAGATGCCGTATCCCGACCTGGGGGATCCGTGGACGGCGGCGCGGCAGGCGCGCGACCCGCGCTGGTACGCGCTGGAGACCGCGAAGGCGCTCGTGCAGGCGTACGGGCGCTCGTGCCGGCACGCGGACGACTACGGCGTCACGTACATCCTGGACGCGCAGTTCGCGCGCTTCGTGCAGCGCTATCGCCCGCTGCTCCCGGGCTGGTTCCGCGACGCCGCGGAGCCCGCGCTGCGCGCGGCGAGAGCACGCGGGGGATGACGGGCTAGGGCTCGAGCCCGGCGCGGCGGCGGAGGAACACGCCGAGCGGCGTGCCGAGCAGCGCGCCCGCGAGCCACACCCAGCCGTGCACGCTGGTCGACGCGATGCCGCTGAAGTACGCGCCGATGTTGCAGCCGAACGCCAGGCGCGCGCCGTAGCCGAGCAACAGGCCGCCGCCGAGCGCGACCAGCGCGCGGCGCGGCGCCAGGCGCCCGACCTGGAAGCGTCCGGCGAGGCCGGCGGCGAGCAGCGCGCCGAGGACGATCCCGAGGTCCATCGTGGCGACGGTGTCCGAGAGCAGCGGCGCCTCGAGCGGCTCTTCGGGAAACCCGGGCAGCGGCAGGCCGAGCGCATGGGCGAGCTTCGCGCCCGCGAGCATGACGCCCCACGTGATGCCCCACGGATGGCCGGCCAGCACCAGCACGGTCGCGTTGAGCAGCGCGAGCGCGAGCGCCCCCGCCGCGAGCGGCCACGGGCCGTGAAGCGCACGGCGCCAGCCGCGCACCGGCGGCGCCAGGGGCCGCACGCCGCCGAGCCGCCGCACCTCGTAGCGCTTCGCGGCGAAGGCGATCAGCGCGAACGCCGCGAGCTGAATCGCGACGGCCGGGCCCCAGCCGAGCGCGTCGCCGAGGCTCACGCCCTCGAGGGACGGCATCGCGCGCCAGAATCCGAGGTGCGCGCCGGCGACGAGCGCACCCGCCGCGAACCCGACGAGCGCGACGAGCATCGGGGTGCCGCCCGCGCCGAGATTGAAGAGGCAGCCGGAGCCGCAGCCTCCGGCGAGCTGCATGCCGACCGCGAACACGGCGGCGCCGAGCAGCACCGTGAGGCCGACCGGCGCCACCGTGCCGCCGACCTCGGTGCCCCAGACGGTCCCGGCGCTGAGCATCGGCGCGAAGAGCACCGTCGCGGCCGCCAGCATCAGCATCTGCGCGCGCAGCCCGCGCGTGTCGCCCGCGCTGACGAGCGCGCGGAACGCGGCCGTGAACCCGAACGCCGCGTGGTAGAGCACGAGCCCGAGCGCGCCGCCGACGAGGAACAGCGTCGCGTGCCGCCAGCCGTACGCGGGCGCGAGGGCGAGCGCCCCGGCGGCGAGCAGCGCGGCCGCGATCGCCACCACGCGGATCTGCGCCCTGGGCACGAACGCCGTCGGGACGTCGGCGGGAAAGCCCGTGCGGTCCGTGGCCGCGCGGCTCACGTGGCACGCCGCGCGCGCTGCAGCATCTCGATCAGCACGGTGCGGCTCTCCGCGGCGGTCGTCACCTCGCGGGGGAACGCGATGCGCACCGCGTGGCGGCGGCCGGCGCCGGTCACGCGCAGCTTGAACCCCAGGCGATCGACGCCGGTCATGACGGCCTCGCTCGCCTCGACGCCCGCGTAGGCCCGCGCATAGGTGACGAGTGCGTCGGCGTGGTCGGTGTTCATGTGGCCGATGATGCCGCCCGCGGCGTCCGCGAGCGGATCGGGCGCCGCGTCGCCATACGCGGGCGCGTCCACCCAGTCCATCGCCGCGAAGCCGCCCACGAAGTAGACGTCGGTCACGTCGAGCCGCCAGAAGGCGAAGTCGTCGAAGTCGACCCAGTAGCGCGCGTTCTCGTGGCGCGCCAGGTAGGCCTCGCGTGCCGCGGCGACGTCGGCCGCGGGCACCGTCCGCGCGCCGCCCATCAGCGTCACGCGCCCGGCGGCGAGCGGGTCGCCGGCCCAGTCGGGCTGCGCCACGAGCAGGCTCGCGCGCGCGTCGGCCTGGAGGTTCTGCGTGTGCATCGCCATGCTGCTGATGAGCAGCAGCGGGCGCCCGCGCTCGTCCACCGCGTACGGCATGAGCGACGCGAACGGATGCCCGGGGTGCCGGCGCGAGAGCGTCGCCAGCGTGCCCGCGCGCGAGAGGTGCACGAGGGTGCGCGCGCGCTCGGCGTAGGTCGGCTCGGGAACGGGCGGCGTGTCGGACGGCTGCGCGGGCCCGGCGTGGCGGTTCATGACCGCCAGCTTACCGCCTTCGGCCGGGATGCTAGACGGCGTCCCGAACGAACCGCCCGGCGTCGAACTCCTCGGCCACGCGGTTGTCGTCGTCGAGCAGCGCCTCGCTGTCGACGTCGGCGAACTCGATGGCACCCATGTCCGCGAAGGCCTTCTGCACGCGGTCGCCCCAGAGGCCGATGTCCTTCACGGTCGGCACGATGCGCGTGAACAGCCGCTTGCGGAAGAGCCGCATCTGCTCGGAGCCCATCGTGGCATGGACGGCCTCCTGCACGGGCAGGCCGAGGTTCTCCCAGAGCTCCTTCTGGTTGAAGCGGTCGCGCATGTGGTAGCAGGCCTCGACCACGAACTCCTCGCGCTCGTCCCGCTCGCTGTCGCTGAGCTGCGGATAGTAGTCGCGCAGCGCGAGGCGGCCGAACGCGACGTGGCGCGCTTCGTCCTGCATGACGTAGGCGTTCACCGACGCGGCCAGCCGGTTCTTCGCGTAGTCGCGGATGCGCTGGAAGGCGGCGAGCGCGAGGCCCTCGATGAGGATCTGCATGCCGAGGTACGTCATGTCCCAGCGCTTGTCGGTGAGGACCGTCTGGAGCAGCGCGGCGAGGCCCGGCGTGATCGGATACGCGATGCCGAGCTTCTCGTTCAGCAGCCGCGCGTACGCCTCGACGTGGCGCGCTTCGTCCATCACCTGCGTGGCGGCGTAGAACTTCGCGTCGAGGTCGGGCACCGTCTGCACGATGCGCGCGGCCGCCATGAGCGCGCCCTGCTCGCCGTGCATGAACTGGGAGAGCGACTGCGCCTGCTGGTGGTGACGCAGCTTGATCCGCTCTTCCTTCGTGAGCCGGTCCCACATGGGCGAGCCGAAGATCGGGATCATCCGGTCGTCGAGCTCCTGCGGGTTCTCCGGATCGAGGTCGAGCGACCAGTCGATGCGGTCGGCGGCGTCCCACTGCTGCTTCTTGCCCTTGTCGTAGAGCGCGAGGAGCTTCGAGCGCTCGTCCTCGTACTCCCACGTGAAGGACGTCTCGGTCTCGCCCTGGAGCTTCCATCCCGTCTGGTCGACGGGGAGCTGATAGCGGTACATCGTTCCCATTGGTGGCTCCTCGGCTGCTTCGCCGGATTATGGCACGGCTACTCGCGGGTGGCCGTGTACGGGCAGGTCTGGCGGTACGGACAGTAGCGGCAGGCGTTGTACGAGGGCGCCGCCTCGAAGCGCCGCGCGCGGATCCCCTCCGCCGCGGCCTTCACCGCCTTCGTGGCGATCTGGACGTCGTCGTCGGTCGGCGTGTGGCGTCCGAGCGTGTGCGACTCGAGGAAGCGCAGCTCGACGCGCTCGGGCAGCGCGCCGGTCATCTCCCGCCACGCGAGCGCGTAGATCTTGAGCTGCAGGCTCTCGCGCGCGCGCTTGTCGGCCGCTTTCGCGGTGGCCACGTCGCTGGTCTTGTAGTCGATGATCACGGCGCCCAGGAGCTCTTCGTCCACGCGGTCGTAACGCCCGCGCACGCGGTCGTTGCCGACCACGAAGCCGAAGTCCTTCTCGATGAACGAGGGGCGGATGCCGTGGGCCTCCTCCTGCTGCCAGAAGTGCGTGAGGCTGTCGCGCCCGGCCTTCTTGCGCGCCTCCTGGTGCTCCCAGGAGAGGAAGCCCTGGTTCACCCACTTTTTCTCGTACTCCGCGAGGAGATCGTCCAGCGACGTGTAGTTCCCCGCCGCGCGCCGGCGCAGGTAGAACTCGACGACTTCGTGGATCGCCGCGCCGTAGACCATCGTGTGATGGCGCGGCTGCGGCACGCGCAGGATGTAGGAGTAGCGGTACTTGAGCGGGCAGCTCTGGTACTCGTCGATCTGCTTGTGGCTGATCGTGAGCTCCTGCTCCGGCGGGATCACGGGCAGCGCGAGCTCGCCGGTCTCCGCCGGCGGCGCGTAGCGCTCGAGCTCCTCCACCGCCTTGGACTTGAACGGCCGCGCCTCGTCCTTGGCGAGGTCGAGCGCCTCGAGCACGAACTGGCTCACCTTGCGCTGCCGGCTGCCGCCGTAGTCGCGCGCGCTCGTCAGATAGAGCTCGCGCCGCGCGCGCGTCATGCCGACGTAGAAGAGCCGCCGCTCCTCCTTCTTGTGGAAGTCCGCGGGCGGGCGCGCGTCCGGGCGCAGCTCGAGCGGGACTTCCAGCGCCTCGCGCCGCGTGCGCGACGGAAACTTGTCCTGCACGAGGTCGACGAGGAACACCACCGGGTACTCGAGGCCTTTCGCCTTGTGCACGGTGAGCACGCGGACCGCGGGCGTCTCCACGTCGGCCTCGGCGACCGCCGGGTCGTCGCCCGCGTCGATCAGCGCGTCGAGGTGCTTCACGAACTCGCGCACGTTGTCGTAGCGCAGCGCCTTCGCCGCGTCCTGCACGCGGCGGAAGAACTTCGCGATGTTCTGGACTTCGGCCTCGTCGCGCACGTTGGCGGCCTTCTGCATGCGGAGCAGCCGCCCCGAGTCGACCAGGAACTGGTAGAGCAGGTCGCCGGTCGGCATCTCGCGCGCGCGCTCCATGAACCGCTCGATGTCGGCCGCGAAGGCGGCGATCGCGGCCCGGCCCTCCTCCGTGAGCCCGTCGCGCAGCTCCGGCAGCTCCTCGACGCGCCGGAGCACCTCGTAGAGCGGGCGGTGCTTGCGGTCCGCCCACGTGGAGCACCACGTGAGGTCCACGATCGGCACGTTGTACACGTCGGACGACGCGAGGTAGTGCACGCTCACCGACTCGTCGGGATGCGCGACCGCGCGGAGGAACGCGATGAGCAGCCGCACCTCCGGCCGCCCGTAGAGGCCGGCGTTGCCGGAGAAGGTCCACGGGATCGTGCGCAGGTTCAGCGAGCGCAGGTACGAGTCGGCGTCGCGGTTGGAGCGCACGAGGATCGCGACGTCCTCGTACTTCCACGTCCCCGCCTCCACCTTCTCCTCGATCATCGCCGCGATCGCGTCCGCCTCCTGCGTGGCCGTCTCGTAGTGCAGGTGCTGCGGCTCCGGACCCATCGGCTCGCGCGCGGCGATCAGGTGCTTGGAGACGTCGGGGTCCTTCGCCTCGAGCCGATCGGGGTCGTTGAACTTGATGAGCCGATAGGCGGCGTCGAGGATGGCCTGGTGCGAGCGGTAGTTCTCGGTGATGACGATGCGGGGCGCGTCGGGATACTGGTCGATGAACGCGAGCACGTTGGAGATCGCCGCGCCCCTGAACTTGTAGATGGAGTTGTGCACGACGACGCCGTTCGCGACGAAGTTGTGCGTCCGCTCGACTTCGAGATCGTACACGTCGCTCGTCCGGTGCTCCTCGGTCACGGCGACGACCCGTTCGTAGACCACCTCGTCGCCGCGCACGACGGGCACATAGTGGCCCGGCAGCACGTTCCCGGCCGGCATCGTCAAGGACGCGTGCCGCTTCCTGTTGCCGCGACCGACCACGAAACGCGCCTCGATGACGGCGCCGTCCGCGTAGTCGCTGAGAAGCTCGGCTTCCGCGCCGATCTCCCGCAGCGACGTACTGGTCTTGAGGTATCGCCATCCGCCCTTCGCCTTGGCGAGCGGCCACCCGGCGGCGCGGAGGCGCTCGATCACCTCGGGCACCGAAGTCTCCAGCGAGACCGCGTGGAGAAGCTGCGGTGCCTTGAGGATGCCGCGTGTCTTCGGCGTATACCGCCGCCAGCACATGGTGATCTTGACCTTCGCGCGCGACTGACCGCAGCGATACACGGCCTGCGGCGCGAAGTGATGGGCATTGAGATCGACACCCAGCTCGGCCGCCAGCAGCTCCGCGCCCTTGCGCGTTTCCAGCTCGCCATAGAGGCGCTCCAGGTACGGGCCGACGATCATCATCGCGTAGCGCTCGGTGAACGGCAGCGTCGGGATTCCGTACTTCAGCGACCAGAGCGTCTCGTGATAGCGGGCCTCCGCTTCGCTGGTGAAGGCGCGCAGGCCGACGATGCGCTCGGCGCCGCGCTCCAGGCGCAGCCGCACGGTGAGATCGTTCGTGACGCCGATCCGCCATCCGAGGCTGCGCTTCTCCATCAGGTACACGTACGTCAGATCGTGGTGCGCGGTGGAGACTGGAATCCAGCAGAACATCTTGTGATTGCTGGTAACGGTCACTCGGGTGCCGGCGTCGGTCTCGAACGTCAGGAACCGCGCCCGCTTCCGATTCTTGAATACGCGCGTGACGACGCTCGTCCCCAGCGACCCGTGCCCGACGGCCGTCAGGACACGATCGCCTTCCTTCACGTCCTCGATCGCACGCGGTCCCTCCGGCGTGGCAACCGGCGTGCCGGGCGGCAGGCACTGGTCGTCGTCGCCCACCACGGTGACGTTGCGGTGCTTCGTCGCGAGCAGCTTCACCATCTCGAACTGCGCGTGGTTCGTGTCCTGGAACTCGTCGACCAGGATGTAGCGGAAGCGGCGCTGGTAGGCGTTGAGCACGTGGGCGCGGCCGCGCAGCAGGTTCAGCGCGAGCACGATCTGGTCGCCGAAGTCCACCGCGCTCTCGCGCGCCATCAGCTCCTGGTAGCGCGCGTACACGGCGGCGAGCTCCGCGTGCTGCGCGGCGCGGTCGTGCTTCTCATCGTCTTCCGGGAGTCCGGACGCCTCGAGACGAAAGCGCTCGGCCGCCGCGTGGTACTCCGCGGGCGAGATGTCCTCGTCCTTGCAGCGGCTGATCAGGCTGATGATCGCCTGGATGTGGCGCGTGGGGTCGCCGAGCGGGCGGTAACGCTCGAGCGGGAACTCGAAGAGCCGGTCGCGGAAGAAGATCACCTGCTCCGCGCGGCTCAGCACGCGGAAGTCCGGCGCGAGCCCGACCTCGAGCGAGTGCTCGCGCAGGATGCGGTCGCCGAACGCGTGGAAGGTCGAGATCTCGACGTCGGCGTAGCCGTAGGGCACGAGCTGGTCGACGCGCTCCTCCATCTCCGCCGCGGCCTTGTCGGTGAAGGTGAGCGCGAGGATCTCGTGCGGACGCGCCTTGCCCTCGGTGATGAGGTGCGCGATGCGCCGGGTGATGACGGTGGTCTTGCCCGTGCCGGCGCCGGCGACGATGAGCAGCGGGCCCGCGTCGTGAACGACCGCCCGTCGCTGCGCGTCGTTCAGACCATCGAGGATGCCCGCCACGCGGCGACTATACTATGGCCTCACCGCCGCGCCGCCGTCGCGATGATCTCGGCGAGGCGGTCGGGCGCGACGGGCTTGGTCACGTGGAGGTCGAAGCCCGCCTCCATCGCGCGGCGCTGGTCTTCGGGACGCCCGTAACCCGTCAGCGCGATCAGCACGATGCTCGCACGGCGACGACCCGAGCGAATCCGCCGCGCCACCTCGTAGCCGTCGACGCCCGGCAGCCCGAGGTCGATCACCGCGACGTCCGGCCCCAGGTCCTCGACCGCCTTCACGCCTTCGAGGCCGTCGGACGCCACGTGCACCTCGTGCCCTTCGAGCCCGAGCGCGACCCGCAGCATCTCGCGGGCGTCCGCGCCGTCCTCGATCACGAGCACGCGGCGGCGCTCGCGCGCCGGCGCCGGCGTGGCGGCCGGGGACGCCGCCACGGGCTCGATGCGCGGGAGGCGGACGGCGAAGCGTGCGCCGCGCCCCGGCCCGTCGCTGAAGGCCTCCACGGTGCCGCCGTGCATCGTGACCAGGGCTTTCACGAGCGTCAGCCCGACCCCGAGGCCGCCCGGCGCGCGGTCCAGCGCTCGGTCGCCCTGGACGAACAGCTCGAAGATCGTCGCGAGCTGCTCCGACGGGATACCCGTGCCCGTGTCGGCCACTTCCAGGAGCGCGCCCTCACCGTGCGCGGTCACGTGAAGGGCGACCGCGCCGCCGTCGGGCGTGTACTTCAGCGCGTTGCCGAGCAGGTTCGTGGCGATCTGCTCGAGCCGGATCGGATCGCCGTCCACCCACACGGGGAACGTCTCCACGGTCACCACGTGCCGGGCGCAGCGTCCCGCGGCCTGCCAGTCCGCGACGACACGGTCGACGAGCGCGCCGAGGTCGACGGGCCGACGCACGAGGACGACCTTCCCCGTCGTGACCCGGCTGACGTCCAGGAGGTCGTCGACGAGCCGGGTCAGCGTGGTCACCTGGCGGCCGATGACCGCGCGGGCGCGCCGGCCGACGTCCACGGAGTCGGGGGCGGCCTCCATGATGGCCGCCGCGGAGCCGATGGCGCCGAGCGGGTTGCGCAGCTCGTGCCCCAGCATCGCGAGGAACTGGTCCTTCGCGCGATCGGACGCACGGAGCGCGTCCTCGCGCTCGCGGATGGCGGCGGCGGCATCGCCGAGCGCGCGCGCGAGGGCGCCGATCTCGGCGACGGAC
>Ga0194131_10003162_pt1 | contig 26274 bp, 26 predicted proteins | sample TA2KigO120mmetaG_FD_148631 | JGI IMG/M metagenome (GOLD analysis project Ga0194131, IMG submission 148631) | Freshwater microbial communities from Lake Tanganyika, Tanzania - TA2015053 Kigoma Offshore 120m | ecosystem: Environmental > Aquatic > Freshwater > Lake | place: Tanzania: Lake... | reverse complement strand
AAGTCAACCATACGATGCCTGATGCCTACGGAGATCAGAAATATAGGGTAATACACAAATCGCCCGAGCGCATGCCCGCTAAGTGATTCACAATGAACCGCTTACCTCGCGCTCCCGCACGAGGTAAACGCTCTTCGCAGTAAACTCCCGCTAGGCCCGTCAGCGGAGTCGGCGCTTTCGGCGTCGCGGGCTTGGGCGATGAAATCCGATTCAGCAACACGCCCACGACCGCAGCCCCCGCGATTCCGCAGGCCGCGATCATCCCGAACCGGCGCCGGTCTGGAGGCACCGGCTCGGGAGGTGGCGCCACGGCAGCTTCCCCCTCCCGATCGATCTCACCAATAAACCGATAGCCTTCGCGATGAACCGTCTCGATGTACTTCGGCGATGCCGAGTGGTCGCCGAGCGCGGTTCGAATCTGGGAGATGCAAAAGTTCAGCCCGCGATCGAAGTCGACCTGTGTGCCGTCGCCCCAGAGTTCCTGGATCATCGTTTCGCGGTCGACGAGGGACCCACGGCGGCCGATCAGTAGCAGGAGTAGCTTAAAGGGTTGCCGCTGGAGTTTGATGCGGACATTATGCTTGCGGAGCACAAGTCGATCGGGATCGATGGTGAACGGGCCGAACCGAATCGTCTGTTGCATCTCGCGATATTTCAACATGTTACACCCTGGTATCGCTTAACATCTTCTCATTTCGTCTGGCTGGCCGCGGGCTCCCATTCGCCCGCAGACTGGCGGCATGCGATTCTTTCTCTCTCTCTCCTCATTGTCGCCGTCTGCGCGCAAGAGCCGCCGTCAGGGCCAGCCTTATTGCAGGACATCAACTCTTGGCGATGGTCCTGACAAACATGGGAAGAACTCGCGAAGCCGTCGCCGAGCTGGCGAAGGCGCTTGCTCTGGCGCCTCAAGGTACGCAGATGGGAGGGATTAAACACTCCATGGCCATGTTGAGTTGGACGGCTGGGGACCTCGAAACCGCGCACGGTTGATGGCCGAAGGCGTGCTGCTTCTGGAAGGATCGGCCGAACTCGGGGAAGCCAAGGCCGATCAAGCCGGTTTGCAATTCGCTCTCGGCGATAAGTCCAGAGCAGAGAGACTTTGTCGCGAGGCCATGCCGATGATCGAGTCCTTCCGCGGCCGGAACCTTCCCTCAGTCCGCACGAGGGCTTACACCTGCGCCGGAATCTTATTGGAGAGCAAACCGAAAGATGCGGAGCGGCAGCTATTGAAACTCCTGGACGCAGGCACGTTCAAGCTGGATGTTGAGCGGGCGATCATATTGGCCCAGATCGCCAAGGCACGGCTGCGAATGAAGCGATTGGGTGAAACGGTGGCGGCGATCGACGAGGCCGTCGCTCTGGCTCGCTCGGCGCGCGATGTACCGCTACTTCGCCCAATGCTTTACATTCGCGCGAACGTCCTTCGCGCCATGAAGCGAAGACCAGAAGCGGCCGAGTGCGAACGCGAGGCTGCCGCGCTGTTCGTGCCGCCGGGCAACACCGTTGTCGATGCACGGCTATTGCGAATTGACGCGAAACCACGGACCAGCGGTCTATCGCGGTGAAGGCCGCAACCCCTCCGCAATCTCCCCCACCGTCGCCAGCACCTTCGCCGCCTCTAATATCCGAGGCGTCACGTTATCCCCCGAAGCCGCCGCCGCACGCAAATCCGCCAGCGCCGCATCCACGGCCGAACCACTCCGCGAAGCCCGCACCGCCCGCAGATTCTCCACCTGCCGCCGCTCAATATCCGGATCGATCCGAAACACCGGAACCTCGGAGCGCGCAACGCTTTGAAACTTGTTCACCCCAACCACCACCTGCTCGCCCATCTCCACCCGCTGTTGATACCGATAAGCCGCGTTGTGAATCTCGGCCTGCGGAAAGCCCTCTTCAATCGCCGTGATCGCGCCGCCCATCGCATCAATGCGATCGATATACGCCCGCGCCTCGCCCTCGATCCGATCCGTCATCTGCTCGATGACGAAACTCCCGCCAAACGGGTCCGGGTGCTCCGTCACGCCCGATTCAAACGCAATCACCTGCTGCGTGCGCAGCGCCAGCGTCGCCGCGTGTTCGGTCGGAAGCCCAATCGCCTCGTCCATCGAATTCGTATGCAGCGACTGCGTCCCGCCCAGCACCGCCGCCATCGCCTGCAGCGTCGTGCGAACGACATTGACTTGCGGCTGCTGCGCCTGCAACGACGACCCTGCCGTCTGCGTGTGAAACCGCAGCTTCATCGACCGCGCATCGCGCGCGCCATACCGGTCCTTGACGATCGCCGCATACAATCGCCGCGCCGCGCGAAACTTCGCAATCTCTTCCAGGAAATTGTTGTGCGCGTTGAAGAAGAACGAAAGCCGCGGCGCGAAACTGTCAATCTGCAGTCCCGCCTGCAACGCCGCGTCGATATAGGCGATCGCATTCGCGAGCGTGAACGCCACCTCTTGCGACGCCGTCGATCCCGCCTCGCGAATGTGATACCCCGAAATCGAAATCGTGTTCCACTCCGGAATCTCCGCGCTCGCCCACGCAAAAAGATCGGTGACGATTCGCATCGACGGCCGCGGCGGATAAATGTACGTGCCGCGCGCGATGTACTCCTTCAGGATGTCGTTCTGCACCGTGCCGTTCAGCTTCTTGCGATCCGCACCCTGCCCATCGGCCACGAGCACATAAAACGCCAGCAGCGTCGACGCCGTCGCGTTGATCGTCATCGACGTCGAGACGCTCTCAAGTTGAATGCCCTCGAACAGCCGCTCCATATCCTTCAGCGAGCAAATCGCCACGCCCGTCCGCCCGACCTCACCGGTCGCCAGCGGGTGATCGGAGTCCATGCCCATCTGCGTCGGCAAATCGAAAGCGACGGACAACCCTGTGATGCCCTGCTCCAACAAAAACTTGTATCGCCGATTGCTCTCCTCGGCAGATCCAAACCCGGCATACTGCCGCATCGTCCACGGCCGCGCGCGATACATCTCTGGATAGATCCCGCGCGTGTAGGGAAACTGCCCGGGCTTGTCGCTCATGGCGCCGGCGTGGTCTTCGCAATACGGCGCGCGCGCCAGAACGAGGACAGCCCGAAGATCAACATCGTAAGAAAGAACAGCGCGGTCAGGATCAGCCGGAACAGCTTCTCCGGTTCGCCGTTGAAATCGCGCACCGCTGTGTAGGTCTTCGGCCCCGCAACCACCGCCAGGCACAGAAACACGAATCCGATCATCTCGTTCCAAAGAATCCGGAGCGGCCGCATGATGCCGGGGAGGACGTGAGAGAGAAACTTCTTGACCATGGATAGCGTGGTTCTCTGTCAATTATACGTGCTCCGCCGATAAGACCAGCAGTGGGATGCTATCCTGAAGGGGCCGCAAAGCGAGGAAATTTGGACGATCGGCTAAAAGAGTTAATGCAGGACCTCGGAAACGCGATCAATGAATCGATCGCCGATTCCGAGCGCATCGCCGAAGCGATCGGCGAGATCAAACGCTCCGGCTACGACGTGTTCCTGGTACTGGAAGCCACGATCGGCTTCAACAAGCGCGAAGAAGGCGCCTCCGAGGATGAGGAATTGCTCGAAGCCCTCGAAGACGCCGAGGACGAACAACCCTCCACCCGCCGCCACAAGGTCTCCTGGACCTCTCAGGACCAAAAATTCCTGCGCGCCCTAAAGATCTCCCTCGACGAAGACAAGAAGTAACGGGTACGAACGTGCGATCTCTGGCCGCGGCCGAATCTTCGGAGAACGCGCGTCGACGAAATGCCCGCGCAATGCCCTAATCCACCAACCCCTTCCGCACCGCGAACCGCACAAGCTCCCCCGTCGAATGCAAATTTAACTTCTCCATAATCCGCCCGCGATGGGCATCCACCGTATACACGCTCAAATTCAATAACCCAGCGATCTCTTTATTTGTTTTACCCTCGGCGATGAGCTGCAGCACTTCCCGCTCCCGGCTCGACAGCAAATCCAGCGGATCAGTCACATGTTTCCGGTAGTCGTCCAACACCGAGTCCGATACCGCCGGGCTCAAGAACCCCTCACCCTTGGCCACCGCGCGCACCGCCGCCAGCAGGTCGACGTCGATCGAATCCTTCAGCAAATACCCGCGCGCCCCAGCCCGCAAAATCTCCCGCACATACACCGAGTCCTTGTGCATCGACAACGCCAGCACCCGTGCATGCGGCGCCGCGTCCCCCATCCGCCGCGTCGCTTCGATCCCGTTCAACTCAGGCATCGCCACGTCCATCACAACGACGTCCGGCTGCAATCCCTGGCTCATCTCGACCGCCTCGCGCCCGTTGCCCGCCTCGCCGACAATCTCCATGTCCGGCTGCGCGCCCAGGATCATGCGAAACCCCTGCCGCACCACCGCGTGGTCATCGGCCAACAAGATTCGTATCTTCTTGCTCATTGCGAACTGGTTCGGCCGGAACCCAGGCCTCGACCGTTAGTCCTTGTTTTGCATCCCGCCCCGGCGTTACTTCCAACTCGCCGCCGGCGCCGCGCGCCCGCGCCCGCATCGCGGTCATGCCGATGCCGCTCGACGCGGCCGGACGCCCTTCCGGCAGTCCTTTCCCATTGTCGCTAATCCGCAGCCGTACTTTCCCGTCCTCGTGCAGAAGTGAAATCTCGACGCCCGTCGCCCCCGAGTGCCTCGCGATGTTCGTCAACGCCTCCTGCGCGATTCGAAATAGTTGCGTCTCCGTCTCATCGGCAAGCCGCATCGACAGGTTCGAATCGTACTGCACATCCACGCCCGTGCGCTGCATGAACCGCTCGCACTGCCACCGCAATCCCGCGTCCAAACCGAAATCGTCGAGGATCGTCGGCCGCAACAGCTGCGACAACTCCCGGACGTTTTGAATCGCCTCATCCACCAGATGAACGCAGTCGGCCACCCGCGGTGACGACACCCCCAACGAAACCAGATTCGCCTTCACCGCCGTCAACGACTGCCCCAACTCATCGTGCAACTCATGCGAAAACCGCCGCGCCGCGGACTCCTGATTCTCGACCATATGCCACGAAACCCGGCTCAACTCCGCCGCCTGCGCCTCGATGTCCCGCGTCAATCGCGCCGTCGTCCTCACCGTGTACACCGCGATGCCAAGCGCCAGCAGCAGGCACGCTCCCATCAGCGCCACCGACTGCCGCACCAGCGTCGCCGACTGCTCCCGCAGCAACAACTGCGCCAACGCCGATCGCTCCGACCCCGCCGCAATCAGCTTCCGCACGGCTTCGATCACCGTCTCGTGCCGCTCCAGCAAGTCGTAGCTGAACAACGACTCGGCGTCTTCCTCCGCCAACAACCGCCGCGCCTCGGACGAAAACGCCACCGTCGCCGTCTGGAACTGTTTCCATAACGGCTCGTCTTTGGTGCCAAGACCCGTCGCGACGATCTGTTCAATCACCCGATCCGCCTCGTTCAACTGCGACAGGATCTGATCCCGATCGACCGAGTCCGGTTCTTGATTCAGGTTGTTGAAGACCGCATTCAACGCCCCCTGCTCACGATGGACTTCGTCGATCAACCGGTTGGTGACAACCTGCTCGCCCGCCAGCCGCTCCGCCGAAACCCGGATCTCCTGCGCATTCCGCACGCCGACATACCCCGAAACAAGCAACAACACAATCACCAGCGCAAAGCCTGTGATCAACACGCGGACGACACTACGGCCTGCCAGCAGTCGGAGCATGAATCCCTAGCTCACAGCGTAACGCACCCGCGGGCCGCGGGCTGCGGAAAAACACCACGACAATCGGCCTTTGGTGGTCTATTGCCACTCCGCCCTTTATAATTCAGGACCCAAAACAACGAAGCACGCCGGCATCGCGCCATGGTAGATATTGTAGGAAACATGTATGCGGGATGAACCGAAGCACCCCATAACAGGGGACATCGCGGGGAGTTCAACGGTCACCTTCACGTCGACGCCGTCCAACGCCCCTTCGCCGGTAGAGGCGGGGCAGGCATACCAACCCGGCGCCCGCCTGGCGCACTACGAAATCGTAAAGCGGATCGGGGTCGGCGCCATGGGCGAAGTCTACCTGGCGCAGGATACGAAACTCTTTCGTCCGGTGGCGGTGCAGATCTTGCCCCGGCGGTTCCTAAAGAGCCCCGAGCGCGTGGCGCGCTTTCAGCGCGAAGCCCAGGCCGCTTCCAAGCTCAACCATCCCAATATCCTCATCATCCATGAGATCGGCCACGAAGGCGAAACGCACTTCATGGTAACCGAGTTCATCGAAGGCGAGAACCTCCGCGACCGTCTGCGAAGCACGGCCGGACCGCTGTCCATTCTCGATGCGGTCCGCGTCGCCGAGCAGATGACGGCCGCGTTGTCCGTAGCGCACGAGGCCGGAATCATTCATCGCGACTTGAAGCCCGAGAACGTCATGATCCGTCCGGACGGTTTGCTGAAGGTACTCGACTTCGGGTTGGCTGGCATGCGCCAGCAGCCCCTCGATCGCCCGAGAACTCCCGTAACGGGCTCGTCCGATCAAACGAGTTACGGCCAAGTGATGGGCACGCCGAAATACATGTCTCCGGAGCAGACGCGCGGTGAGTTCGCCGATGAGCGATCCGACGTTTTTTCGCTGGGCGTGATGCTCTACGAGATGCTGGTGGGAGCGCAAGCGTTCCCTGGTGCGACTGCGCAGGAGGTGATGTGGAGAGTTGCGGAGTACCAGCCGCCGCCGTTGCCAGCCAAGGCCGCCCAGCTCCAGCCAGTGGTGCGCCAGGCGATGGCCAAGGAGGCCGGCCAGCGCTATGCGAACATGCGGGAGTTCGGCGACGCTCTGGCCCAGGTCCGGCGCGCGGCCGAGCCCAAACCCCGCACCGCTTTGCTGGTCGGCGCCGTGGTCCTTGCGGCTGCCATGGCTGTGGGCGCGGGCCTGTGGTTCCGCAAGCCCGCCGCGGGCGGTGCGCCGCGCCGCTTGGCGGGGCCGGGCCGCGATCCGCGATTCTCGCGCGATGGGAAGTGGCTCACCTACTGGGTGAACGCCGGACCGCAAGGCCGCAACAATAAAGTGCTCATCGTGCCCACGGGCGGAGGCGAGCCGCAATGGCTCGCACCTGAGATGCAACATTTGCGCCTGCCACAGTGGCTGCCCGACGGGCGCGTCATTTTCTTTCAACCGCTTCGCACGAATCTCGGTGAAGGCATCTGGTTGACCGTGCGGCCAGGAGCACGGCCCGTGCCGGTGGCGCTGGGCAACGAATTTTATTCGCGCTTCGCTCTGACGTCTGAAGCCTGGACAGTGCGCGACGGCCAATTGCTGCTGGTCTCGAAGGAGAGCATCTGGCAGCAAGAACTGCCGGCATCGCGCGAATCGACGGTTCCCGAGGCTCGCTTCATTGCGACCACCACCGGCGCGCCCAAATATCCGCGCGCGGGCCCCGAGGGCTCCATCTATTTTTCAAACGTCACTAGCCGCGACGATCTCTGGAGCTTGCCATTGAACGCGCGCGGCTTGGCGGCAGGTCCGCCGCGGCGGCTGACGTCCGATCCGGCGAGCGAAAACGGCATGACCCTGCCGGCGGACGCCAGTTTCGTTGTCTTCGATTCGAACCGTTCCGGCGTCGAAGAGATCTGGCACAAGAACCTTGCGACGGGCGAACTCCGCGCATTGACCCGCGCCCAGGGATCCATGCAACGTCCGCTGCTCCATCCCGACGAGCGTCAGGTGGTGTTCCAAAACAAAGCATCCAAGGCACTCGGATTGTATTGGATGAACCTCTCGGGGGGTCTCCCGCGCAAATTCTCGAACCGTTCGAAGATACCTCTTTCCTGGTGCCCCGATGGCCGTAGCGTTTTGACAACCGAGGAGAAAAACACGGCCTTGCTGTGCGTCGATGTGGAAACGGGCGCGGAGCGAACGGTGCTGAAGAGCGACGGCCTCGTGGTTTCGCACGGGGTGTACTCTCCCGATAAGCAATGGATCGCCATGCATGTACGTACGGGAAGTGAAACGCGGCGCATCTGGATCGCGCCGGTCGACGCGCGGGGCGTGGTGGCCGCGCCCGCGCGCTGGATCCCGCTCACCGACGGCAGCACCGCCGAGTTCAATCCGCGATGGTCGGTGGACAGCCTCCGGGTCTACTGGGCTGGCGGCGCTAGCGGCCCCGACGGTGGTTGTATCTTCATGCGTCCCTTGGATCCGGTCACCCGCCAGCCCACGAGCCCACGCCTCGAAGTGTTCAGGCCCGAACGGACTTCCGATGTCCCCCACGCCATCTTCGCCTTGGCCAGGGACCGCGTGGTCTTTTCGCTCACAAACAACGAAGGCAACATTTGGCGCCTGAAAAGCCTTAAGAAACGGTGCGCAATGCGCTTTCAACGGAGCCCCATCGGCCCATCGCAGGCCGCTCAAAACGATGAAAGTCTCCGCCATGCCATACCGAGCCGCGCGCGTCAGCAACCGAGCTCTTCCCCAACCCGATACCCTGACTTTCAACGGAGCCCACACTCCCGCCCTCGAAATTTTCCTAACCGATCACTTCTAATTGGCCCCAACCGCGTGGTCTTCACGCTAACCAACGTTGAAAGCAACATGTGGCGGCTCAAAAGCCGCTAGAATGGACGGGCCATGCGCTACCTAATATTTCTTCTGCTCGCGCAGTACGGATTCGCTCAAACGTCGAACCCCATCACCCAAACCCAAGGAGCGGGGACTACGCTCACGGTGATCACGGTCGATACGCTCTCCGATGACCGCCAACAGGGGGTGACGCTCCGTGAGGCGGTCGAACAAAGTATCCCCCGTATTGTGCGCTTCAAGGTGGGGGGGCGAGATCGTTCTTACATCTCAACTCAACATCACCAGTGGGCAGCTTACTCTGGACGGGTCCAGTGCCCCCACCCCGATCACCATCACCGGCGATAGCGTGGTCTTCAGTAACACCAACAACATCATGGTCAACAACATCACGTTCCGTTTGGGTTCGCGAGGCGTTGATCCGCAACAGCAGAGACATAGTGATTCACCATTCCGTTTACGCCAGTTGCGACAAACGGTCCCCGGACGTGAGCCAGAAGGCAACCGGCACCGAGCAGAATACGCGTGTGTTTTTCGTCAGGAATGTCGTCTACGGCTACGGTATCGGAGGCACGAAATTCAACGATTCGTCGACCGTGTCCGGCGGCCCCGAGATGGAGTTGGTGTTGATGAACAATCTCTATTTGGCCATCCAAGAACGGACCGGCCCGGCCATAGCCTTCGATTATGAGCCCAAGGACGATAACGTCAAGATCTATCTGCGGGACAATGTCCTGAACAGCGCGGGCTCCAATTTGAATCCTTCCGATTGGGACATTCTTCTCGATACCGGGAAGATCGACATCCAACAGCGTGACCTTCAGAAGAGCAAGTACGAAGTGACCGATGCCAACCGGATCGCTGGCTATTCGGCCACGTTGAGCATAATCAATCTCCCCCGCATCGTCGAACCGCTCGACGACCCAGGGAACCGCATCCGCAACCCGATCGTGAAATTGGCGGGCGTGCGGGTCCCAAGCACCACTTGCCACGACGATCGGATCCGCAATGGCATTAACAATTGGTCGCTCCGCATTCTCGAAAACGATACCAACTCCAAAGCGCCCAAAGCGCCGACATGTAATCCTTGACCCTGAGATTCGCTCCATCAGAAACCCCAGGATCGAGTAGTCGGTGAAGCGTCGCGTAGACGCTCCCACCATGTGTCTCTACAACCCCCACAATCGGCGCTACTTCCTTCCTGCCCCACCGGTGTATCTCTGCCCCATTCCACATTCATTTCACCCCCGGGTCATTGCCAGTTGCCCCGGCCCATGTTAGTTATGGAACAGGATCAGCGGCTACCGCCATGCTCCGAGGATAAGACCCATCACCGTAAACGACACGGTATGGTATCCGGCGTCTATCAACCAAAGCTTCAAGCTCCGGCTTTCAAACAGGTAGGTGATTCCCATTCCCAGCGCAACCCAGCCGAAGCCCGCCGCGAACGCCGCCGCAACCGCGAAGCCGAGCGCCGCCTCCGGGCCGATAAACGCCGCCAGGTTGAACGCCATCAGCAGCGCCAACACAAACGAGGTCCCAAAAATCGGCGCCGGATTGCGAGCCTTGAGTTTTTCGTCGTCGATGCCGGTCTCCGCTTGCCAGGCCTTGCCAAACAACGCGGGCGAGTACCAAACGCCGCCAATGAGAAATGTCGACAGCGCCGCGGCGCCGATCGCGTAGAAGTTGAGTTTCGAAGGGTCCATAAATTAGGTGACCCGTGCAGAATAAGATCCCCAGACGATGCACGCCATCTCAAACTTGCCGAAGCCGGATATCTTCAGTCCGAAGCTGGATTCTTCCATGCTGAAACCGCTTGTCGCCCGGCAGCTGGAACTCCGCGACGGCGGCATCCGCGCGGTCTGCATCCCCATGTTCGGCATACTGATCCCGATTGGGACAGGCCTCTGGGGACCGGTTGGCCCCACACTGCTGACATTCTGGATCGGCCAACTCTGGTTTATCGCCGTCGCCGCCGCGATCTGGCATGGCAACCGATTTCTCTATCTCCGCCATCGACAATCGAACACCTGGTTCAAACACCCGGCCCGCCGCATCGCACAGATGCTGCTCGCGATCGTTTTCTACACCGTCCCCTGTTGCGTCTCGATGCTGTGGGCCTGGTATTGGTTCACCGGACTCCCCGTCGATTGGGCCGCCATCCGCCTGGCCACCGCCACCTCGGTGATCTGCGTCATCTTCATTACCCACGTCTACGAAACCGTCTATCTCATTCAGCAGCGCGAATCGGACATGCTGACGTTCGAAAAACTCGAACGCGCTAAAGCCGAGGCCGAACTGGAAGCGCTCAAAAATCAGCTCGATCCGCACTTCATGTTCAACTCGTTGAACGCCCTTAGTTGGCTGATCGAGAACGATCCCCCGCGCGCCGTCGCCTTCAACGACAACCTGGCCGACGTCTACCGCTACACCCTCCGCAACCGCGATCGCGCTCTGGTCTCGCTCGAAGACGAACTCGATTTCCTCGACCGCTACTTCGCATTGCTCAAACTGCGTTTTGAGGACGCCATTCACTTGAAGATGCCCCCGCGCCGCGCCGATCTCGCGAACTCCTATGTGCCGCCGATCTCCCTCCAGATCCTGATCGAGAACGCCGTCAAACACAATGAATTCAGCCGTGACGAGCCGCTCTCCATTGAACTCCGATTCGAAGACGGCGCCGTCGTCGTCGAGAACGAAATTCGCGCCCGCCGCCATCCGCGCCCTACCTCCCGCGTCGGCCTCGAGAATCTCCGCGAACGCTGCCGCCTGACTCTGGACCGCGAACTCGAAGTCTCACCCGGCCCCGCTCGCTTTTCCGTCCGATTGCCGGTAAAATCCTTGCATTGAACCTGGTGATCGTCGAAGACGAACCACTCGCGCGAGAGAAGCTCGCCGCATGCCTGCGAACCGCCGCGCCCAACGCCGCCATCGCCGCCGAACTTGCGAGCGTCGCCGAGTCCATCCGCTGGTTCCGCCCCAACCCCGCGCCCGATCTGGTCTTCTGTGACATCCAACTCAGCGATGGCCTCAGCTTCGAAATTTTCCGATCGGTTTCCTTCGCCTCGCCCGTCGTTTTCACAACCGCCTACGACGAGTACATGCTCGAAGCGTTTCAATCCAACGGCATCGACTATCTGCTGAAGCCCATCCGGCAGCCGCAAGTCGCCGCCGCACTGGCCAAGTTCCAGTCCCTCGCGGAACACTTTTCTTCCGACTACGCCGCCCGCCTCCGCAACGTCACTCATGACGGCGCCAAACGCCGCGATCGCTTCCTCATCCGTCGTGGCGCCGGATTCCACGTGGTCAAAACCGCCGACATCGCCTACTTCTTCACCTAAGACAAACTCGTATTCCTCGTCACACGCGACGGCAAACGCCACCTTGTCGAAAAGGTCTTGACAGAGATCGAGCGCGAAATCGACTCCGGCCGCTTCTTCCGCGCCAACCGCGCGTCGCTCGTCTCGATCGATGCCGTCGAGCGCTGCACCCCGTTCGGGAAAGGCCGCCTTGCACTCGAATTGACCCCTCCGTCGAAGGACCCGGTTATCGTCAGTCAAGAAAGAGCCGCGGCGTGCCGAATTTGGCTCGGCGAGTGACTACTTTTTTCCCTCGGTCACGCTCTTATTGCAGAAGATGGAACTCGCAGCTGACTTAGAGGCGGTACTTGCCCAACTAAACGAATCGTCGAGGATGGCCGAGAGCCTGATTATCGACTACGCCTTCAACCAGTTGACCGGCCGTCAACCCGGTGGCTGGTCGGCGGCTCAGTGTCTTGAACATCTGGCGAAGACGAACTTGATCTACTCCAGCGCGATCCGCGACGCCCTCAAGCCTGCCATGCACGTCGTTCGCAGCGACCGCCGCGGCCCGATCCAGCCGGGCTGGTTCGCTCGCATATTCATCGAACGAATGGAAGCCGGCTCTAAAAGCAAGTTCCGCGCGCCCGACTCGGTCGTGCCCGCCCGGGAAGCGGATCCCCGGGCCGCTCTGCGCGATTTTCTTGGCGCTCAGCGCGCCGTCGTCAACCTGCTGAACGAAGCGAAACTCTTGAACCTGAACGGCATTCGATTCAAGAATCCGTTCGCTCCCTTGATCCGGTTCTCCGCCGGCACAGGGTTCCTGTTAATCGCCGCCCACAACCGGCGGCATATCCAACAGGCCCGCCGAATCGCCGATTCGATCCCCCGCGCGGTTGTGGCATCATCGGGGAGATGACCCGCCGCGCTGTCTGTGGACTGCTTTTCGCCATGCCACTTGTGGGCAAGCTGGCGGGACGCTGGCGCTCGCGCATCACCGTGTTCAAAAGCGGTCGCGCAACGGCGGCGCGCATCAGACTGCTGTTCTCCGGCGACGACATGGTAATCGAAGAATATCGTCCCGGCGGCGAGTTGGGCTGGCTCTACAAAGGCACGGTCGAGATTTCGAAGTCCGATGAACTGACCTTCCGCGTATCATCCGTGTCCAATGCCGCTGGCGCTGAAGCAACCGACGGCCGCTATCGCGCCGGAGAGTCGTATTCGCTCGGCATACTCGAAAGCATCAGCGCAACGCGCGCCCGCCTCGGCGCGTGGGAACTACTGAAGGAACTAGAATAGTTCACTGACCGGAAAAGTCTCGTCGGGCGCGGCCAAAAGACTCACCGACTCGTCGCCGGCATAAGTCGTGATCGACTTGTAATCGCCACGCAACGGCTTCCGATGCACGTGCACTTCCTTCTTGGCAATGTCGAGCACCCAATACTCCGGAATCCCGGACCGCGCATAGAGCTTCGACTTCACTTCCAGATCCAGATCCAGCGTGGAATTTGAGACTTCTGCCAAAAATCGAATCTGCGCCGGCTGAATAAGTAGCGGCAGTTCGCCGAGCGGAATATTGACGACAATCACATCAGGCTCTGGGTCGCTAGTAGGATGGTCCTCCGGCCGAACGTCGATCGTGGTCTCCGTCAACACGAAGTCCACACCGAAATGGTGTCTGAGCGTGGCGGACAAATAGGCGATCGCCCGGCCGTGCGGAGAATGCTTGGGCGGTTTGAGTAGGATTTCTCCCTCGATCATCTCGTAAGATTCGGGCTTGATAATGCCCGCGCGCTCCATCGCCGCGCAATCCTGCCTCGTCCATCGCTTGTGGCGATCGAGTGGCTTCAAGGCTGTGATTGCGGTTGCCATGTACTATCTACAATTTATACGCTTCCACAGCGTTTTTGTAGAGGATCCTTTCCTGCTCGTCCTTTGTGTAACGGGCGATCGTCTTCTTTACCAACTCCACCCACGGTTTATACTGCCCGGCCACCAACATCACCGGCCAATCGGAACCGAACATCAGCCTCTTAGGCCCAAACGCTTCCATCGCCCCATCCAGGTACGGAGCAAGATCCGCGCTCGTCCACTTCTGCCAATCCGCTTCCGTAATCATGCCCGAGATCTTGCAGTACACGTTCGGCCGTTTCGCGAGTTCGATCATGTTCTCTCGCCACGGCGACAGCACGCGATCTTTGATCCGAGGTTTCGCAACATGATCAAGCACAAACATCTGCCTAGGGTGCTTATCGACAAACGCAATCGAAGCCTTAAGATGCTTTTCAAAAATCAAGATGTCATATCGCAGGTCGTACTTGATCAGCTTCTTAATGCCTTCGTTGAACGCCGCGCCGAGGATGAAGTTGTCATCGGGCTCGTCTTGGACGACGTGTCGCACGCCCTTAAACTTCTTGTGTTTGGCCAAGCGTTCCAGGTCCTTGTCGACGTCCTTGCTCCGCAGGTCGACCCAGCCGACCACGCCGAGCAGGAACTTGTTCTTCTCAGCCATGCCCAGCAGCCAATCGGACTCTTCGACGCTCTGGCGCGCCTGCACCGAGATGGCGCCATCGACGCCGGCGTCTTTCAACGTCTTCTCCAAATCCGGCGGCAGGAAGTCGCGGCGAATGACTTTCATCGAATCGCTGATCCAGCCGTATTCTTTCGTGGAGTACTTCCAGAAGTGGTGGTGGGTATCGATCATCTTCATAGGGTTTAGGGGAGTTTGTCGACGCGAGTAGTCTGGTGCGCGGCGAGTTTCCACGCGCCGCCCTGCTTAACCCACGTGTGCATCATCATAACCTTGTCGTCAAACGGACCTTGCGGATTCACGCCGGTGACACGCATCCAACAATGTGTGACCGCGGTGTCGGCGCCGTAGAGGTTTACCGTGATCTTCATGCGGTCGACCGACTTGTAGACCTGCTTGCCTTCCTTGATCTTGGAGATGTAGGTCGCCTTCGTATCGACAACACCGGAGGCGTGCGCGTAGACAAGATCGTCGGTGAGGATCTTTCCCAGAAACGCCGCGTCGCGTTTTTGGATCGCGGCGGCCCATTGTTTGTCGAGATCGAGGATCTGCTGCTTGGCGGGCTGCGCCCAGCAGACGGTGGCCGCAAGCGCCAGGATTCGTAAGAGCACCATGACGAGGGAGTATACCAACTCACTCGACGACGAAGGCGTAGAGCGAGTTTCCGATCGTCACGGCGACGTGCTGTTTGTCGCCGCTCATGTAGCTCATCGCGTTGCCGCGCGCGTTGCCGCCGCCTTGGAAACGCCAGAGCAATCGGCCGGTGTCGCCCTGTAGCGCGAAGACCTGACCTTCGGCTGTGGTTCCAAAAACGAGATTGCCCGCTGTCGAGAGCACGCCCGAGAACGGCAGCGACGACATCTTGAACTCCCACTTCGCTTCGCCGGTGGTTGGGTTGTAGGCGCGGATCGCGCCCCATTCGGGCTCACCGGGAATCGAGCGGAATCCGCCGCCGTTGTACTGCTCGCCTTCTTTAAACTCGGCCTCGCCGAAATAGTAGATGTGACCGGCCTCACGCACGGCGATGTAGAGCAGTTGGTTCTGCGGGCTGTAGCTGGGACTGTACCAGTTGTTCGCGCCGCCGACCGATGGGAACACCACCGTACCTTGCACGGTGGGCGCGGTGTTCTCGTTGCGCATCGGACGGCCGTTGTCGTCCAACCCCTTCGCCCATGTCTGCTTCGCATACGGCTTGCCGAGAAGGAACTGCCCGGTCACGCGATCGAGCACATAGTAGAAGGCATTACGATTGGGGAACAGCAGCAGCTTGCGTTTGGCGCCACGGAACTCGGCGTCGATCAGGACAGGCACTTCGGTGGCGTCCCAGTCGTGCACATCGTGCGGCGTGAACTGGAAGTACCACTTCAGCTTGCCGGTGTCGGCATCGATGGCCAGCATGCAGTCGGAGTAGAGGTTGTCGCCCTTGCGGACATCGCCGTTCCAATCGGGGCCGGGATTGCCGGTGCCCCAATAGACGAGGTTCGTATCGGGATCGTAGGCGCCCGTCACCCATGTGGCGGCGGCGCCGCGTTTCCAGCTGTCGTTGGCCCAGGTCTCGTTGCCCTTTTCTCCGGGACCGGGCACGGTGTAGAAGCGCCACGCGCGCTTGCCGGTCTTGGCGTCGTAGGCGTCGAGGAAGCCTCGAATACCGTACTCGCCGCCGGCGATTCCGACCACGATCTTGTCCTTCAACGCGAGTGGCGCGACGGTGATCGAGTAACCGGCTTTGTAGTCGATGACGTTGGTGTCCCAGCGCACGGCGCCGGTCTTGGCATCGAGTGCGATCAGGTGCGAATCGAGCGTGCCGACGTAGACCAGATCGCCGAGAATCGCGACGCCGCGGTTCACTTGGCCGCAGCACACTTTGATATCGTCCGGCATCGGCCGCCGATAGCGCCACAACGTGCGGCCGGTCTTGGTATCGAGCGCCGTCACGTGACTCGACGACTCGGTGATGTACATGACCCCATCGAGCACGATCGGCGTTGTCTCGAACTTCTGCAGCGAGTTGGTCTGATACACCCACGCCGGCTTGAGTTTGGAGACGTTCGACGTATTGATCTGATTAAGCGGCGAGTAGCGATGTCCGGCGAAGTTGCCGGAGTACGTCAGCCAGTTATGCGGCTCCCTTTCGGCCTTAAGCAGGCGTTCGTGCGTGACCTGCGCGCCGAGCGTAAGGGCGCAGAACAGTAGGAGTCTCATTGATCACCTCGCAGGGAAGCCATGTAGGCAACGACGTCGTCGATCTCGCTCTCGGACAACCGGCCTTTGTAGGATGGCATCGGCGTTTTGCGCTCGCTGGTGATAGCCGTAATGTCCTCGCGCCACAGCGAGTGAAAGCGATCGGCGCCATCGCGAAGCTGGACCGAGAACGTGTCTTCGTTGAGTTGCTGGCCGCGAATGGTCTTGCCGTCGCGTGTAGTGATCTGAACCATGCGAAAGTTCTCGGGAACGGACGCCGACGGATCGAGTAGTTTCGCCCGCAGATGCTGCGCGCCGCGCCGCGCGCCGACGCCGGACAGCGCCGGGCCACTGCGCCCGCCTTCCAATCCGACCGTGTGACAACCGATGCAGCCGCCTTTGCCCTTGAACAGCGAGGCGCCGTTGGCGGCATTGCCGGTGACAGCCGCCGACTGCACGCGGCCGAGCGTTCGGACAAACGCGGCGACCTGCCAGATTTCGTGCGCGTCCATCAGCGAGGCGGGCATTTCGGTATCGGGCACGCCGTAGCGAATGACGCGATACAACGCGCGATCTTCCTGCGCGCGCGTGAGGCGCGGCACGGCGAGGTTCGCGCCTTTGCCGCCCTCGCCGGCGGGGCCGTGACAACCCGCGCAACGGCCGTTGAAAAGCTTTCTGCCCGCGGCGACATCGGCCTCGGACGTGTTCGGATTCTTGCTGGGAATGTCCAGCGCGATCGTCTGTTGAAACAGAGCTATCGCCGCCCACCAGATCATGTGGCCTCCAGAGTGAAGTATATAGGATTTCGAGGTCCGCGTTTGGTAGGATGGGCACACTATGCGACACCTTTGCTTCAGTGCACTTCTTCTCGCTTCGCTTCATGCGCAGGATCCGCGCGGCTTTATTCGCGGCACAATCACAGACGCGAGTGGCGCTGTGGTTCCGGCGGCGCGTGTGCGCGCGACCGCCAACGACACAGGCGTCAGCGCGACGTCCCAGACCAATGAAGCCGGGCTTTACAACATCCCGTTCTTGATTCCCGGCATGTACAAGCTGAGCGTCGAACACACGGGCTTCAAGACCTTTCTCCGTAACAACGTAGAGGTGCGTGTGTCGGAGACCACCGAGGTGCCCGTTCAGCTTGAACTCGGCCAGACGGCCGAGACCGTCGAGGTTCGCGACTCGCCGCCGCCGCTGGAGACCGCATCGGCTAGCCTCGGACTGGTGATGGATCAGCGCCGCATCTCGGAGCTGCCGCAGCGCGGCGGCAATCCGCTCGAGCTCACGCTGCTGGCGCCAGGCGTGGCCAATACGACCAACCTGCGGCTGCGTAAGTCGATGGCGCCCGAGGCCACCTCCGATTTCGCGGCCGACGGCGCGGGCCGGTACAGCAACGAATTCCAGATCGACGGCATCTCGAACACGGCCGCCGACCGCGGCCGCGGCTACGCGCGCGTCGCCTATGCACCGCCGGCCTCTTCGGTGCGCGAGTTCAAGATGCAGACCTCGGCCTACGACGCATCGGTAGGCCACACGATGGGATCGGTGGTGAACGTTTCGACGGCCTCGGGCACCAACCAACTGCACGGTGAGTCGCACTGGTTTTTGCGGCACAAGGCGCTGGATGCGCCGAACTTCTTCAACAACAAGAACAACACGCCGCAGCCGATCTATCAGGACAACCGCTACGGCTTTTCGCTCGGCGGGCCTCTGGCGATTCCGAAGATCTACAACGGCCGCAACAAGAGCTTCTTCTTCTTCGCCTACGAAGGCAACCAGTTCGGCGTTCCGACTCAGTTCAGCCGCACGGTTCCCACCGAAGCGCAGCGCAGAGGCGATTTCTCCGATCTACTGCCGCTGCGCAACGCCAACTACGCGATCTATGATCCGCGCAGCACCGCCGCCGCGGCGGGCGGGCGTTTCTCGCGCACGGCGTTTCCCGGCAACATCATTCCGGCGTCGCGGCTCGACCGGTTGGGCGTGAATCTGGCGCGGCTCTATCCGCTTCCGAACTCACCCGCGACGGCGACCGCCGACGGCCGCAACAACTTCTTCAGCGCGCCGAAGGCGATCCAGAAGACGTACTCGACGCTGCTGCGGCTCGATCACGCGATCAACGAAAACCACCGGATGTTCTTGCGGCTGCATTACGACTTCTGGAAAGAAGACAAGAACCACGACTTCCTCAACGAAGTGAACGGGATTCATCAGAACCGGCCGAATCGCGGCGTCGCGCTCGACGACGTGCTGGTGCTTTCGCCGACCACGGTGCTCAACATGCGCTACGGGTTTACGAGCACCAAATGGTGGCAGTACCGAACCTCGCGCGGGATGGATTACGCGGCGCTGGGCTTCAGCCCACAGTTGATCGCGTTGACGGAGCGAGGCCAGGCGCCTTTGCCGCGCATATCGCCGGGCGCGTATTCGCAGCTTTCGTACTGGGAAGATCCCGGCGACGGCGTGAACTCGTCGTTGACGCATTCGGGCATGGCGAGCTTCACCATACTCAAACGCAGCCACACGCTTCGCTTTGGCCCGGAGGTGCGCGTCTATCGGAGTTTCAACAACCGGCGGCCGATCGGAAACGCGCCCGATATTTCGTTCGGAACGACGTACACGCGCGGGCCACTGGACAACGCGCCTCCGGCGCCGATCGGCCAGGATCTGGCTTCGATGCTGCTCGGCATTCCCGACGGATCGATGGATGTGGCGGCGAGTTCGGCGTTGCAGAACAAGTACTACGGTTTGTTCCTGCAGGACGATTGGAAGGTCACGCGCCGGCTGACGGTGAACCTCGGTTTGCGCTACGAACTAGAAACGCCTATTAGCGAGCGCTACAACCGGCTGCTCGGGAACTTCGACTCGACAACAGCGAATCCGATCGACGCGGCCGCTCGCGCCAACTACGCCCGCGCGCCGATCGCAGAATTGCCGGTGAGCAACTTCCGCGCATTGGGTGGTCTGACCTGGGTGACAGCGGATCAGCGGAGCCCGTTCCTCGGCGAGAAGAACAACCTGATGCCGCGGTTCGGCTTCGCCTACGAGGCGACGAAGAAGACCGTCGTGCGCGGCGGGCATGGGATCTTCTTCAACAGTCTGGGCGTGAACACGATCCTGCCGTTGCAGACAGGCTTCTCGCAGTCAACACCGATTCAGGCCTCGCTCGATAACGGCCTGAGCTACATCGCGACGACGGCCAATCCGTTTCCCACCGGGCTGTTGCAACCGCGCGGTCCATCGGGCGGACTCGCGACGAATCTTGGCCAAGGGCTGAACTTTTACTTCCGTCCAAACAAGCAGGGCTATGCGCAGCGGTGGTCGCTGGGCGTGCAGCAGTTGCTGCCCGGGCAAATTGTGCTCGACACCAGCTACGTGGGCAATCGCGGCACGCGACTCGATATCGAGCCCGAGCAGAACGCGACGCCGAACGAGTTCCTGAGCCGCTCGCCGGTTCGCGATCAGGCACGGATCGACTTCCTCTCGGCGCAATCGCCGAATCCCTTCCGCGGCACCAATCCGATCTATGGCGCCAACATCTCGCGAGCGAACCTGCTGCGGCCATTCCCGCATTTCGGCTCGATTCGCGGCGAGGTCCCCGGCGGTTACTCCTGGTATCACTCGATGCAACTGCGCGCGGAGCGGCGGTTCCTGCAGGGGTTCACGGTGCAGATGTCCTACACGTGGTCGAAGACGATGGAGGCGATCGAGTTCATGAACGCCGCCGACACGCGGCCGTATGAGAGCATCAGCTCGTTCGACCGCCCGCACCGCATGGCATCGAGCGGCATTTGGGAAGTGCCCGTGGGCCGCGGCCGGCGATTCGGCTCCCAGATGGCCAAGCCGTTGGACTTCGTGGCCGGCGGCTGGCAGATCGGCGCGATCGTTGCGCTGCAGTCGGGCGGACCGATGGGTTTTGGCAACGCCATCTTCAATGGCGATATCAAGAGCATCCGCATTCCGAACGGCCAGCGGGATGTGGACCGCTGGTTCAACGTCGATGCCGGATTCAATCGGAACGCCAATCAGCAACTGGCGTCGAACTACCGCGAGTTCCCGATGCGCTTTTCGGCGGTTTCGTCGCCGGGACAACGGAGTTGGGATTTCTCGCTGGTGAAGAACTTCCCGATCCGCGAGTCGATCAAGATGCAGTTCCGTGCGGACGCTTACAACGCCTGGAACCACACCAATTTCAACGCGCCGAATACGACGCCGACGAATACGGCGTTTGGCCGGATCACGGGAACGGCGGGCGACAGCCGGAACTGGCAGATGTCGTTGAAGGTGGTGTTCTAGCCGCCGTCCCCGTGGGTGGGATATTCAGTTTTTCAAAGAGCTGGTGGCTGCTTGGGCGATCCTTGCGGAAGACCCGGGCGGCGCGTTACTCCATGACCTGCTTATCCCAAGGCAGGAGTGGTTTGACGTAGTCCTTGAAGGCGTTGGCGATCATGTCGCGGGTGAAGATCGCACCGGGGGCGTGGAGGAACTTGTTTTGGAACTCCTGGGTGAAGTCTTCCTCGCCGAGCAGGATACGCATTTCGGCGAGGAACTTGTCGTTCATGCGAGGGCAGTCCTTGACGTCGATCTGGACGCGGGTCCAGGGGCGGGACTGCTCGACCCACTGTTCGAAGAAGAAGCCGGATTGGCCGTTGGCGGTGGACAGCAAGATCACGTTGGCCGTGCCGGTGGCTTGGGTGGGGAGAAGCGCCTTGTAGATGTCGTCGGTGACGAAGGCGGCTTCGTCGACGACGATCAGGTGGGGGTTGGAGAAGCCGCGGATGGTCTCCTCGGAGTCGGGGAGGGAGAGGATTTGGGCTCCGTTGGGGAGCTCGAAGCCTTCAGGGACCGATTTGGCCTTTTGCCGTAGAGCTTGTGGGCGGCGGCGCGGGCTTTTTGGCCGATCTGGCCGGATTGACGGCTGGAGGGGGCGCCAAGCAGGATCTGGCGGCCGGGGTTCTGGATGGCTTCCCAGAGGACCTTGAGAGCTGTCGCGGTGGACTTGCCGGTTTGGCGAGCGCCGAGGACGAGCGTTCGGCCGGGTTTGCCGGTGAGGATTTGCTTTTGGGCCTTGTCGGGGGAGAAGGCGAAGCTCTGCTTGGCCCAGGTGAGGATGTCCCCGGGGGCTGCCGCCGCCGCTTCGGGGGACACCTCGGCCGGTTCCTCGGGGGGACAGGTGAGAGTGGTGGCCGGCGTGGGGCCGGGAGCGGGCGGGAGGATGACTTCAGGGTCCGATGGGTCCGACGTTAAGTCCTTTGTTTCCATAGGAGGTAGGACCCGAAGTGTCGATTTTTGTTCTTTGCGAAAGCGGAAAAGGTCGCGGAGGAGGCGGCTGCGCATCGTGGTAAGAGTTTGGAGACTGCGGTCGAGGACAATTTGGGCACCACCAGGAACGGCGCGGTCGATTTCGGCCATGGCGACGGCCTCGGCCTTGGTGGTGGGGCGGGTGGCCCGCTTGAGGACGTCGTCGTAGGCGTGGCAGAGGTCGGTCGTTTGAGACATCCATTTTCTGGATATGATGTGATTAATTATCGCCAGTTCGTCGACAATACGGGTTTCGACGGGACCACTACTGTCCGGCTATAAGTCCGGCAGAATCAGTTGGTTAGAAAATCTGTCTAATTTTTCTGGAGGGTCATTGCAGTGGAAGGCCTGTAAAATGGGGGTTTGCTCGAACAGATTAACGCTGAGCACTTGGAGGATCTCGTAGAGAGAGGCGTCGAGGGCGATACGCTTGCGGAGTATGGCGACCAGGACGTAGACCGCGACAGCTACCCAGATTTGAGGTTTCACGGCATTTTCGGTCTCCAGGTCGGATTCGGAGGCTTGGTGGGGCTCGGGAATTTTCAGGAACTCAAAAATGTAGGGCTCGCGCAGGAGATCAGCGGGTTGCTGGACGACTTGGCCTTGCGCGGCCAATTGGAGGATTCCGGCTTTGTCCTTTGAGGCGGCGAGGCGGAGGAACAGCGATGAGGCTTTTTGCCGCTTCAGCTCGGGCACCGACCAGCGTTCGGCAATCGCTTGCTTTTCGTAGAAGCTGCGCTCCAGGTCGTCGTCAAGCCGCAGCAACTCGACATAATGCGACCAGCTCAATAAGTCAGAAGGCTTCTGACTTATTGGATAACGAAGGTAAAGAAGCCGCATGTAGATCATGTTGCTGCGGCTGAAGCCTTTGCCGTGGCGCAGCCTGAGGTCGGTCGACAACTGGTCGATTAGAGCCTTGCCGTACTCGGCGCGCAGGTTGCCAGACTGTTCAAATTCAACGATATAGCGACCGACTTGCCAGTAGGTTTCGATGAGCTCCTTGTTGACGGCCTGGGAGGCGCGGCCTTGGCCTTGGCTGTAGGTGGCGGAGATTTGATCGAGGAGTCGCTCGTAGCCGCCGGTCGTGACTAGATCCATGCGGGCTCCTTGCTCAATAAGTCAGACGCCGTCTGACTTATTTGGCGGGCGAGATGCTTTTGTTGGGGAAGGTCCGCTTCTCGCTCCTTGTTGGCTCGGGTCGAGATCTCCCGGGTGAGGCATAGATTCCGATTCGTCCGTTGCACGTAGATTGCATTGTAGCGTTTGGGGGCGGCAGGGGCTATTGGCGGTACCGACTAGAACTGAAACCGCGCCAGGAAACGGAACGATCGCCCGTCGTTGAGCGTGTTGGTAATGGCGCCGAAGTTTGGCGACGACACTTCGCGCCAGGGTTCGGCGAATTGGGGGGTGTTGAAGAAGTTGATCGATTCGGCGCGGATTGTGAGCTTCTTGTCGGCTTTGACAGTGAAGGTTCTTGCCAGCGCCGCGTTGACGTTGGCGATGCCGGCTTTGCGGAATGTATTCATGCCGATGTTGCCTCTGCGTTCGTTCGGTCCTATGAAGCCGAACGCCGCGCGCGGGAGGCGCTGGCGCGAGGTATCGGGATGGCCGATTGATCGGCTGAGGATGGATGGGTCGATGATGTTGGGGCGATCGCCGGAGTCGCCGTCGACGTTGCCGAATCCGGGGGCGTCGCTGCCGGTCACGATGCTGAATGGGGTGCCGGTCTTCACCAGCCACACGCCACTTAATTCCCACTGGCCGAGGCGCTTGGGGGCGGTGTAGCTACCTCTGGCGAGGAAGGCGTGTTTTTGATCGAACGAACTTACGCCTTTGGTATCGGCCCAGATATTCGTCTCCGTTTGCGATTGGTTTTGGCGGCCGTCGTCGCCAGTGGCGGTGTTGGTATAGGCCGCGCCTGTGTCGATTGACTTGGAGAACCAGTAGGCGGTCTCCACGTTCAGCCCACGCCACCTAGGGAGCACCAGCGAGATGCGGGCGGCATCGAAATATCCGTGCGAGCCGTTGACAGTCTTTCGGAGATCGAAGTAGCGCTTGTCGGGGCGGCGATCGTTGATGGTGGCGGTGATGTTCCTCGTTGGGTCGGCGACGGGCACGGCGCGGTTGTTGTACTGCAACATCATCAGCTTGTGCGACCGGCTGCCGACATAACCGGTCTGCAGGCGCCAACCGCGCGGGAGGGGACGTTCGAAGGTCAGGTTGTAGAGATGGCTGTACGGCGTGGCGAGGTCGGATGCAATTTCAAGGAAAGTGCTGCGCGCGTTGGGATCGCCCGGGACGTAGAGGCGGGCGAAGCCGTCGAAGAGGCCCGGGGCTTGGAGTTCGAACTTCGTATTGAGCGGCGGGTTGAAGCGGGTCTGCGATAGGGTGACCGGGAAGATTTCGCCGAAGTGGACGCCATAGCCCGCGCGGAGGACGCCGCCCGCCGTTCGTAGCGCGAAACCGAAGCGCGGGGCGAGGTTGTTGCAGTCGCAGTCGTAAGGGACATCGTTGAGATTATTGACCTCAAAGGGGCTGGTGACAATTTCGTAGCGCAGGCCGTAGTTCAGCGTCAGGCGCTGGTTGACGCGGTGTGTTCGTCCTGCGTGGAAGGCGACGTCGTTATTGCGGAAGCCGCGATGGATGTTTCCGGCGGCGCCGGAGAATCGGCTGGGAAGGCCGAGCAGGAAGTTCTGCATGGCGGTGCGGCCGAAGTCGTTGCGGAAGTAGAGATTGCCACGCACCGAGGACGCTTCCGTTCCGTTCAACTGGCGGCGGTTCCAGTCGACGCCGGCGTACCAGGAGTTCTTCTTCACGGCGACGGCGTAGCGGAAGCGGTTTTGGGCGCGGTCGATGGGGATGTTGGAACCGGGTCCGAGTGTCGTGATCACATTGGCGAAGCTGACTTGCGGGCCGACGGCGTTGGGCTCTGGGACAAGCAGCGAACCGACGCGATCGAACATGGCCGTTGTCGTCCAGATCTCGCCGGAGCGGCGTTCGAAGTTCCAGGTGATTTGGGCGGTGTGGGCGCGGGTGGTGGTGTCGGGGTTCTGGCCGACGACGAACTGGAAGGCGTCGACGTTTTGGGCGGTGAATTGATACTTGAAGCCGACGACACCGAAGCGGCCGGCGGTTTGATCGAGGCGCGCGCCGGCATTGTCGTCATTGACGTATTGCGGAGAGTTGGTGTTGAGGGCGCGGTCGCTGATATCGGTGCGGTTGGGGAGTTGTTTGGGGAAGGCGTCGAGGTAACGCTGGATGAGTTGGCGGGCGGCGGGGTTGGTTGCGCGCGGGGTGCGTTCGGAGGGGAGGGGTACGAGCACGTTGCCGTTGACGTTGCCCCGGAGTTTTTGCTGGCCCGCGTCGACGGATCCGAACGCCCCGCGCCAGAGTTTCGACGAGGCCGCGGCGCCGTAATTGTTGTCGCGGGCGGCGGGGAGCCCGCCGACGGTGAAGAACGAGCGGGCGTTGAAGACGCTGTTGCCGTGGGTCTCGTGGATCGACCCGTGGAAGGACGAGGCCTTGGCGGGCGCGATGTGGATGGGGCTGACGGGCTTGTTTCCGAATTCGGAGCCGAAGTAGGCGCGATCGGCGCGGAACTCGTCGAATAATGTAGCGGTGGTGCCGAGGCGGATGTTCAGTTCCTTGACGGCGTTGTTGTCGATGAGGTTGAACTGGACGTTTTCGTTGCGGCGGCTTTCGCCGGACTCGGTGTCGGTTTTGGCGAGGAGGTTGAGGTCGGCGCGTTTGGGCTCTTGCGCAAGGGCGCAGGCGGAGGCGAGGAGCATGGCCTGAAGCGCGCGCGGCATTTGTCGATTATCGCGCGGAATGTTGGGATTGGGTTACGGGCAATGCATCCTACCAGCGTGATATAGTCAACGGCGGTCTTTAAAAGGACAAACAACATGAAAATCATGGTCGCGTGGAAAATATCCCCGGGCTGCTACAAAGCCGCGGTCGAGCGATTTCTTGGCGCTGGCGCGCCGGATCCGGAAGGGATGAAGACAATTGGGCGCTGGCACGCGCCGGGCTCCTCTTACGGATGGCACGTATTTGAGGGAACCCTCGCAGCCGCGGCGGAACTCTCGGCGACCTGGGGCGACCTGTTGGAGTTTCAAATTACACCTGTCATGGAGGATGCCGAGGCTCCGGCCAGCATGGCCAAGGGCATTGGAAAGTAACAGCGGCTCCGTTTTCTGTGCAAGTTCAAGTTCCGATCTCGCTGGGCGCGGATCAAAGTCCGACGCCCAGCGAGTCTGTGCTTTTTGGACCAGGCCTAGCGGGAGTTTACTGCGAAGAGCGTTTACCTCGTGCGGGAGCGCGAGGTAAGCGGTTCATTGTGAATCACTTAGCGGGCATGCGCTCGGGCGATTTGTGTATTACCCTATATTTCTGATCTCCGTAGGCATCAGGCATCGTATGGTTGACTT
>Ga0194131_10003158_pt1 | contig 26288 bp, 43 predicted proteins | sample TA2KigO120mmetaG_FD_148631 | JGI IMG/M metagenome (GOLD analysis project Ga0194131, IMG submission 148631) | Freshwater microbial communities from Lake Tanganyika, Tanzania - TA2015053 Kigoma Offshore 120m | ecosystem: Environmental > Aquatic > Freshwater > Lake | place: Tanzania: Lake... | reverse complement strand
GTGGTTCTAAAATTTGTTGGACTTGAGTCAACCAATTTATTTCTAATTCTTTTTCAGATAAAACTCCATCCCCTATCCAATCAGCTATCCGAGCGGATATTGCCTTGGATATTTCCCACATCTGCTGATATGTTAAAACTATCGACGCCTTGTAATCTGAAGGATTATGGTCCATACTTGACTCTCTTCAATTATCGTTCTTTGTCTTTATTCTCAAAGGATTCGTTAAATTTTTTTTCAACCCAATCCGCACACTGCAAAAACCATTGAGCCTGCTGAGGGTTGTCTGTTGATTGTTCTGAACCCATTCTCAAATAATACATTAAACTCATAGCAATTTGTGTATCATCTATTGGAATTTGATCTGACATATATCTCCTTAAAAATTGTTACCTATACATGAGCTAACAAAAGCGCCCATGAATGTGAAGTACAATATTATACCACCTATCAGCAAATACTTGCCGAATGTGCGATACTTTCTAATGTATTTATATTCGTTTTTCATTGGCATTTCCATGGTACTCCTTGTAATTTGATGAATCATGTATCAAACATACTCATTTGCTGTCTTTTAAGAAACGTCACGAACCAGGCCAGTATTGCGCGCCATCTTTCCAAGCCATCTCCGACTCATCGTCAAACAACACATAGTTGTCATTTCCGTCGTCCATCAAACCCGTGTAGATAACAATTTGCCCATCGCCATCTTCGTCAATCAAATAGTTCTTGCAAAGCGCAGCGATTTTGGCGCGGAACCGCTCCCCACTCGTCGTCTTTGCGCGTTTAGCGCGGGGTCTCGCTTTGGCTTTGCGCTTCTTTGCTTTCGCCATTATTCGCACTCCTTGTCTAATATGGTTCATGAATCATGATCAACTCCGCAAACTTCACATGTTCTTGATTCTTTATCAAGAAAATTAATACCTACATAAATTCTAATCGCAAGCAAACATACAAATAAACCATAACCTATGTTGCTGATAATCATATCTGTCATATTTAACACTACCGTTTCGGGATACTTAACGCTACTGTTTCGGTGGGCCGTGTAGGGATCGAACCTACGACCAAGGCATTATGAGTGCCACGCTCTAACCACTGAGCTAACGGCCCTTATGTCGTGAGCCGAGAGGGAATCGAACCCCCGACACTCACCATGTAAAGGTGACACTCTGCCACTGAGTTACCGGCCCAATAAGATTAATCGTCTAATCCATATCCGTACTGTATATTGGTACCGATTCGTCCAGCATTGCTTTTGGCAACAGCTTCTTTCCGAAAACGTAGCATAGCCAGTTTATATATACAATCCGTGCCTTTTTCTGTAATAAAATATCGTTTACCATCAGTGTGTGAATAAAAATTCACTAATTTCATTTTCAACAATCTAGACAAGGCTTTTTCTAAATTGTCTTTCTTTTTGTATCTTGCAGAATTTATTTCATAAAGTTCATTAGACGTAGGATCTGTATACGCAGCAGTCCTACTGTACATATATAAAAAATGAAGAACTACATCACTTATTGAGCCAGACTCAACAGGCGCTCTTAATGTTTTTGGTTTAGTTGCCATTTGCAGTCTCCTTGCCATGTAGATAGCCTTTGACTAAGTCTATAACCTTTGTCCAGTTAGGATCGTACAAATCGGAAAATGTAGTCAAGTCTTTCAAAATCTTTTCCTTCATTCCTTTTTGACTGAGTTGCCACACCATTTCTAGGAACTGTTCGCCATTTGTCTTTAAGTGATGGTCTTTACCAGTCACTGGATTACGGACAGTCACATAGTCAGCATACAAATGTGGAATCATGCAATAACTGTTGGAATTTATCGCAGATTGTATCTTTTGTTCTTCAGTCGTTTTTTCTTCTTTTGCAACCTTGTTTTTATTTTTTAATGGTGGCATGTTTTGGCCTTTCGTTTATATTGTTTTCAATTTAGAACGGTTGTTAGATTATCAACGCAGAAGGGGTCACAACTGCATGGAAAAATTGATTTAATCTAACTCAAGGGGACCGTAAACTCCCTGTTGGTTCAACGATAGCACATCACAGTGTGACTTTAATCTTTTTTACCGACATTATCATTCCAAATCTTTTTCAATTCTTTTTTGCGTTTTGGAAACCAATAATAGTCCGCGTAGTAATCTACTATATCTTCAAAATCCATGCTTTCTGCTTTAGAAACGCCTGCATCATCAGTATATCCTTTATTATATAAGATATCTAAAAGTCCTCCATCGTTTTCCCAATTTGAAACCATATCCTGAATTTGATCTTTAGAAATAGCTTCCCACTCTATTATAAGAAATTGATCTATAGCTTGATCAACGATATGTTCATCGTATTCGGTCATATGATTAACCTTTCTAAAAATATCGTGTGACTTCAAGTACCTACCAACTTTTGGTCTTCACGTTTAGCCGTCGAGAAATGACGTACTAACACGAGGGGACACGACGCTCCCTTGACCGTGCGCCCTCCGAGGCTCGAACTCGGGACCAACGGATTAAAAGTCCGGTGCTCTACCAGCTGAGCTAAAGGCGCCAATTTACCACTTGACTTTATCAGCCCAGTAGGCCGCAGACATTTCTCCTTTTGCAATGTTTTTGGCATGCCGTGCTTTGAAGGATTCTCTACGCTTTCGGTAAGCTCAAGATTAACCATAGATCATTAACCATAGATCGATAATAACAGTAGGTTTGTTTACTTTGGTAGCATAAGCGTAGCATTGAGCAGTGCCACGAGTAGTTGGGTTGTACACCCAAACGACATCAGCGTGGTCAACCATCCATTCGTTACGATGGAAGTTTGAGTGGCGACCGTCGGATCCGTATACGCTGGGGCATACATAGACAATCTCTTGTGCTTTAGACAGAATGTCCTGTGCTTCAGGGGTTCTGTCACGCTCAAGCATGCTAGCTCTGCCCCAGTAGTGCTGGATATAGGTCTTGTTGGGAACAGCCGCAATGAAAGGCACATTGGCCTGAATTGCTGCTAGAGCCAACGCTTCGTCGAAACCTTCCGCCATACCGCTAATAACGGTCAGGCTATCGCCATGCTCGACCTTGGCTTGGGCTAGAAGGTTTACAAGTTGGTTACGAACTGCAATATGCTTATTGCTGTTGAGAACTAGCTGCCGAGAGCCAGTTCCCGCTATATGAAAGTTATTCACCATGCTGGACATAGATCTCTCTTAGGCATTGTGCTCTCCTTTACCATTTGGATTTTACGAAGTTTATGACATGCTGCGAAACTTCTGTTTTATGGAACGGGTCCATAAGAGTTCCTTGGATCATGGAAGCTATATCTGATCTATGGTAAGACAATAGATTATAATATGCTTGTCCATATCTCCATTTAGGGTTTTGTTGACAAACCTTTTTTACCAGCGTCTCAAAATCTTCGTAACTTATGTTGGGGTTTCTCATTCCCACATATCCTTTGGGGCTTTAAAATCTATCGTTCTAACTTTTTTTATAAATCCGGTCAGAACATAGAGCGCGAAAAGAGTTATTGAGGCTATGAAAGCCATCTTAGCTGTTATTTTGTTTTCCATAATTTGTTCTATACACTCCGTTGATGGATCGTATTTGTTTTACTATTCTTCGTCTTGTTGCAGGATCAGGTATATGTGCACCATGATGGAATCTTTCTTCTTCCGTCATGCCACCCCATATCCCGTATTCTGGATTGTTCATAGCGTGATTTCGACACCGATCTAACACTGGGCATGAGAAGCATACTATTTTTGCTTTTGCTTCTCTAATTCCCTTTGCACGCGTTCGTTCATTATCCGGCCCATAAAACAGATCCTGTTTTCCCTTGCATGCTGCTTTGTCAATCCAGGACATGTCCATTTGTTCTCTCATGCTACATGACTCTCTGAAACTTTAAGAATACGCCCTCTATTAGCGCTACACACACGGCGGCGAGTGCTGCTATTAGAGCTGCGATCACTAATGGATCCATGCAAGATTACCTTTCGTAATCAAAGTTTGTTTTATATGATAATTGCTTCAGAAGCATTTAGTTTAAGAACTAATGCTATCCGAAGCATCGTATCTAGACTTGGCGAAAAATGACCGTTCTCTATTCTATTGATAGTTTTGCGATCAAGTCCAGTCAAATAAGCCAATTTATCTTGCGACATCTTAAGAGCCTTGCGACGGCTTCGAAGCTGTTCTGCGTAAAGTTCCTTCTTTACTTTGATAAACTTGGATGCTGCCTTGCTTGGCTTATAAGTAACCTTGGATTTTTTAGCCATTTGCCCTGCCTTTCTTTTTGATTGCGCTTTTTGGCGCAGAGCCAACATAGAAAATGGATTCTGTTTAGATCTTTTCATCGAATCCTCTTTCTAAGTGGTTATAAGTTTCAATCAAATCATCAACCCACCGTAGAGAGACCTCTAAGTTTTCAACATCAAGTTCGTCTACAGAGTAATTGTTGTTCTTTACTTTTGTTAATACTGTTTTGATGTTATTTAGGTTGATTATGTGGTTTGGTTGATCTCCTATGATTATACCTAGCATATAAGTTTACATTGCCTTTCCTTAGGTTATTTCTTTTTTTTGTATGTATCTTTGATGATCTTTTCCATTTTTATCATCGAATATATTACATGGGGGGGTATTGAATGATTCAAGGAATCATTCTCTCTCTTTGCGTCCAATGAACCAAAGATAAGAACGGGTCCGATAAACTATCGCACACATGTTGTAAACAAGAAAATAGTTTCTAAAGAAATGAGTTGCAGATAAATTTATCGGCAATCCTTTCATTACGGCATATGCATCAACTATTGCATGCATGTATTCGTTTATTGTTAGATGGTCTGTTTTGGAATTTTGAAAAATGTCTTTTATAATTACATCAGGGTTGTTTGTTAGAACAGCCGCATCTTTGTGGGATGGTATATAAAGACACTTTACTGAATTCTGTTTACCATACATTTCCGGTGTAACATTGTGATGTATTGGGTAGGTATAGTGGGACAAATCTGTTCTTGTGACAGGCATAATTATTTTGTCACTTCCACATAATCACTCATCTTGCTTTTTACTCCGTTGTTGGCAATGGATTCTGCTCTACAATATTTTACCACATCCGGTGACGCGTTAAAAGCATGGTTCAACAATGATCCTTTTTCATACGGGAATGAAATCGTATAAAGATCTACTGCTTCATTTGTATCATTCGTGCAATGCACGACGATAGCATCTGGTCGCGAACCATTGTAAGAATAGTATCTTAAAGTAATTCCGAATGTGGACAAACCAACTTGTCTAATTCTATTAATTACTGGTGCATTGATATAGAACACTTCACGACGCACGGTCGTGGTAGTTACTGGTGGGACTACCGTGGTTGTTGGAGAAACAACTGTCGTGGTTGTCGTCGTAACTACTGTCGTTGAAGTGGTGGGTGATACGGTAGTTGTGGTGACTGGAACGGTGGTTGTGACCGGCGGAATGTACGACGCATCAATCAACTTGAAAAGATCAAGTCGTTTTGTTACTATTCCGCTGTATTCGTCCAGTGATGTTGCTGCTGCTTGCTGCAGTTCAAGCACAACTCTGTTTACTGGTTGTTTTCCAAATTTACTTCTATATACGGCTATTGCTCCGGTCACGTGTGGTGCAGCCATTGAAGTCCCTGAAGCGGTTCTATAGCTTCCCATCAGTCCTGCAGACTTGATTGTTTGACCGGGTGCAGATAGCGTGGTGTATTGAGAAACGTTGGAAAATGTGGTAACTTTACCGGTATAGGTTGACATTGCAGCTACGCTAACAGATGAAGATATGCACGCAGGTGAACTCATTCCCACAGAATAAGAGTTGCCTGCAGATACCACCGTGGCAATACCTTTGTTTTTCAAGTCTTCGATTGCTGCCGTCATTTCCGGCAGATATGTGTCACACGTAGCTTCGAATATGGTACCTGTGCCCAATGACATATTGACTGCGGCAATGTCGTATTGGGACGATATTACTGAAACCCATTTTAGTGCAGCGATGATGTGCTCATCGTACGCTCGCCCATAAGGGTCAAATACGTTCACGGCAATGATACCTACGTTTGGTGCAACGCCGGACATTGATGAACTGTATCCGGCGGCGATACCTGCGACATGGGTTCCGTGAAAGTGTACCGGTTTTGCTGCTCCTTCACCAATCATTTCTTCAGTGCCGTTGGGACATATATCAGCAAAACATGCTTCTAAAACGACACGGTTTTGAAAAAATGGATGCGCTTTTTCTACGCCAGTATCTATGATTACAACGTTGGTTCCAGAACCGTTGAATCCAGAATCATGGGCAAATTTTGCTCCCATATAAGGCACAGAGATGTCAAGATCAAACTTGAACTGCACTCTGTTTTTTGGTTCTGGTATTTTTGGATCAGGAAGTCGTTGAACTTTAATATAATTGTAGGACTCTACAATTTCAGAAGCTTTTTGGTTTAATGTCTTTTCTTCAGCAATGTAATCGTTATCTTTTGCTCCGGCGTTTGTAACTGGCGCAATAAGCAGCGGTATTGTTGCTAGAATAAAAATATTTCTTATTTTAATCATATTTATTTTAGTGTTTCCATTTCACTGTTTGAATGTATATTATAGCTAATGTATTCTTACTATGGGCATTAGAAATCGCCCCTTTTTTTGGCATCGATTTTTGCTTGTAACCAGGCAGGACGCGGGTTGTCCTGATAATGTTTAGACAATATCTGTGAGACGAACCCTTTTGTCATGTCTGGTGTTGGCACGATGCCGATCTTTTTCAATGCTCGTATCTGACTGGGAGTTGGAGAATCAGATCTCCACGCCGCATCAGAATCGAGCAGTGAAAGCGAACCTGGGCGGTGTTCTTGTACCCATGCATCCGAAGCCGCAAAGGCTTGTCGTATGTCAAGAACATGCCCCAAGTTTTGTTTGTAGTTGTTTTCGGTAGTGTGGTAGAGAACCACCCATCTTCCTAGTGCGTCTTGATTTATGGTCAGTGTTTCCTTGTTATTGATGTTAAGTTTGTAAACATTTTCAGGAAGTTCTGACCATATCAGTCTTGAATACTGCATGACGATGTGGCTTGGTGGTACGGGCATGAAGAGATCTACTTCTTCGAAATTCGCTACGATGTCTTCCATGCTGTAGCATCGATTTGCTCTTACGGGTGAGATTGCTTGTAGTGCTTCATATTCTTTTGCAACTTCAAGCAAGTCTCTTCCTTTCAGATTGAAATCAGGTGGAAGACCAAGCAAAGTTGGAAGACCTAAGGGTTTCTTTCCTTTGGTTACGTCGCATATATCGACTACGGTACAATGCTCTTTGCCTTCGTATGGTCTTGTGCCTCTACCAACTATCTGTGTATATAATAGGTTTGATTTGGTTGGTCGAGCAAGAATTATTGCCTGTACTGATGGTTCGTCGAACCCCTCAGTGAGAACTCCCACATTTATCAAAACCTTAAGAGAACCGTTTTTAAAATTTTGTAAAATGTTTGATCTTTCATCATGCGGTGTGTCACCTATGATCAGGTCGGCAGATATTTTCTTGCTTTTAAACTCTTTTAATAGTTGTCTTGCGTGATCGATTCCAGCGGCGAAAACAAGGGTTTTCTTAGAAGAACATAACTTAACATAAGCATCGACAACAAGCTTGTTGCGGTAACTATTGTTAACAGCATCTTCGAGCTGTGATTGAATGAAATCGCCATCATTTACCTCCACATTGGTTAGATCCACATTCGTTGATATTCTGTATCCAACCAATCTGGCAAGCCATCCCTGCTCGATTAAGTCTTGTATGGTTTTATAATACACGATTTCTTGAAACACATCTATCAAGCGTGTTGAGTCCCCGCGCTGGGGTGTGGCTGTTACACCAAGCAAAAAATCAACATTAAAATAGTTCATGATTTTCTTGTATGTTGGTGCAGCAGCATGATGTGCTTCGTCCACAATGATTGACTTGAAATATCCTTGATCAAACTTGGTGATTCTTTCAGAATCAAATCTTCCCAAAGTTTGGACAGAAGCTACGACCACATCGACTTTTCTGGCGACCTTTTCTGCCTGTTCTATTTCCACTACAAGTTCTGGGTTGTAGGATTCGATCTTGTCCTTGGCTTGATGCAATAATTCTGAGCGATGTGCCAGTACCAGCATCGGCGTCAAGGACGGGTCGATTTTTGGAATATGGCTGAATATTACGGTTTTGCCTGAACCAGTCGGTAAAACAATAAGTTGTTTGCTGATACCTTTATTTCTAAAGGTTGTTACAGCTTCCAATGCTTCTTGTTGATATGGTCGTAACTTTGTCATATATTCCTATGTTGAAGAATAGGTCTCTTCCAACGAAACTACTTCTTGTTTAATAGAGTCTTTTATTCTCTGTCTTGGAACTTTTTGAGAAGAAACACTCTTGTAATAAACGGTGGTAGTTCCGTGTTTGGAAGTGTATTTTTTGCGATTATCTTTTTCTATCTTTGGTAACAAGGAAGTCAATTGTGCTTTTGCCATTATGCGGCTCCTTTCATTTTAGTGTATACTCGACGCGGCACCCAGAGCGGTGCAGTAATTACTTTTACGACAAAGAATCCAATCTTTGCCATATCAGAAACGGGTTCTGACAGTTTTTCTTTTGCGTGTTGATATCGATTTCGTTCAGGCGTTTGTCTAGCTTTCGGGCTGTCATAATTCCAGTACAGGAATGTATAGCCTGGAATTGTCAGGAAAGTAGACAAAACACCTGCAGTCATTACAATCAGACCAGATGCTCCGAATGCAAGACCCATCAAATAAGATACAAGCAGCGAATTCAAAAGATTGAATAGCTTGCTTTTGTAGCTCCATTGACGCCACAAAGGAATCTTTGCTGCGATCATGAGCTCTAGGATTGCTGAGAACACTGTGAGTAGAAATACCATTGCTAACATATTAGTATTTAAAAACTCCTTTGTTTAGACTATTCATTTCATTGGCGAATGCTTTTTCGTCGACTATCATAACACGATAGCCAGACTCAGACAAATATTTCAACATATCTAAGTATGAGAATGGTGAGTCGTCTATGTGCGAGTAGATAAAAAGACACTCTACGATTGGATCTACTTTACCGATAATATCAAATGATAAGATATTCTCAGACCAGATCAATCTGTTGTTTTCTTTTGTATATTGAATTTCGCAACCATAGGCTTGACTATCCGATGCAAGGAACACCACGAGTGATTCCTTGCTGTATATCGGTAGCGCATTCTGTGGATTGAAATAAGGATTTGTTGCAGGATGTACTGCAAGCATTGTGACACTTGAGGATGCGGCAACCGCTGCAAACATCAACGCAGATATTGAGCTGTAGTAATCTTGGGGATCATCTTTGATGCAATCTCTGGTGTAGCACACGAAATTTTTTTTGTTTGAACCATCAAAGCTGGCCACAAAAGGATTTACGTATGATTGATTGAGAATCAAAGATTCCATCGATGATTGTAAAAGAATGAGTTCATTTTTTAGTTCCGGTACCATCTTCAGCATTTTATCTAAGGAATCACTGTTATTTTTTGTATCGGTCATTTTTTGTCCTTTAGCATTTTCTGGGCCATCGAATAGGCGATTGCGTATTCAATGACACCAAAAACTGCGTATGTTTCGATTATGAACAAAGACATTGCCGCGATAAATGCCGATATCGATGCTGTGGTGATCATCACCAGCAATAGCAACGATGCGGATAAAGCCCAACTGGACACCAAAGCAACTGCTTTGACTTCCGGTTTTTGTACATACGATTGTATTTGTTTAAAAACCTTTGTGGCTTTACCGTAAGATCGGGACACCAAACTTTTGCGCGATGATTCCATATCGATGATATTGAAATTTTTACTTTCCAGTTCGTTGTATATGGTTTCAAACTGGCCGTAGGTTATCGTAGTATCTTCAGGCATTTTCTTCTTCGCTTTCTTTAATTTCTACTTTCATTTGTTCATATGCGTCTTTGCCGATAACGAACGCGAATGAACATACGAGCGTTATCACTACAAAGACGATTGTATACAACAAACTGCCTAATATAAACATTATCAACATTTCCATTTTCTTTGACCCCGTTATCTTTGGTGAATATATATTATATAAGGTATCTAACTTTCAAAGTCATCGATGATTCTTTGAAAGTTTTCTTCCATTTCGTAATCATAAGGATGCCTAGAACTATTCAGGGGGCGAATAATTCTAACATTATCCTTGTGCATCGATTCAAGCAGTGACTCAATAACTTTATTCCGCTGTCTGACCATGTTTATAAATATACACATGCATGCAGTCAATATAAAGTTGGTTATCACTAACAATGCGTAAAGCATGATTTCCTTTCAGGTTGCGTGACATAGAGCCTGGTAGATTCTGAACACCAATTAAGTGTTCGCATCAACCAGGCCCTATGAACGCGTTTGGGGATTATTTTATGCTCAAAGGACGCAAGTCAGACTTGACATCCTTCAACGCCGGCGCGGTATGCGCTATCGGTGAATATTGCTTGTGGAAGTTCTGGAACTCCACTGGATCCGTGAAGGTGTGGATGACACCGTCAGGGTCCGTGTAGTCCCATGATTCCACACGAATATCTTCCGTGTAGAGCTTGCCGCGGTCGTTTTTGTGCAGTTTCAGCACTGAACCAATTCCGTAGAATATGAGCGCACGTTCGAGGTACGGATATACGATACGGTTCATGACAATCTGGTCAGTTACATTACCTTCAGCTGTCGGAAACTTTATCGATGAATGCAGAAGCGCAAGAGCATAATCATGCTTGTCTTCTTCGCATTCGAATGTTTCGATATGTTCCGCGATCTTCTGGTAGATCTGTTCCCATATGTCACGACCGATACTTCCGGTGAACGATGCATTCATACTGTTGGAAAGGTAAATTTCCTTGCGGAAACGCCTTATGTCACTTTGGGCATGTAGAACTAGGCGATCGCCGAGAATTGAAACATTCTCGACTGGTCGCGCATTCGCTTGTGCCCATTCGTTGACTTTCTTGGCGTATTCCGTAAAGTAGCTTTTGCACAGTAACTGGAATTGCGTGGGTTTGCCTTCGTAAAGCTCGACATCCGCATCTGGATAACGCAAGGCGAACTTGCGATCATGCCAGTAGTATGCGTCGATTGGTCGTTTGGCTTCCATGACTTCTTCGAAGATTTTCTCTGCTTCCATGTCGATTGCGACACGGTCTTCGATTACGTCAGTTTGGGTGCATCCGTCAATCGCCGCTTCCATGCTGCATAGCTGCAGTGGTCGGTGCTTTCCGATTACCAGGCTGTGTAGCATGACGGTATTGACATAACCGCCGACGCTTCCATTGGCCATTGAATTCCTAACATTCATCAAGAAATCTTCGACCGTGTACTCTGGTGAGTACTGGATCTTTGATTCCATGTTTTTGCTAGGCAGGCCCGTGTAGGATACCGAACCGTCGCGAATTGCTTCGCTCAAACGCTTCGGCCAACGCCGGCCATTGACCAATGGGAACGCATGCTCTTGACCGTTCGAATCCTTCCATCTGGGGAACTTTTCGCCTTCAACATACTTGAAGACGCTGTATTCTCCATAACCGTTCGGGCAACGATTGACGACGACGACTTTCTGGCCATCCATTTCACCACCTTCGATGGTGCGATAGTATAGCTTGAAGAAGTCGTCGGCATCGTGACCGCCGTGGGATTCGGACATTTCCAGCCAGTCGAGGTCATTCACGACATGGACTCCAAGGTCCAAACAGCGTCTTATGGTTCCTTGCTCGACGATGCCGTCCCAGCCTGCCATGCGTGCCAACGATTCTGATATCACCTGTTCGTACAACGAGCAAGGTATTGGAATGCGTTTTTGCAAGGGTTTGGCGTGGGATATGGCAAGCGTCTTGAAGAGCCAAGGTGAGTTCGTGATGCTGAGTCCCATTGCCACCCATCGATAACCGATGTATGTCAGTCGGGAATGCAGCTCTTGGTCGTCGATGGTGCGGGAATCATCCTGGTCATCTTTCCAAAGTCGCATGTATAGGCGCTTGTAGTCTGACAGGATTCGTCCTTCCGTGACTTCCTTGAACATTTTCTTGTACTCTTCTGAGAGCCAGTACTCCATATCGGACTTTCTGAACAACTTGGGTAAGTTGATCAGTGTTTGGATGTCCGTCGTGGTGCCTTTCTTGGCGAACTGGGGTTCTGCGATCAGGTACCAGTATTTGCTGTTGGCAACTTCTTCCTTGATGTTCTCACGCGTGGTGATTACGTCTATTCCTTCGGGAAGTTCCGCAACGAACATGTTACCTTTGATCATGCCCAGTTTGCCAATGATTCTGGCATTGTATACGTATTGTGTTTCCAGGTCCTTGATCATCTGTGAACGCAACTGACCGTCGTAATAGTATTCCAACGGATCAGTGGATGATTGGGGATTGAACACGGGAATGTTGCGCAGCATTGTTTGATGCAACCGCGTACTGACTACGAATGCGCCGTCGCACAGGCGTGCGTACACTTTCGGATCTTTCATCCATTGTGGCACTTGTGTGCTTCCGTCGCTGAAATCATAGTCGGAGTATTGGGTTGCGTCGGCAATGTACACGTTTAGTTCGTCGAACTTGGCGTTCAACAATGTCGGACGGTACAGCTGCTTTGCGCGTTTCGGTGTCTTGGGGCCACCTTTGATTTCGAATCCGACATCCTTGAGTGCGGAAAGCCAGCCTTTCTTGTTTCCGACTCGCAGGAACATGAGCTTGGTTTTGTCAACCACCGCCATGCAGATTCGTGGGTGTCGCGCTAGTTGCTCGACGATCCGGTACTCCCAACCGTTCCGGGGGATCGGTAGGGCTGATACACGAAAATCGTCTTCGTCTTCATCCGTGTCTTGCAGTATATCTTTGATCGGTCCTACGTTGTAGAAACCGACCTGGTGGTTCTCAAGACTTCGGAGGGGCCCCCCTTTTCGTCCTGTGAACCGTAGTGCTGGTTTGTATGTTTCTTCTAACGGCATGTTTCCATCCTTTACCGTAGTTGATTGATAGGTTGCTTCCAAAGAACATTCGAATTAATTCTTTGAAAGGTATTGTTGTATTAGTGTAACCGAATTTTTATTACTGTAGCCATTTCAGATAGCGCAGGCGGGGCCTGATCCGGCTCTGATTCATAAACGTAACCCGATGGGTAGTTTTGTATCTGTGTTGTGTCGAATTGTTTAGATGATCCGATCCATATGTACAAACCTTCCCCCGGCTCTTTGGGTAGCCATGGTCCGTTTATATGCCATGTTCTACCGTAGAGATCTTTTTCTACCGCAACGAACTGTAGATAACAGGGTTTTTGCGAATAGAGAAGACAGTTTGCGTAATACTTATAGTTGGCTATTCCGTACAGATAATCTATGTCATCCAATGACAAGATTTTTGATTTTTTGGAAAGCCGTCTAAAGATATTGGTGAATGAATCGTACAGTTTCATAGTCGGTGTAGGAATTGGGTTTGTCATACGAAATTCCTTTACCGATTATTCGTAATCGTCTGATTCGATCTCAACTGAATTGGCGATTGGTTCTTCTGGGGTGACGAAATTCTTTGCGCTTTCGTACGGAGTCTTGACAATTTCTTTGACTCCTTCCGAAAATGTTGCTGTTGCAACCGTTCCGGTGATGACTGCGCCCTTGCCAAGTTTCTTGGCTGCTTTCCAGGTTCCGTAGCCGAGTCCGGCAACGATAACGGCTGGAAACATTACGCCCCACCGTCCGGTTTTGCGCACGATTTTTCCTGCGTAATACATTGGTTTCATTGTTCTTTCCTTTTGTTGTAGGTATTGTAGGTGTGCGTTGTTGGACCAGACGCACCCCTGGTGTTGGTTACCTAGTGCTCAAGCGCGCAATTGTCGAAGAAGTTGACCACTGCGTTGACAACGCCGGCTACGCCGACGATTGCAAGTGAACTGCCGACGATGTCGACCCACTCTTCTCCGTTTCCGATTCCGTAGGTACCGAGCACTGAAGTGTCGGTCAACCATACGATCAGTACGGTGAGAAGAATGAACAGGTTGTCCTTGTCGCCGAGCACTGGAATTCGGTTTACAAAACCGAGGTTGGTGCTGACAAGATGTGTGACCTGGGCAGCCACAAATCCGATAAGGATCGCCAATGCTAGTGTATACATGTTATTTTCTCCTTGTTGTTGGTAAGTTATTTCTTTTTTGCTTTATTCTATCTCAAGATTTGGCTTCTTGAGAATTCATTATTACAGGTCCACTTGAAATTGTTTTTTGATTTCTTCGATATCAAGATTATAAGCAGGATCGGCAAGATCGTGGCTTATCTGCAGCAGGGTGCTATCAAACACGTCCAATGCGGATTCGTACGGATCGTTTTGATCGTAGTTTACTTGCACGCCATGATCTGATTCGAAATCAGTTCGGGCCTGAGGGTTCTCAGGTGAAGTCATCATAAGCTCAAGGGACTTGGCAAGTGCTTCAACATAGCGTTGCTGTATGATACCGGTGGTCAAATTCAGGCGATCAAGATAATCTTTTGTGGGTTCAGGTGGTTGAAGGACATACCGACTAGCAGTAAATGCGGTATTCACCATATTGTTAATAAGGGTATACGCTATTTCTATATATCGGTATTGTAGGGGTTGTTCAATGGGTGGCATTTTGTCTCCTTTTGTAGTTTCATATAAAAGTGTATGAATTTGACCAGAATCAAATACATCGCATATAAACAAATCAAAGCTATATAATATACTGTTTTACCTACATGGTGAATCAGCACATATATGGTCGCAATGATGTTGAATAGTGCGATGGACGCAATAAGTCTTTTAATGTTATTCATAGGCTTTGTATGTGTTTGAATGATGTGGGTGTATCATATTACTCATTTGTGAGGTATTGAGGGTTGCATTTGTGAGCCCACTTTTTACCCCAGGTGCATGGATCCCACGGTGACCATCCTGATAAATCGTACAGCAGTTTGCCTGCTTTGAGATTTGTCAACGGATCCAATAGGGGCTTTTGTGTACAGATATCCATCTTTAGACACAGTGCAGCCCATTTGTTTCTTTTTAGGTTGTAGTTGATTCCATTGATCTGTAACAGACCAGTGTCTGAACGGTGGTTCCATTCAGATACTCTGATCACATTACAGTTGTCATCAACGACATCGCCGCCGCGAAGGTTGGGACAACCGCCAGACTCTCTTAAAATGATCTTTTCGAGATTCGGCAGGTGTTCAGGTTCCCAGCCTGCTTGGATGGCGAGATCAGACAACCAGGAAACGTCTCCGTGTCTGAATCGGATGGTTGGTAGCGTGGTGTCTGCCTGAAGTATTTGTGGTTCTTCAGATGGGGTAATGCTCGTGAGCTGACGTATGGTTGTTTGTACCACAAGGGTACTCGGGGGCTCCGAACTATTGTCATGCAGATCATTGATTGCGTATAGTCCTAGAAGATTTATGATTGCCAATGTTCCGGCTATAATGTACTTTAACGTATCTTGTATGAACATTCTATTTCGCTCCTTTGCGTTGTTCACGTAAGTAGGCGAAACAAGAATAAGTTTACCCTTACGAACGGCAAGTTCCTATCCTTATTTCACATTTCATTCGCTAGCCAGTATTGAGCTAGCTTATTTACTTTGTTTATCTGGGGAATATTTCCCTGCCCATTCCTTGATGGGCTGTATCCAGTATATCAGATTGCGATATATGGAAATCTATTCTTTGTATTATAGTAACATTAGTTTAGTTTTGAGCAATTAAACGGCATTTTTTTGAGTTATATTTCTTAAAATTTGGTCATATAAACTCATATAATTTTTTGCGCATTTTTCGGTCGAAAGCTAAAAAAAGTTAGATTTACAGAATTTTACGTTACAAACATATATATTATAGTGATAAGCTATATAAACCTATATAATTTTATAGGTTCAACATTTCAGAGTCTTTTGACTTTGATTGGTTTTTCGAAAAAGTCTTTATCAAATTCATTTTTCCGAAAGTTTGAATATATAATATTTTGATAAAGTTTATTGAAAAGTTCAAGGTCGTAGAGATTCTTTTCGTCACCTTTTGGATGAATGAAGTCGCGAATCATTCCTACGTAATCCCATCCTGAGATGTCGTCTACGATCCAAGTGTATCGTGCAAGCACTCCCTTTTTAAAGGATCGTTCTATCTCGTAAGTGGCTGATGTGGATTTGGCAAGGTTCTGGGTGATCCAGAGAAACTTCTTTCCGTTCTTGTTTGGTATGCGTACTTGAGAGTAATTGTCTGTTACTTTAACCGGGTATTGTTGCGAGTTAAATTCCAGGAATTTTTGACCTGTCCACAGGTCGTCGTGCAGATCAAAGTACTTGCGTTGCTGTTGCGGTATTGCTTGGTATTCCGGGCATTTTAGGTAGAAATGCCGTGGCGCAAATTGGGTAAAATAATACCTAAAATCGTCGTAAGAACTCATAGTAAATATTGTATTCTTTCTTGTTTTTGTGCCCTACCAGCTAAGCGAAGTGATGTTCGTAGTGGTCCTAACAAGGGGGTTGTTAGGGATGGAATCTCCGATCATCGGTGCTTTGGCCTAGCTGGCAGGAGCGAGCCTTATTGCTGGGTTGGTGTGTCTAGAAGCTTTTGGGCTTCCACTACACGCACCGGGGCGCTTTTCTGGGCCGCCGGTTTGGCAGTGGATTTGTAGTACTTCTGCCACACCTTTTTGTTGTCGGTTCGAGCTTTTCGACCTTGGGTTGGTGTCCCAATCGACATCAGGGTGATGAGTGAGGTTGGGCCCAGGTTGTTGTCGAAGTATTCTTTTCCGTGCTGTTTGTAGTAGTGTTCTACGCGCACTACGCAGCCTGCTTCACGCAAGAATTGTATTGCTCTTTTTACGTTGTCAATGTCATTGGTTTTGGACGCCTTGAAGATTTGGGATACTGCAATGCGTTTTTGGGGCAAGAGGGTTGCGATGATTCTCTGGCGTAGTCCTTGCCGTGAATTGATATCGATGTTGATGGACGGTTTGATGCTGCCTAGGAACAGATTCTTGTCATCATCTGATGCTTGTTTGGGCTGGGCTTTGTCAAGATACTTGGTAGGGATACCGGCGAGTTTGCCACTATCTCCGCCGGTGTAAAGTATCTTTACAGGTTTTGAGCTAGTTTGAAGTGCCGATCCGTTGAGGTTTTGCTTTGGCTTTTGATAGTTTTGCGGTTCGATGACTTCGGTTTGGATGGCTGTGTCTTTGGCCCAAGGGAAAGCTTGGACAAAGAGGAGTGCTTCGGCGACGTCGCCTTCTATCACAAGATGGGTTTTGTTGAGGGCGTTGATGTGGATTTTCATGGTGCGTGGTATCTTTCTTCTGTTATGGTTGTTATTGTTGTATCGTTATTCTATTGGTAAACCTATGACTCTGTATGAGTTTTGTCGTCCTAACGGTGTTTTTTCATCTTTATCCCGATTGTCGGCGCTAAAAATTATTTTTATTTTTTATCATCCTTGCTTTCGAGATACAAGTTGTATCCAGCAAGGGCGAGACACAGAGCGGCGTAGGCGAGAAGGAAGACGGTGAATCCGTTCATGAATCGATGAGACAGATATTGTCGTCTGATAGGATGTATAGGTGGGGGTTTGATGGTTCGATGCCGGTTAACCATTCGTTGTATGCTTGGGCGCATAATAACATTGGTTGTCCGTGTAATCTGACGATGATTGTTGTAGATAGCTGGATATAGGATACCGGGGGTGGATGTTGTGTGCTGGCATGATGCGCACACATAACATTCTAGTGTAGTGCTCATATCACTCATTGTGTGTTGTGCATATCCTGTAGATGGTTCTCTAGTATAGGGGTTTTTATATACGTTTTGTTCTGGGTTCCCGCTTGCGGTGGGTGTTTTTTTGTGGTTGTGTAACATTTTGTTGTGTTGTTCTACGTGGAACATTAACTTTAATTTAATTAAACTAATATTATATTGTAGTTGTTAACTTGTTGTCTCCAGCTGCTAGGGTGACCACTAACCACGTAATGTGGTCACTTACTAGCAGTGTGTGTGTGTGCGGCAATTATGCAATTGTCACGTTGTACATTCTTTTGAAATCTCTTCGCATTGGGTGGTAGGCTGATTCAGTGGCGTGAGTGGTGTACACTGGACCTTTGATCTGGGGAGGGGGGATGATCTTGAAGGTCCCATTCTTGTTACGCTCTATCTGAAAGCCTAACCGCTTGAGTTCCTTTAAGACATCTCGCATTTTACCGCTTTGATGTTGCCTAGGCATATGTATTACTCCTTTGTGTTAATTGTTTATTGTCGCCTGGATTGGTTCTAGTATAGAACATCTTTATAATCCTTTGCAAGTCTTATATGATATTTTTTGCGTACTTTTCGATACACTAATAAAAAATATTAATATCTATAATATTATTTTAAAGTGTATTTTTGAAATCGCGCAAAAAGACAAATAAGTTGGGCCGTTCCGGCCTAACAACAAATTTTTTATAATGTTGTAATACTATGTAAGAATCCAGTGAGATGCATCATATGTGTGTGTGTATGATGCATCCCACTGTACAGAGGGAGTCTGTAGTGTTCTTAGTGTGATTTTGGAATGACAAGTACGTTCATGCCGTTGTCCTCAATGATGGAAACCCAAACAATGCGGCACGCGTCACAAACCCAGTGTTTGCGCGTGTCGTCAATGATCAGGTCACAATCACGAACTTCGCGTTCTTCGGTGAGTGTCAGTTGTCTTTCTCTCATCGCAGTGTTGTGTATCGTGCATTCCATTACTTTGTCTGTCCATTCTCGTATCATTGAACGCCCCGGTTTTGGCGCAGTGCAGTTGGGTGTTGTTGTCTGCTTGTGCGTTTTTGTAGTTCTTTGGTGCGGGTGTTCATTTTGTGGATTTGCCAGGCCGCCATGAGCGAATACACTGCTAGTCCACCGATGATGAACTCGTAGTACGTTTTCATTACGCTACCTCTTCTTTTTCTGGTTGTATTCCTTTGATTTGGCAGACCAGTTGGTAGAACGCTTCGATTATCTGGTCTTGTTGGCTTTCTGCTGGCTGGCAAAAGAACCATTCTTTGTCTTCGATCAGGCCTGCTTCGTTGCATGGGTAGGCGATGATTTGGTTCTTTTCAGGGTAGAATCCGATGATGACATGGCCACAGATTGGGCTGTTGGCTGTGTTGGCAAAGAATTTCTTTATGAACCCTGGTTTGACTTCGAACAGGTGTGTGTGTGCCTGGTCGAGGTCGGTGTTGCTGATGAATGTCATTGTTCTGGTCATGTTCTTTTTACCTTCTATCTGGTTGAGATTTGACTGTTGACAATTATTTTCATTTTTGTGTGTGTTGGTCCCTCTCATCTTTGTATGGGTTACAAAAATGTTTGGTGTGGCCCCTTTGTTTTACATCGCGGGGCCGACGATGGATTGGTTGGGTTTTCAGCCTAGTGGGTCTGAGTTTGCGTCCAATGTCTTGAGTGTGGGAACTTGCGTTGCGTTGTCGGTGTTTTGACCGTCACGGACGCTGTTGCGCCACAGGTCGACATTGATCGTCTGACCGTCCACTTCGAGGTCGAATCGGCCGCACGGCGCGTTGGTTGGCGCGTAGAGGTCGGTGAACTCTGGCTGCTTGGTGGTTTCGTTGATGCGTGCGATACGCTGTGAACCTGACCAAACTTGCACGTATTGCGATGAAGCGTTGCGCAGTTTGGTGATTTCAGCGTTGATGTCTTTGACCTTCTTGTCGGTGAGGTTGTCGTTCTTCTCGACTTCCTTTTCCAGCACGAAGGCTGCTTGACGCATGCCTGAAACACGGTTGAGCTGGTTGGTCATCGCATCTACGAGATTGATGAAACCCTGCTTCGGACCGTTCTTGATGTACTTGTTGATCTCGATCTTGTCGCGATCCTGTGAGCTGAGCTCAAAGAAGTTGACTTTGATCGGATTGTCGGTCTTCAATGCTCGTTCCATGCGCTGTGGGCGACTGGCGTCACGCGTTGCTTTCTGCATCGCTGACACGTCGTCGTAACCACCGAGGTCACGGAACAGGTTGAAGGTGTGCTCGATCTTGTCGGGATCGGCACCCATCTGCTGGAAGTACAACTGGAATCCACCCAGCGTGTAGTTCATGCCCATGCGCGACAGGTGTGCCAGGAACTCCTGGTCGGAGTACTTGGTGCCTGCTTGCGCGTTGGCGATGTTGCGCCACACGGAGTACAGCGGGACGAGTTTGCCACCATCTTCGACGGAGATTTCCATGTCGATGCTGGAGAACATACCAGTTACGATGTAGTAGTCCGGTGATGCATTGGTTGACGGTTGCTTGCGGGTTTGACGCAGCAGCGTGAGACGGCTCAGTTTGGCCGCCTTCAGCGTTGCGAATGCGTTGACCTTGGTACCGTCGATGGAACCCTTGAATGGCGTTTGCTTGCCCACCCGCAGGTTGATCGTGTTGCGTACGAGTTCGAGTACCTCTGGGTTCTCGAATGCCGAGAAACCTGAGAGACCTGTCCCGAACTGTGTGTAGTCCAATGACATTGTAGTTGCCTCTTTTTCTTTGTTGTTGGTTTTTGTTTTGCTTTGATTCATGCGGAGACTTGCGATCTCCTTGGTTTTGCATGAATTTTTTATGAATTGTAGCCCTGCTTGAAGGACTCCACACCATTCTTGGTGACCTTGACGGTCTTGCCAGGGACCTGCTTTGCTGCAGAGATTCCTTTGCCCGTCAATTTCACCAGTTTCTTGGTGAGTTTTCCAGCCTTCTTGCTGACTGTTTCCTTGTTTTCTTCTTCATTGTTAATAGCCATCATTTCCTCCTGTTGGCCCGATAAACCAACTAAGTATCCATTCGATGATTGCTTCAAACATTAAGGTCTCCTTGAATATTTTTTAGGATAGATAATGCTTCGTTACATCGCTTGAATTCATAGCTGATGTTGTTTTTCTTTGTTGGCTTGACCGCCTCATAAACGGTCAAGAATGACCAGAGTTATGCACTGTCAGTTGCGCGCTTCTGCTGGCGGTTTCTCTGACTGTGCACTGGTGTGGCACGGGACTCTGGGGCTCCGTGGCCGATCATTGTTTGAGGGAGGGGGATGTGACCGGCTGATTGCATATTAGAATGGTTCCTTGTCGAACCAAGCCTGTTGTCCGTTGGGGTCCTCGATGAAACCAAGGTCTTTTTCCCCCATCAGGATCAGGTTGTAGTAATACTTGACGATTTCTATTCCATGTTGTTTGTCTACCACATTCATGTGAATAGCTTTCGTTTCTCCGTGACCGGCGTATACTTCCAGTACCACCATCCACCTGAAGTACTTGTCTGTACTCGGGTCTTTTATTCTCCCGTCTTCTGTCACGTGTATTACGTCCGTCTTTAATTTGCTGTATACCTGGACTCGTTGTATCTTGCCGATGAGGAGTTCTTGTGGGAATCCGTTCCGCACCAGTTCGATACCGGTTTCATAGCCGGGTGTACCGTATTCGTCTTCGTCCACCAGCCACCTGAGACCAAGTGTCTTTCGGAACTGCTCGTAGTGGTCTACTTCTGGGTTTGTTTCGTTCATTTTGGTTAGGCCTTGTTCGAGTAGTGGTCGAAGATGTCTTGCATTTCTTGGGTCTTGAACCCATCTTTGGTCTTCTTGCTTGGAACCTTGTCTCTGGTCACAAACAAACTGACGATGAACATCACCGAAAAGGCGATGAGCATCCAGATGAGTTGGGCACCCATTACTGCTTTGGTTAACTTCCATGATGACATTGCGTTCTCACTTTCTAGGTGTAGAGGTATTGCTTTGGATAGATGACCATTTTGTCCATTTTGTTCTGGATGTAATTGTTCGTTTCCACCATCGTCGTTATCGTGCTGAACCACTGGTCGACGATTGCTTTTGCTTGACCCCATTCATCACACTGCATCGTGTAGTGGTAGAAGTCGCTTGCATCGCCGGTCGGTGATTGAACCGAGAACTCGATTCGGATGTCCCATTTCTCGTACGGTGTCGTTACTTCGGTCTTGATCGCGCAGAACGAACTGATCATTCCTTTCGGAAGACTGTATCCGTTCGGACGATAGACGATGAACCCGTAGCTGTCGTGGTGTTCGCTTCGAGATGAAGTCCTTTCGATCTTCAACTCTTTTTCGTTGGATATTTCGTTCATTGTTCCTCCTCTAAGGTTGATTTACTATTTTTTTTTCACGGCGCCCTATGTGTTGCTCCGAAGATATCAACACACTCCGACATCCTTTGGGGCGGGCCAACCCAGTTCACAATATGTTTCGATTACCTCGTACGCGATAATCACGGACAATACACCATTCTCCGTCTAACCTGCCGGTCTTCGCCAGGCAAGCGCAACCCTGCTATGTGATTACGGTTGTGCAGGGAAACATCTAGTCGTGTTGGAGTTTGCCTTCCATACGATCGAACCAAGCCAACTTCGCCAGCTCTGAAGGTCCAAACATCTCTTCGAAACATTTGGCATGAGTACCGTTGATCATGAACTCACGTTCATCCGGTGTCTTGTCGGGAAAAACATCCTGAATGTACCGACCTTCTTCCTGCCAAGCAATCCATTGGTCAAGAGTGATCTGATACATACCTTCTGTCTTGCAATGGACACAGAAATTGTGCACCACCACCGCATCCCCATTTACTTCTACCTTTGTTGCAATCACATTTCCTCCTTGATCCATTTTGGTTTGATCATTACTTGCGATTTCTGTATTGCTTTGTCCAGGCACTCGTCACAAATGATTGCCTCGTAACAATGCCCGTCGAAATCCGAACCATAACCCGCAACGACATCGAAATTGGTGCCATTCGCGATACAATCCGGATACTTCACTTTGTCCACACCCAACTCCACGTAAGCAAGCGCCTTTTCACAGACGATACATGGAGTCGCAGGACCAAACGCATTCGTTGGTTGAATATTTTTCACAGTCATGTCCTTTGTATGAGTTGTTGATTGAATATCCCTGCCGTATTTCAAGGTTCAGTTGCTATTTTTTGAAATGTCCTGCGTGGACGGAGAGAAATGCCCCGTTAGCACTCTCTCCGTCCACTAAGAACATTACAATTCCACGCGTTTTGTGCCGCGCTTGCTCATCGAATGCCACATCATGCTGGCATAGTTCGTCATGATCAAGAGCTCCTTTTCCAATTGCTCCCTTGACCACGGTGTCTCTTCACCACCGACACCCACCGTACATGGCACCCTGTATCCCTCCCACAACCTTTCCTGTGGATCTAGACGGATTGCCTTGTACCCGACTGGTTTGGTGACTTTCCTCGAATTCAGATTGACCCGATACTTCCTGCGAGCAGCACGCGTCACATGTTTCACACCCTTCGAACACAAATCGAGGGTCAACCACGTAACTAGCACCATATAAGTATCGGCGAACTTGTGCTTGAAAAACAACATCGTACGCATCTGGCTCTTGCCCAAGCCTTCAGTCATGTCCGATTTCACACTCCAAACACACTGCCAATCCAACTTCAGGTAATCCTTACCATCTTTCGACGTACGTAACTCCACGGAGTTCTCACCCCGTATTACCGGATCCAATGATTCCATGTCTACCTCCTAAGTAGATGATGCTGGATACTGATTATTACTTCATTCGCTAACGAGTTAGGTATTGACCCCGTAGAGATAGATAAAAACTGCAATGAGCACCAAGAAATAACCGACGAGATACCCAAGGCGATGTAACTTCATGAACGAACCCCCCTCTCTAAGGATACGTTGAATATTTTTTGATTGTTTCCTCTCACGGTAGCGTAAATGTTCCATACAAGGACCACACAGATGCGCCACCGTGAGAAGAGAATTGATTACTGCCTCATTCGCTTCCCCCACTGCTTATCGCAGTAGTGCGAATCGAGCTTGTCCAGAACGCGTATCACATTGTACGCCTGTTCTGCTAGAACCCCAGAAACAGAGTACATAACCAAATGCAACTTGAATAGCAACCACTTCATAAATGAACCCCCTTATATTGAATGTTTAGCGATAACGAACTTGAAGCAGTGTTGCCATTTGCAACTTTATGCGGCTGCTTACCCCACCCCCAAACATAATGAGACTGTCTAGGTGCCTGGCGTTGGACTTTGGAGAGAACCACTCCCATCTCTACTATTCTTCGAGATATAATTCTTCACAGCGATTACCAACTGAAACCTTTTAACGTGTTGTTTATCACTTGATATGAGAATGTGGCTTTTTTTTGGAGGGCAGCCAACCCCGCAATAACTGCAAAGATCTTTCGATACAATACAGCCACCAAATCAGAGCAGTTTTTTATCCGGTGCACCGGCGCTACCGTCTAATCTCCCGTGCATCATAGGGGAATGCACGAAAGTTGGGGTAACCCAGGGATGCTCAGCCCTGTACAATAATTAAGAACTATTTTTCGGAATCAAAAGGTAAACCAATAATATTTTGTAGTACGCGGCCGGGTACAGTGCTCACTGTTGTACCCAGCCGCATACCACCGCGTGTGTCAGATTACTCCAACTCCACGCCGTTTGGTCGACCACCTTCGCGTGCCAGGACTTTCCTGACCACTCCAGCAATCGAGAGGGATTCGTTGAATGCATCGCCGCGCCTTGCATCAGCCAGCGGGCGCAACTGCATCGGCGCACGCAACTGAATCTCCAAGACGACGACGAGTCCCGAATCGTTCTTCGCCGACCAGAACTTGTTCTTGTTCTTATCGACTTTCTGAACGAACGGGGTCTTCTGCGCTTTCGCAGCGTCCAAGACGAGTTTCCAGTCGGCTTGGTCGAGCGAGAAGGACACCATCGTGTTCTGCCCACCCGGAAGACGCTTGAAACCATCTTGCATGTCATCGGCGACAGTGAGTGACCAGAACTTCTTGCCGTCCTTGCGCACCCGCTCGTACACCGAATTCACACGTACCCGAATTCTCTCTGCCATTACATGACTCCCTGTGAGCACTAATGATTCCGTTAGAGTACTGCTCGTTTACAATCCGAATACAGGACTCTGAGCCCCCGACGGGGGCGAAACTCGGATTTAGAATAATAAAAAAGATAATATAATTTGGTAAATTAGGCATCGTCAGAATGAAAGAAGGGCAGCTGATCAAGCTACCCCTCTTTCATAGGTGATTCCCCTCCCGGGTGGGCTCACCACTAAGCCACGTTTGTAACCCCTAGGTTACGGCCCTTTTGCCATTTTCATGGCTATCACCTCCCTGTAGATGAGTGGGCGGATGGGTTCGGACCGCAACTCTGGCCTAGAGCGCGATGGTGTTCGGTTCGGCTTTTGGCCGGACCTGCACCGCACAGAGAGACCCTTTCAGGTCTACTGTGTCCTTGTCAGTGCCACTGGCAGCCCTCTTGGCTACGGGCTCTGGCTTGAGCTTGATGCCCAAGTACAGAACTCCGTCTGCCTTGAAGACCCACCGCGGATCCTTGTCCTTCGGCTTGTTCTTGACTTTCGTCTCGAACACAAGCTTTACGCCGTGCTTGGCTAGCGCAGCGTTCAGCTTGTCCATCGCCTTTTCGCCGTCGAGCGTGTAGCTCAACAGGTACTCCTGCTCCGGGAAGCGGTCGGCCAAGTCTCCACCTGCGACACTCAGTGCCAAGAAGCGGTTGCCCGTCTTCTTGTTCACCTGCATGCGCGCAGCGATGAACCTGACAAAGGTGGTCGGGATGTTGGTCATCTCGACTCCCTTCTCCAGCACTTAATTGGCAGCTGGCCTCCAGCATCTCACCCCAATGATGAGCGCGAATAAAAGAGGGGCAGACGCCGAAGCATCTACCCCTCAGTATGTCTCTTCTTTACAGTCGTTGAACACACCCGACGTATGCAGATTAAGATCTTTCGCTCCCATGGCCGACTTGTCAGGTTGGCGGGGTGGCGGGCTCTTTACTTGATGTATAGTCAAGCCTGCATCACTATTTCCCCGGACTAGGGGTAGGTCCACTGGCGCATTGCGCTACTGTTAACTACTCTGCGTGAGCACTCGGCCCTGCAGCGTGGCAGTAAGTAATATGCTAGCACTAACTCGTAAGTTTTCGTGCCAAGCCGAACACACAGTCTCAGAGTGTTCGCCCGGTCTTTTACGACAGCATACTACTTTGGGCAAGTAGTTAACGGGAAGGCCCCGTTCATTTCCAAGCAATCCGTTGTGCTTGGTCTATCGGTGCCCAGGTTGATTAACGTACAGTGACAAGGTAGGTATCCCCCATCACGTCTATACGTTAACCGTCGTCGAATCAGTATCAGCTT
>Ga0194131_10003156_pt1 | contig 26291 bp, 28 predicted proteins | sample TA2KigO120mmetaG_FD_148631 | JGI IMG/M metagenome (GOLD analysis project Ga0194131, IMG submission 148631) | Freshwater microbial communities from Lake Tanganyika, Tanzania - TA2015053 Kigoma Offshore 120m | ecosystem: Environmental > Aquatic > Freshwater > Lake | place: Tanzania: Lake... | reverse complement strand
GGCCGTCGTCGCCGGGCACGCCGTCCCGATCGCGCTCGCGCTCGCGTACCTCGCGGGCGGCGGCGACGTCGCGGTCGGCCTGCTCGCGGGGGCCGCGGCGCTCGCCCTCGCCGGACAGTTCGTGCAGGACGAGGTCTGGGTCCGCGCCGGCCAGGCCGTCTCGCAGACCTAGGAGCCGCCGATGTCGTTCCTCTCGCGCGTGCTGAACCTCGGGCCGGGGAAGAGCGCGCCGCGCCCGACCGCGGCGCCGGTCCGCCCCTACCCGACCCCGGACCAGTGGCAGACGCATCGCGAGATCGACACGCACGGCGTCGAACGGAACTTCACGATCGTCCCGGCGACCTGCTTCAACTGCGAGGCGGCCTGCGGCCTGCTCGCCTACGTCGACACCGACCAGATGCGGATCGCGAAGTTCGAGGGGAACCCCAACCACCCGGGCAGCCGCGGCAGGAACTGCGCGAAGGGCCCGGCGACGATCAACCAGGTCTACGATCCCGAACGCATCCTCTACCCGATGAAGCGCGTCGGCGAGCGCGGGAGCGGCCGCTTCGAGCGCACGACGTGGGACGAGGCGCTCGATGCGATCGCCGCGCGCATCCGCGCCGCGTTCCAGGAGGGGCGCCGCAACGAGATCATGTACCACGTCGGGCGCCCCGGGGCCGACGGCGCGATGGACCGCGTGCTCCAGGCCTGGGGCGTCGACGGCCACAACAGCCACACCAACGTCTGCTCGTCCAGCGCGCGCCTCGGCTACCAACTCTGGATGGGGTCGGACCGCCCCGTTCCCGATTACGCGAACGCGAAGTTCATCCTGCTGCTCAACTCACACCTCGAGACCGGCCACTACTTCAACCCCTATGCGCAACGCATCACCGACGCGCGCCGCCGGGGCACGAAGGTCGCGACCGTCGACACGCGGCTGTCGAACACCGCGTCGATGTCCGACTACTGGCTGCCCACCTGGCCCGGCAGCGAGACCACGCTGGTGCTGGCGATGGCGCGCATCATCATCGAGGAAGGCCTCGTCAACCGCGCCTTCGTCGAGCAGTGGGTGAACTGGGAGGAGTCGCTCGCGGCGCTCAAGCCCGATGCGCCGCGCACCCTCGACGCCTTCCTCGACCTCGTCAAGGAGCTCTACGCGGAGTACACGCCCGAGCACGCCGAGCGCGAGAGCGGCGTGCCCGCGGCGACCATCCGCGACGTCGCGATCGAGATCGGCCGCGCGGGGAGCGCGTTCGCCTCGTACGTGTGGCGAAACGCCGCCTCCGGCAATCGCGGCGGGTGGATGGTCGCGCGCGCGCTGATGCTGCTGCAGGCGCTCACCGGCGCCGTCGGGAGCGCCGGCGGCATCGCGCCGAACCAGTGGAACAAGTTCGTCGCCGGGCGCCACAACCCGCCGCCGCCGCAGCAGGGCTGGAACGAGCTGATCTGGCCGCGCGAGTTCCCGCTCACGCACTACGAGATGAGCATCCTGCTGCCGCACTTCGTACGCGAGGGCCGCGGCAAGGTCGACACGTACTTCACCCGCGTCTACAACCCCGTGTGGACGAACCCCGACGGCTTCTCCTGGATCGAGATGCTGCGCGACGAGTCGCAGGTCGGGCTGCACGCCGCGCTCACGCCGACCTGGAGCGAGTCGGCGCTCTTCGCCGACTACGTGCTGCCAATGGGGCTCGGGCCCGAGCGCCACGACCTGCAGAGCCAGGAGACGCACCACGGCCAGTGGATCGCGTTCCGCCAGCCGGTGCTGCGCGTCGCCCGCGAGCGCATGGGCGAGACGATCACCGACACGCGCGAGGTGAACCCCGGCGAGGTCTGGGAAGAGGACGAGTTCTGGATCGAGCTCTCCTGGCGGATCGACCCCGACGGGAGCCTCGGGGTCCGCCAGTATTTCGAGTCGCCCTACCGCCCGGGCGAGAAGGTGACGGTCGACGAGCACTATCGCTGGGTCTTCGAGCACACGATCCCCGGGCTGCCGGAGGCCGCCGCGAAGGAGGGGCTGAGCCCCTTCGACTACATGCGCAAGTACGGCGTCTTCGAGGTGCGCCAGCCGGGCTCGCCCGCGCTCCACGAGCAGGCCGGCGCCGACGGCGCGCCGCAGGGCTTCCGCACGCCCTCGAAGAAGCTCGAGTTCTACTCGAGCACCCTGCGCGACTGGGGCTGGCCCGAGCTCGCCTACCCGGTGGCGGTCGACAGCCAGGTGAGCCGCTCGAAGTTCAACCACGCGCGACACGAGTACGCGCTGCTGCCGACGTTCAGGCTGCCGACGCTCATCCACACGCGCTCGGCGAACGCGAAGTGGCTGAACGAACTCTCGCACGCCAACCCGCTGTGGATGCACCCGACCGATGCCGCGCGCGAGGGGGTGGAGACCGGCTCGCTCGCGCGCATCGAGACGCGCATCGGCTACTTCGTGGCGCCGGTATACGTCACCGAGGGCATTCGCCCCGGCGTCGTCGCCTGCTCGCACCACATCGGCCGCTGGCGGCTCGCCGAGGGCTCGAGCGGGGACCGCTCGTTCAGCGGCGTCTCCATCCAGCGGCGGCCCGACGGCCGCTGGATGATGCGCCAGCAGGAGCAGCCGCGCCCCTACGCGAGCGACGACCCGGACACGCTGCGCCGCTGGTGGACCGACGGCGGCGTGAACCAGAACCTGACCTTCCCGGTGCAGCCCGACCCCGTGAGCGGCATGCACTGCTGGCACCAGGCCGTGACCGTGCGCCGCGCCGAGCCGGGCGACCGCGTGGGCGACGTGCTCGTCGACACGCAGAAGGCGCACGAGGCCTACCGAGAGTGGATGGCCCAGACGCGCCCCGCGCCGGGTCCGGGCGGCCTCCGCCGCCCGCTCTGGTTCACGCGGCCGGTGAAGCCGGCGGACGGCGCCTATTACCTGAGCTAGCTGAGCTAGTTGTCGCGCTCGCGGCCGGCGGCTCCACCCGGCTCCACTCGTCCCTGTGCGTGTTCGCGCTCGCCCGTGGGCCGAAGGGGGCGCTTGCCCCCCACCCGGCGGTCGCCTAAAGTCGACTTTCCTAGTCGACAAATGCATCATTTCTGTGGTCACTTCGATCCACCTCGAGGAGTCGCGCATGCCCCTCTTCCTCGCCGAGGTCTCGATCGGGAGCAACGGTGCCACCGATCTCTCCCCGCTGTTCGCCAGGGTCGAGGACGCGGTCGCCCGCGCCGGCGGTGAGCTGATCGAGGTGCAGGTCGTCCGCGACCTCGGGCTCGTCTACGCGATCGTGGAGCACCGCCTCGCCGACGTGGTGCGCGGGGTGCTCGAGGCGGCCGAGGTGGCGGTCCGCGACGTCGCCGAGGTGCGCCTCGTCGGGCCGACGCTGGAGGAGGTCAAGGCGCGCAAGGGCGGGCGGGCGAACTTCCTGGTCGAGTGGGACATCCCCTCCGGGACCTCCATGGAGCAGTACCTCTCGCGCAAGCGCGAGAAGGCGCCGCTGTACGCGCAGGTGCCGGAGACCAGCTTCCTCCGCACCTACGTGCGCGAGGACATGATGAAGTGCGTCTGCCTCTACGACGCTCCCGACGAGGACGCCGTGCGCCGCGCGCGCGAAGCCGTCAGCACGCCCGTCGACCGGCTGAGCCGGCTCGACAAGGAGCCAGCGTGACCGCGCCCGCGTTGATCGCCGAGCCCTCCCTGCGCGAGCGCATCCGCGCGTACGTGGAGCCGCGCGCCGCCGAGGTCGACGCGAACCGCGCCTCCGTGCGCGACGGCCTCGCGTTCGTCGGCGGGCTCGGGCTCTCGGCGCTCGGGGTCGACGGGTGCGAGCGGCCGGCCGATCTCGAGCGCGCGGTCGAGGCGATCGGCACGATCGCGCAGTACGACGTCAGCCAGGCCTTCGCGTTCTGGTGCCACCGCATGGGCGTGGAGTACCTGCACCAGGCGCCGCCAGGGACGACGCTCCGCGACCACCTCCTGCCGCGCGTGCTCGCCGGCGAGGTCGCCGGCTCCACCTCGTTCGCCGGCGCGATGGCGCACTACCTCGGCGGCGCGCCGATGCCGCTCACCTTCCGCCGCGACGGGCCCGACCTGCTCGTGAGCGGACGCATCGCCTGGGCCTCGAACCTCGAGGCGCCGTTCGTCTCCGTGAGCGCGGCCGCGAACGCCGACGACCCGAGCGACCGCGTCGTCTTTGCCTACACGGAATCGACCGCCGGCGTGGCGATCGCGGATTACCCGCCCCTGCTCGCGCTGCAGGCGACCGCGAGCTCGTCCCCGCTGTTCACGGAGGCGCGGATCACGCCCCGCTACGCGATCACCAAAGACTTCGAGGGCTTCGCGCGCACGATCTTCCCGGTCTTCATCCTGCTGCAGTCCGCGTTCTGCTGGGGGCTCGCGTCGCGCTCGCTGGCGGAGGCCGGGTCGCGCCTCACCGGCCAGGCGGCGGTCGTGCAACCCGAGTACGAGGCGCTGCGCGCGCGCTTTACTGCGGCCGAGGCGCGGATGCGCGAGGCCGCTCGCTCCGCCGACCGCGCGCGGCTCCCGGTGCGCGACCTGCTCGAGCTGCGGCTCGACCTCGGCACGCTCTGCGTCTCGGCGGTCGCGCTCGAGGCGAAGGTGTCCGGCGGGCGTGGGTACATGAGCTCCAGCGACACCGCGCGGCGCCTCCGCGAGGCCGCGTTCCTTCCGGTGCAGTCACCCACGGAGATCCAGCTGCGATGGCTACTGTCCCGCTCCGCGTCGTAGACGCGACGAAGCGCTTCCAGGTGGGCGGTCACGATCAGACCGTCTTCGAGCAGGTCTCCCTGGAGATCGAGCGCGAGCGCATCTTCGCGCTGCTCGGGCCGAGCGGGTGCGGCAAGAGCACGCTGCTGCGCGCAATCGCGAGCCTCGAGCCGCTGTCCGAGGGCCGCGTGGAGCTTGGCGCCGAGGACGGCGCGCACCCGAGCGTCGGCATCGCCTTCCAGCAGCCGTTGCTCCTGCCGTGGCTCACGGTGCAGGAGAACGTGCGCCTGGGCCTGCGCTACGCGGCGAACCGCGGCGCCGGCGACCACGAGAGCGTAGCGCGCATCCTCGCCGCGTTCGGCATCGCGCCGCTCGCCGACTCCTACCCGGACGAGCTCTCCGGTGGCGAGGCGCAGCGCGTGGCACTCGCGCGCACGGTCGTCACGCAGCCGCAGGTCGTGCTGCTCGACGAGCCGTTCGGCCCGCTCGACCCGCTCACGCGCGCCTCGCTGCAGGACTGGCTCGTCGGCATCCAGCAGAGCCTGCGGCTCACGGTCGTGATCGTGACGCATGATGTCGACGAGGCCGTCTACCTGGGCGACCGGGTCGCGCTGATGAGCGCGGGTCCCGGTCGCATCCGCCACGTCTGGGAGACCGCGCGCGGCCCCAGCCGCACGCGCTCCTCCGCGGAGTCGAGCGCGCTCCGCGAGGAGATCCTGCGCGCCTACATGGGCGTGAACGCCGGAGCTGCCGCCGCACGCGCGGCCGGTGGGCTGGCGCTGGCCGCCCAGGGAGCGCCTCGCTTCGCGCGCTCCGCGCTCGACCCCGCACCGACCCAGGAGGGAACCCGATGACCGACCCCACCCCGGCGCCGATGCGTTCGCCCCTGGCGCGCCGCTCGTTCCTGCGGCTCGCCGGCGTCAGCCTCGCAGGGCTCGCCGGCGCCGCGCTCATCGGCTGCGGCTCCGACGACGCCCCCTCCGACGGCGCGAAGGCCGCGCCACCCGCCCCGGCGAGGAGCGCCGGCGACGCGCCGGCGGCGGCTCTCGAGGAGACGCAGCTCCGCGTCGGCTACCTGCCGATCACCGACGCCTCGCCGCTCCTCGTCGCCCACGGCCGCGGCACCTTCCAGGCGAAGGGCCTCGAGGCGCCGAAGCCGACGCTCTTCCGCTCGTGGTCGCAGCTCGCCGAGGCGTTCCAGGCGAAGCAGGTCGACGTCGTGCACATCCTGATGCCGATGGCGATCTGGCTGCGCTTCGGGCAGAAGGTCCCGCTGAAGCTCGTCGCCTGGAACCACACCGGCGGCTCGGCGCTCACCGTGCGCCCCGACGTCACCGCGGTGGGCGACCTCGCCGGCGCGACCGTGGCGATCCCCTTCTACTACTCCATCCACAACGTCGTGCTGCAGATGCTGCTGCGCGACGCGGGGCTGAAGCCGCTCACGCAGGGCAACGCCTCGAAGGCCGACCGCACCGTGAAGCTCGTCGTGATGGCGCCGTCCGACATGGCGCCCGCGCTCGCGAACGGCTCCATCCAGGGCTACATCGTCGCCGACCCGTTCAACGCGGCGGCCGAGGTGAACAAGGTCGGCAAGGTGCTCCGCTTCGTGCCCGACGTCTGGTTCGAGCACGCCTGCTGCGTCGTCGTCATGCACGAGGCCGACATCGCGAGGAAGCCGCGGTGGGCACAGGCCGTGATCGACTCCGTGGCGGAGGCGCAGGTCTACACGCGCGAGAATCGCAAGGACGCCGCGAAGCTGCTCTCGACCGAGGGGCAGGGCTACCTGCCGCAGCCGCTGCCCGTGATCGAGCGCGCGCTCACGCACTACGACCACGGCGAGTACGGGCCGAGCGGCGCGATCAAGCACACGGACTGGAAGACGCAGCGCATCGACTTTCAGCCCTTCCCCTACCGGTCGTACACCGAGGAGCTCGTGCGCGCGCTCAAGCAGACGCTCGTCGAAGGGGACAACACGTTCCTCGACAAGCTCGACCCGGCGGCGGCGCACGCCGAGCTGATCCACGACGCGTTTGCACGCAAGGCGATCCAGACGGTCGGTGGGGCCGCGAAGTTCGGGATCGACCCGTCGCTGTCCCGCACGGAGCGGATCAAGGTCTAGGTGCGGCGCCCCGACGAGGCGGCGACGAGGGTCCTCAGCGCGCGGCGGATCGCCGCCGTCGGGTATCCCGTCGCCGGGCTCGCGGTCTTCCTCGCGCTCTGGTGGGGCGCGACCCGGCTGCTCGTCGAGCCGGGGAGCTTCCTCTCGCAGTTCGCGCCGGTGCCCGCGTTCGAGTCGCTCGCCGCGATGCTCCAGAAGGGCGCGCTCAACCGGCACATCTACGCGAGCGTCGAGCGCATCACGGTGGGACTGCTGATCGCGAGCGCGGTCGGCATCCCGCTCGGGCTCGCGCTCGGCGGCCTGCGCTGGTTCGCGCTGGCGGCGACGCCGATCACCGGCTTCGTGCGCATGATCTCGCCGCTCTCGTGGACGCCGCTCGCGATCATCCTCTTCGGGGTGGGCGACCCACCCGTCTACTTCCTGATCGCGATCGGCTCGGTCTGGCCGATCGCGCTCAGCACCGCGGCCGGCGTGCAGGCGCTCGACCGCGCCTGGATCATGCTCGCGCGCAGCCTCCGCGCCAGTCGCGTGGAGACGGTCCGGACCGTGATCTGGCCGGGCGTACGGCCCGACGTGCTCACGGGGCTGCGCATCGGGACAACCACGGCGTGGATCATCCTCGTGCCCGCGGAGATGCTCGGCGTCGACTCCGGCCTGGGGTTCTTCATCCTCGACGCTCGCGACCGCTTCGACTACCCGGGGATGGTCGCGGCGATCATCTTGATCGGCGCGATCGGGCTCGTCATCGACCGGCTCACGTCGTGGCTGCTCACGCCGCGCCGCCGCGCCCGTACGTCGCGCGTCGCCGAGCCGCAGCCGGTGCCGGCGCCGCTCCCCGCCGACTACCGCATCTAGCGAACGCCGCCCCCTCAGAGCTTCAGCAGCCGCGCGGCGTTCCCGCCGAGCCACTTCTCGACGACCTCGGGCTTCAGCGGGAGCGCGCGGATCTCCTCGATCGTGCGCCGGAACGGCAGCAGCGGCCAGCGCGTCGCGAACAGGATGCGGTCCTGCAGCACGCTGTTCCCGAAATGCACGAGCGGCCCCCACCCCGTGTGCGGGAGCCCCAGGTAGAGCGGGCGCTGCGCCGCCGTGTCGATGTAGACGTTCGGGTGGCGCCAGGCGGTCGCGACCATCTCCGTGACCCACGGCCACCCGCCGTGCGTCGCCACGATCTTGAGCTCGGGGAGGTCGGTCGCGATCTGGTCGATGTGGCGCGGATGCGAGTGATCCATCTGCGACTCGAGGCTGAAGTTCACCGACGCGTGCAGGATCACCGGCACGTCGAGCTCGATGCACTTCCCGTAGAGCGGGTAGAACCGGCGGTCCGACGGCGAGATGTGCTGCCAGAAGGGGCCGATGTTGAGGCCGCGCAGCCCGAGCTCGCGGATCGCGTGCTCGAACGAGCGCACGGCCTCGTAGCCCTTGAGCGGGTCGGCGCCGGCGAAGCCGATGAGTCGCTCCGGGTCCGCCGCGCAGAACTCCGCGAGCGTCTCGTTCGCCGTGTACGTCCCGAGGATCGTCTCGTTGTCCTCGACGGGGAGCACGACGCGGTCGATGCCCTCGCGGTCGAGCATCGCGAGGAACTCCTGCGGCGCCCGCACCGGGGTCTGGGGGCGCTCGACGTTGCGGTAGACCTCGCCGTAGAGGGTGGCGGGGCGTCGCCGCGGCTGGCCGCTGCCCTGCAGCGGCGCGCCCACGCGGAAGTCGATGATCACGGGGTGCTCCTGCGGTCGCGGCCGGGCGATCGCGTCCCGCGCGGGGCGGTGCCCGGCGGCGGGCATTCTAGCCGCGCCCGCGGCGCCGGGCCCCGCGCGCCGCGGGGCACCCCCGACCCCGTGCTACCCTCCGCGCGATGACGACCCCGCCGGCGATCCGCAGCGTGATCGAGGGCCGTACCCCTCCCGCCGCTCCATCCGTCCGCACCGCGCTCGAGCTGCTGCACGGGCCGCCCGACGGCCTCGCGGCGCTCGCGCGCGAGCTCGCCGCGAGGCTCGTGGGCGGCGCGGAGGACGTGCTCGTCGACCGCGCCTCCCGGCTGCTCTTCGCCACCGACGCCTCCATCTACGAGATGGAGCCGGTCGCCGTCGTCTACCCGCGGCACGCCGACGACGTCGCGCACGCGCTCGCGGTGGCCGCGCGCCGCGGGCTCGCGGTGCTCACGCGCGGGGCGGGCACGAGCCTCGCCGGCCAGGCCGTGAACCACGCGGTCGTGATCGACTGCTCGCGCCACATGACCCGCGTGCTCGAGGTCAACGTCGAGGAGCGCTGGGCGCGGGTCGAGCCCGGGCTCGTGCTCGCCGCGCTCAACCGCGCCGTGCGGCCGCACGGCCTCCAGTACGCCGTCGACCCCTCCACCGCGAACCGCGCGACGATCGGCGGCGGCATCGGCAACAACTCCTGCGGTGCCCACTCGGTGGTCTACGGGAAGACCCTCGACCAGGTCCTCGAGCTCTCGGTGATCCTCGCCGACGGCACGCGCACGACGTTCGGGCCGCTCTCCGGGCGACCGCTCGGGGCGAAGCTGGACCTCCCGGGGACGGAGGGCGACCTCTACCGCGGTGTGCGCCGCATCGCCGAGCGCTACCGCGACGAGATCGAGCGCCGCTTCCCGCGGATCCAGCGACGGGTCTCCGGCTACAACCTCGACGAGTTCGTCGCCGACGGCGCCGGCGACCGCATCGACCTCTCGCGTCTGATCGTGGGGTCGGAGGGCACGCTCGCCGTCGTCACGGAGGCGCGCGTGCGGCTCGTGCCGCTGCCGCGCGTGAAGGGGCTCGTCGCCTACCACTTCGAGAGCGTGCGTGCCGCGGCCGAGGCGACGGTGCCGCTGCTTGACCACGGGCCGGCGGCGATCGAGCTCGTCGACCGCACGATCATCGACCGCTGCCGCGAGAGCATCGGCTACGCCTCGCTCGTCGGCTTCGTGCAGGGGGCGCCCGGGGCGCTGCTGATCGTGGAGTTTGCCGGCGACTCGGAGGCCGAGGTGCGGGCGCAGATGGCGCGCTCCCTCGAGGACGCGCGGGCGCGCGGCATCGGCTACGCGGCGCACACGACCGTCGACCCCGGCGAGCAGCTGCGGATCTGGCGCATGCGCGAGGCCGGGCTCGGGCTGCTGATGAGCGTGCGCGGCGACGCCAAGCCGATCGCGTTCGTCGAGGACACCGCGGTCGAACCGTCGCGGCTTGCCGACTTCGTCGACCGGTTCGACGAGACCGTGGCGCGACACGGGACGAGCGCCGCGTACTACGGGCACGCCTCGGTCGGCTGCCTCCACATCCGGCCGCTCGTGAACATCAAGCAGGCCGAGGGGCTGCGCACGATCGAGACGATCGCGGGGGAGATCGCGGATCTCGTGCTCGAGTTCGGCGGGTCGCTGAGCGGCGAGCACGGGGACGGCATCCTGCGCGGGGTATTCACGGAGCGGATGTTCGGCCCCGCGATCACCGAGGCGTTCCGTGAGGTGAAGCGGCTGTTCGATCCGGATCACCGGCTGAACCCCGGCAAGATCGTCGACACCCCGGCGTTCGACGACAACCTGCGGCTGAGCCCCGAAACGCGCAACCACGACCCCGCCACCTACCTCGACTTCTCCGCGGACGGCGGGATCGCGCGCGCGGCGGAGCAGTGCAACGGGCAGGGGGCGTGCCGCAAGGACGATGGGGGGATGTGCCCCTCGTACATGGTGACGCGCGACGAGGAGCACTCGACCCGCGGGCGCGCGAACCTGCTGCGGCAGGCGCTGAACGGCGTCCTCCCCGCGCGCGAGCTCGCCGGACGCGACATCTACGAGGCGCTCGACCTCTGCGTCGAGTGCAAGGCGTGCAAGTCCGAGTGCCCTTCGGGCGTCGACATGGCGAAGCTGAAGTACGAGGTGCTGACGAAGTACCACGAGGCGCACGGCACGCCGCCGCGCGCGTGGCTGTTCGGGCACATCGCGACGTGGAGCGCGGCCGCGGCGCGGCTCGGCCCGCTGGCGCCGCTGCTCACGGCGGGGACGCGGCTCGCGCCGGTGCGGCGGCTGATGCAGCGCGCGCTCGGGGTCCACGCGGAGCGCCCGCTCCCCGTGCCCGCGCGCGTGCCGTTCCGCCGGTGGTTCCGCGCGCGCCGCGCCGCCGCGCCCGCCGCGCCGCGCGGCGAGGCCGTGCTGTTCGACGACACCTTCACCCGCTACTACCACCCCGAGGTGGGGCGCGCCGCGGTGGCGGTGCTCGAGGCGCTCGGCTACCGCGTGACGCTCGTCGAGCGGCTCGGCTGCTGCGGGCGGCCCCTCATCTCGAAGGGGCAGCTGCGCACGGCGCGCGAGTGGGCGCGCCGCAACCTGGAGCGGCTGCGCCCGTACGCCGAGCGCGGCGTGCCGATCGTCGGCACGGAGCCCTCGTGCCTGCTCGCGCTGCGCGACGAGTACCCGGAGCTGCTCCCGGGCGAGGCCGCGCGGGCGGTGGCGAGCCGCGCGGTGCTGCTCGACGAGCTCGTGGCGCGGCTGGCGCGCGAGGATGCTCGCGTCGCGGAGCGCTTCTCGCGCGTCGCGGCGAGCCGGGCGTTCGTGCACGGCCACTGCCACCAGAAGGCGCTCGCCGGCATGGACCCCACGCTCGCCTCGCTCCGCCTCGTGCCCGGGCTCGAGTCGAGCCTGATCGACTCGGCCTGCTGCGGGATGGCGGGGTCGTTCGGCTTCGAGGCCGAGCACTACGAGGTCAGCCGCGCGATGGGCGCGCTCAAGCTCTTCCCCGCGGTGGAGACCGCGCCGCGCGATGCGGAAATCCTCGTGACGGGGGTGTCCTGCCGGCAGCAGATCGGGCACTTCACGAGCCGGCGCCCGCGCCACGTCGCGGAGCTGCTCGCCGAGGCGGTGAGGGGCCGTGATGGCCGGTGACGCCCGCGAGGCGCGGATCTAGCGCGTGATCGTCCCCGGGGCCGACATGGCGCGGGCGCGCGAGTTCTACGGGGCGCTGCCGGGCCAGAAGGCCGAAGCCGTCGCGGAGACCCGCACGTACTTCTCGTGCGGCGGGGTCGTGCTCGCCTGCGTCAACCCGGCCGAGTACGTGCCGCACGGCGCACCGCAGGCCGAGCGCGGCTTCCGGCCGAACCCGGACTACCTCTACTTCGCGGTGGCCGACTGGAGGACTGGCTCGCCCGCGCGAAGGCGGCGGGCGCGCGCATCGAGCGCGAGATCCGGCCCTACCCGTGGGGAGAGCGGTCGTTCTACCTGCGCGACCCCCTTCAGAACCCGCTCTGCTTCGTCGACGAGGCGACGCTCTTCCTCGGCGGTCGCTTCGTCCGCTGACGCGCCGCGGCGAATCGGCGACCGTGCCCCGCGCTGCGGCTCACCCCGCGGTCGTCGGGAGATCTCGTCCTCGGGGCGGACCCCACTTCAGAGGTCGCCCCCGGCCGCCGACTCTCAGCACGCATGTCGCACGCCACCCGCCCGGCCCGCCGGCGGCCGATGCACACGGAAGTCGAGCTCGGATGAGACGAGCCCTCCCTCGTCTCCCCGTGGACGCTGCTCGCCCTCGAGACCGCCGGCGCCTGGGTCGTGCTGCGCCTGCAACCCGGGTGGGACCACCGCTGGGTGCAGCCGCAGGGCCACTTCCACATCGTGAGCGCGGTCTCCGTCGTGTCGGTGGCGCTGGCGGCGATCGCGGCGCTGGCGGCGCACCGGCTCGCGAGCTACCGCGCGCTCGTGCTCGCGATGGCGTTCCTCGGGATGAGCGGCCTCTTCGCGGTGCACGGGCTCGCCACGCCGGGGTTCCTGCTCGGTCGCGAGTACGGCGCCGTGATCGGCTTCGCCGCGCGCATGAGCGTGGTCGTGGCGGCGGCGCTCCTCGCCGCGAGCACGGTGGAGCCGCCTGCGCGCTGCGCGGCGTTCCTCGTGCGACACCGAACCGCGCTGCTCGTCGGCTGGGGGGTGTGCCTCCTCGCCTTCGCGGGCTCCGCGCTCGCGTGACCGGAGCTGGTCCCGTCGCGCATCATGAGCGAGCAGCTCTTCCTGCGCTCCACGCTCGTCGCAACGATGGCGCTGAGCGCGTGCGCGGCGCTTCGCTACCTCGGGCGCTTCCGACACTCTCGAGTCTCCACGCACGGGGCGCTCGCCACCGGCGCGATGCTGATCCTGCTCGCGCAGATCGGGATGCACTTCGGGACCCCGTGGGCACTGAGCTGGTGGCTTTACCACATCGAGCTGCTCGCGGGGTTCTCCGCTGCGCTCTCGGCGATCCTCGGCGAGTATGCGCGCGGCGTGAGCGCGGTCGGCGCGATCCGCCGGTTCACGCTCCACGACTCCCTCGAGCTGATCGAGGCCGGCTACGGGGACGTGGTGCGGAGCTTCCACACCTCGCTCGAGGCGCGCGATCGCTACACGCACGGCCACGGACGGCGGGTCGCGATCCTCGCCGTGCTGATCGGCCGTCAGCTTGGGCTTCGCGCCAGAGCGCCAGCGCGCGCTCGCGCAGGGCGCGCTGCTGCACGACGTCGGCAAGATCGCGGTGCCCGACGCGATCCTCTGCAAGCCCGACGCGCTCACGAGCGATGAGTTCGACGTGATCCGCGGGCACCCGGCGCAGAAAGCGGCGATGCTCGCCGCCTTCGAGGGACCCGTGGAGCGCGCGGTGATCCGCCACCACCACGAGTGGTTCGACGGCACCGGCGACCCCGACGGCCTCGCGGGCGAGGCGATCCCGCTCGAGGCGCGCATCGCCGCCGTCCGCGACGTGTACGACGCGCTCCGCTCCGACCGCTCGTACCGTGCCGCGTGGAGCCGCGACGACGCCGAGGCGCTGATCCACCAGGAGTCGGGGACCCACTTCGACCCGCGTTACGTGCGCGCGTTTGCGGCCCTCGTCGACCGCTTCGAGCGCGACCTTGCCTAACCGGTCGAGCAGGCCAACCCCGCGGCCCCGGGCCCCCTCGCGGAGATCGCGGACGCCGCCTGAGCCTGCCCGGGCGGCCCGCCCGGCTCCGGAGCGCCGCGTAGACCCCGACCGGGAAGCGGGCCACAATGAAGGCGACGCACGCGACCGGGCGCGGAGCGGCCCCCCGACCCCGCAAGCGACCCGGCGAGCTGGGACATGCCGGTGCAGGCAGGGACACCCCGCAGCGGGACGCGCCTCGGGAACGTGCGGGTGCGGCGCGCACGACGGCAGCCCAGCGTCGTCGAGGTCCGCAAGCTCAAGGTGCAGCGGCCGGCCCGCGCCAACCCCCTCTACCTCGTCGCCGGCTTCGCAGCCCTGATCGCCGCCGGCACCGTGCTGCTCGCCCTCCCGTTCGCCACCGAGAGCGGCGACCGCGCGAGCCTCACAACGGCGCTCTTCACCGCCACCTCCGCCGTCTGCGTGACCGGCCTGGTGGTCGTCGACACCGCCGACTACTGGAGCCGCTTCGGCGAGGCGGTGATCCTCGTCCTGATCCAGCTCGGCGGGCTCGGCTTCATGACGAGCGCGACCGTGCTCATCCTGGTCTTCGGCGGGCGGCTCACGCTCCGTCAGCGACTCGTCGTCGGCGAGACGCTCGGACGGCTCGGGGTGCGACGCGTCGGCCAGCTCGTCCGGCGCATCGTCATCGTCACGCTCACGATCGAGGCCGTGGGCGCGGCGCTCACGATCGCGATCTTCATGGTCGGGGAGTCGTCGGCCTCGCCGGCGCACGCCTGGCGCGGGCTCTTCACGGCGGTGTCGGCGTTCAACAACGCCGGGTTCGACCTGGAGGGGAGCTTCGCCAGCCTGATCGGCCACGGGCGCAACCTCCCCCTGCTCACGGTGACCGGCGGGCTCGTCGTGCTCGGCGGCACGGGGTTCCCCGTCTGGTCGGACGTCGTGCGGCGCCGGCGATGGTCGACCCTCAGCGTCGACACGAAGCTCGTCCTGCTCACCTCGGCGGCGCTGTGGTCGGCCGGGGCGGCGGTCATCTTCTTCTTCGAGATGCGGGCGGGCGGCGAGCTCCGCTCGCTCGACCCGATCACCCGCGTCGTCGATGCGATCGCGCTCTCCGTGTACGCGCGGACCGCGGGGTTCACCGTCGTGGACGTCGCCGGGCTCTCGCACGCGACGGTGTTCTTCCTGTGCGGGTTGATGTTCATCGGCGGGGCCGCGGCATCGACCGCCGGCGGGATCAAGCTGACGACGTTCAGCACGCTGTTCTTCGCGATCGTCACGTCGCTCCGTGGGGACGAGCACGTCACGGTCTTCCAGCGCGAGATCTCGTGGCGCCAGGTGAACCGAGCCCTCGCGATCGCGTTGCTCTCGGTCGCGATCGTGTTCGTCCTCGTGTTCAGCCTCACGGCCACGAGCAACCGCATCTTCGTCGAGCTGCTGTTCGAGGCGGTGTCAGCGTTCGGCACGGTCGGGCTCTCTACCGGGGTGACGCCGGCGCTCGACGAGTGGGGGCGGCTCACGCTGATCGCGGGGATGTTCATCGGCCGGCTCGGTCCGCTCACGATCGCGCTCGCGCTTGCCGGGCGCGCGCGGACGACGCCGCTGCGCTATCCAGAAGAGGTCATCAGCATCGGGTAGGGACGGTTCAGCGCATGAAGCAGCAGATCGCGGTGATCGGCCTGGGTCGCTTCGGAGCGGCCGTCGCGGAGGAGCTCGTGAAGTCCGGGCACGAGGTCCTCGGCGTGGACTCCGACCTCTCCGTCGTGCAGGGGCTCTCGACCCGGCTCACGCACGTGGTGCAGGCGGAGGCCTCGGATCGCGAGGCGCTGCAGCGGCTGGGCATCGCAGAGTTCGACGTCGTGATCATCGCGATCACCGAGGACCTCGAGACGAGCATCCTCGCGACGCTCGAGGTGAAGCGCCTCGGCGTCGCGAACGTGATCGCGAAGGCGCGCAACGACACCCACGGCGAGATCCTGGAGCGCGTCGGCGCGGACCGGGTCGTCTACCCCGAGCGCGACACGGGCGTGCGTCTGGCGCACAGCTGGTCGTCGCGCAACATCACGGACTCCCTCGACATCGTCGAGGGGTACACGGTGAGCCGCGTGCTCGTGCCGAAGAGCCTCAGCGGGCGGACGCTCGCCGAGACGTTCGGGGAGGGTGCGCAGGGGGTCTCGCTGCTGCTGTTCGCCCGGGGCTCGCGGGTGGCGGTCTTCCCGAGCCCCGAGGAGCGGCTGCAGGCGGGCGACGTGCTCGTGCTGGCCGGGCAACTCTCGGACATCGAGCGCTTCTTCGCGGCGCTCGAGCCGGCGGCGGCTGCGCGGTAGCCGGCGCGCCTCGGCTGGCTCACGATCGAGTCCGCGCGCGCGGCCTCCACCGAGCGCGCGGGCAGCGTCGCGACCGACGTTGCGTTCGCGACGCTGCCCGCGCTGCGCACGACCGGCTTCCGGCTCGAGCGCGGCCCCGGCGACGCACTGTGGATCACCGTCGAGGTGGAGGCGCCCTCCACGGTCAGCGTCGATGACGCGCGCACGCTCGAGCGCCCCATCGAGCGGCGCGGGCGCGCCCCGTCGAGCTCGTGCTGCGGCTGATGCAGGTGACGGAAGTGAACGGACGGGCCGGCGCCTCTGCCGCGCCGCCTACGCCGGCGCCGGCACGATCGCCGTGCGGCGCGTGGGGCCGGCGATCCGGGCGACCGCGAGCGCGCCGGAGGCCGTCCGCGCGCACGTCCGCTCTCGAAGGAGGTTCCCCCGCGCGCCCAGGGGCGGGACGCGCGGCCGAGAGTCGCGATGGCGGACGGGCGCCGGACGCGGCCGGGACGCCGAGATCGCCGGCCCCCACGAGATCAACGTCGGGGGCGCCCGATCCGTTCTGTCGCCGACCGGGTGTCGGACGGGCTACAGGCGCTCGGCGCGCACGATGAGACGCTCGGAGTACTCCTGAGCGCCCGGGTCGAACGTGCCGCCGCAGGTGAACAAGGTGACTGAGTCCTTCTTCACGTTCGAGCTCCAGACCACGCCCCAGTCCGTACCGGCCGCCTGGAACGGCTTCACCCAGACCACCTGGTACTTCAGCGTGCGGCCCTGGTACTGAACCTCGATGACGTCGCCGGGCGAGAGCCGGTCCAGGTAGAAGAAGATCGCCGGGCCGATGAACCGCCGCTTCGCGTACTCGACGTGATTGTTGTAGTCGACGTGCGCGCCGAAGATGGCGTTGCCGCCCTCGCCCGGCCGGCCGCCCAGCCCCTGCCAGCGCGAGAGGTCGTACCAGGCGACGTTCTGCGGGCCGTCGGGGAGCGGCATCTCGGCGCCGCTCACGATCCGTGGCGAGACCCCCGCATCGACCCCGAGCCGCGGGATGCGCAGGCGCGCGAACGTCGCGTCCGGCGGCTCCCCGTGTTTCGCGACGAGGTCCTTGATGTCGTCGGCCTGCGGGGTCCTGGTCGGGGTCGCCTTCGGCGCCCCGGTGGCGATCACGTGCGGCTGCGGCGCGAAGAGCCGCCCGATCCCAATCGCGCCGATGACGGGGTCGGGGGCGGCGAAGCCGAGCACGACCACCAGCAACACGGCACTCGAGACGATCACCCCGAGCCGCCAGCGTCGGGGGGAGGGCTCCCCGGGCGGGTCGAAACCCATCGATCCTCGTCCTCCGGCACCCCTGCCGGCTCCAGCGATCGCGCGCCGCGGGATCGGTGGACGCGGCCGCGTGCGTCCACGTTAGGGCGGTCGCGCGTTACGCGCCGCCAGCGACAGGGACGCGGCCGGCGGGGGAGAGCGAAGCACGCCGACTTGTCGGCGTCGCGCGCGCACGGCGCGCGGGGGGGGGAGTCGACGCGGGGTCCGGCGTGAGCGCCGGTCTTCGCGGCTCGGTTCACGAGCCGCGGGCCGTGCGCCCGGGACGCCTGCTCGAACGCTACTGCTTGCGCATTCGCCGCTCGGTCGCAAGGCGCGCCGCCTGCGGCCGCCGCTCCACGTGGAGCTTCGAGTAGATCTGGGAGACGTAGTTTTTGACGGTCTTCTCGGTCAGCGAGAGCCGCTGGGCGATCTCCCGGTTCGTCAGCCCGTCCCCGATCATCGTGAGGATGCGATCCTCCTGCGGCGTGAGCATCGCGAACGGGTCGTCCGCGGGGTGGCTCCCCTGCCCGCGGCGCAGCCGCTCGAGCACCTGCGTGGTCATCTTCGGGTCGAGCAAGGAGCCGCCCTGGGCGACCGTCACGAGCGAGTCCTGCAGCATCGACGGGTCGAGGTCCTTCAGCACGTAGCCCGCCGCGCCCGCCATCACCGCGGAGAAGAGCGCGTCCTCGTCCGCGAACGAGGTGAGGATGACGATCTTCGCGGAGGGGTCGGCGGCCCGGATCTGGCGACACGCCTCGATGCCGGTCCCGTCCGGCATGCGCAGGTCCATGACGATCACGTCGGGGCGGAGGCGCGCCGCCTCGCGGACGGCGTCGCGGACGGTGCCCGCCTCCCCGATGACCACGAGCCGGCCGCGCTCCTCCAGTACGGTTCGCAGGCCCCGCCGCACGATCTCGTGATCGTCGACGAGGAGCACGCGGTACTGCTCTCGGGCGCGGTCCCTGGCCTGGGTCACGGTCGGCTTCCTCCCGGCGAGCGCCTGGTGGCCGTCGTTGGTGGCCAGCCTGGTCTCGCTCATCGGGCCACCGCCTTCGGTGCCCGGCAGCGAACGCATTGTCGCGCAGCCGGGGTGATCGCGTCGCGGGCTCCTCGGTGAACCGCTCGCCTGCGCCGGGGTGTCATGCCCCCGGCATCATGCCCGTCGCCCATCTGCGTGTGCCCTTCTCGTGCCCGCGCCCGCTGCTCTGCCCTGCATGGTCGGCAGGCGACCGGGCGCAGCATGAGAGTCCGAGGTCACGGCGGGCGCGTGACCTTCGGTGGCGGACTCCGCACGTCCCCCCTCCTGCGGGGCGTTCGCCCCTCCCCGGGCGGTCGCCGCTCGGGTGTGATGCCGCCGGAGCGCCGGGCGGGGCCGCCCGCGGCGCCGGATGGAGGGGAGCCCGATGGAGCGCGTACCGCTCGCCATGCACGCCACGAGCGAGCGACCGATGGACGAGGCCGAGCGCCGCCTGCGCGAGGCGTTCGCCGCGGAGGGCTTCGGGGTGCTGACCGATGTCGATCTCGCCGCCACGCTGAGGTCGAAGCTCGGCGCCGAGATCGGCCCCTATCGCATCCTCGGGATGTGCAACCCGAAGCTGGCCCACGACGCGGTCAGCGCCTGGCGTGGCTTCGGCCTGCTGGCGCCGTGCAACGTGGTGCTCTTCGACGCCGGGGCGCACCGGGTGGTGCTCGCGTTCGACCCGCTCGCGATCAGCGGGGTTCACGAGGCTCCGCGCGTGCTGCCGATCGCCAGGGAGGCACGCGCCGCCATCGAGCGTGCGCTCGCGCGCTTCGAGGCGGGTGAGGCGCCGCCGCCGGGGGCGTCCAGCGCGGCCGCCGCTCGGGGTGGGGGCGCCGCCGAGACCCGATGAATCGCGTCGCGATCGTCTTCCTGCAGACCGCGCTCGTCTTCTTCGTCGCCGGCATGGTCGTGGGGGCCGTCGGGCTGGGCGCCCCCGCCTGGATGACCCACGAGCGCTCCGTCGCCCACGCGCACCTGCTGCTCGTCGGGTGGCTCATGAACACCGTGATCGGCGTCGCCTGGTGGATGTTCCCGCGCATCCCGGGCACGGTCGCCGGTCCCGCGTGGGTGCTCACCGGCTGGGGGATGCTGAATGGTGGGCTCCTGCTGCGCGTGGGGCTCGACCTCTTCGGCGGTGACGGTGGCATGGCGGCAGCGCCCCCCGCGCTGCGATGGAGCTCCGCGCTGCTGCAGCTCGGGGGCGCCCTGCTCCTCGCCGCCGCCATCGCCAGGCGCGTGCGACCGCCGTCGCAGCGGCCGCGCACGCCCGGGACCCCGTAGCGCGCTCCGTCGCCCGCAGGGCCGCCCCCGACCCGGTGCGCGCGCCGTGCGTGACCTTCGTCACCCGCGACGCGGGCGACCGGCACTCGGGGGTTGCGGTGCGCCCCCGGATGATCCGAGACGACCGATCGAGGCATGCACGCGGCGAGGAGGCGAGCGATGCGGGTGTTGATCGCAATCGACGGGAGCGCGGTGAGCGAGCAGGTGCTCGCGGCCGCCGCGCAGCTGCTGCACCCAACCGACGAGCTGCACCTGTTCACGGTGATCGACCCCGACGAGGCGCAGGAGACGGTGTCGCGCGGCCCCGGCCCGATGAAGGTGGAAGCCTTCAACTGGGGCACGGTCAGCGGCGCGGTGGTCCCCTCGGGATTCGTCCGCCACGTGGCGGCGGAGAGCCCGACGCAGGCGGCCGAGCGCGTGCACGCCACGCACCTCCGCACGCTCGAGGAGCTCGCGGCGAAGGTGCTGCCGGCGACGTTCGTCTGGCAGGCGCACGTCCGCGCCGCCAGCGACCCCGCCGAGGCGATCATCCACGTCGCCCAGGATCTCAAGGTGCACGGCATCGCGATGGGCACCCGGGGCCGTGGCGCGATCGCGCACGCGCTGCTCGGGAGCGTCGCGGAGGAGGTGATCCGCCACTCGCCGGTGCCGGTCCTCATCGTCCGCGAGGGCATGCGGGTCCCGCGCCCGGCCGACGCGGGCGCCGCCGGGGCGAGCCGCGGCTAGCGGCGGGCCCCACTCGAGCAGGACCAGGCAGTCCGTCCAGCATGGCCGCGGGGCCCCCGCCCCGCGGCCGTCGACGAACCGGGGGAGAGAGATGCACCTCGTCGCTGCCGGGATCATGGCGGCCGTGCTCGTGGCGCTGGCGATCGGGACCGGGCTCATCTCGCGCTGGGAGGAGCACCTCCGGGAAGAACGGCGCGGCCGCATGTAGCATGGCAGCGCGTCCCCCCGCGCCTCGCGCGGGGCGCGCCGCAGAGCAGCGCTGAGGCGCCCCGGGGCGGCCGTCGCGCCGCCCGCCGAACCGGGCGGTGCGGAGGTTGCCGTGTTCCAGAACGTGCTCGTAGCCACCGACGGGACCGCGCGCTCGCGCGCCGTGCTCTCGCCCCTGCCCCGGCTCGTCGACCGCGAGGCCGGTCGGGTCACCGTCGTTGAGGTCGCCGAGCCGCTGCCCACGTTCCCGGCGCAGGCGGTGCGGCCCCCGCGAGACGCCCCCGCCGGGGGCGCGGGGCGCGAGCTCGCCGACGCCCTGCGCGCCGGCGCGATGGAGAACGTCCGCGCCGTCCAGGCCGCGCTCGCGATGGCCGGGCTTGCGCGCGTCGAGACGGCCGTGCTGGACGGGAAGCCCGGCGAGATGCTCGTCGCCCACGCGCGCGAGCGCGCCGTCGACCTCGTCGCGATGGGGACCCACGGGCGCTCGGGGCTCGCCCGCAGCGTGCTCGGCTCGGTCGCCGATCACGTGCTGCGCCAGCTACGCGGCGTGCCGCTCCTGCTCGTGCGCCCCACGCCCGAGCAGGAGCGCTCGCTCGAGCTCCCCGACTGGCCCTCCACGCTCGCCGGGAACGCCGGTGCCTTCCGCCGGGTGCTCGTGCCGCTCGACGGCTCGGCGAACTCGATGAGCGCCGTCGACCCCGCGATCCTCGCGAGCGACCCGACCGCCACGCGGCTCGACCTGCTGGCGGTGGTCGACCAGCTCCCCCCGGGCGCGCGGGCGGCCGAACCGGGTGGTCCCGGCGAGGGGCCCGCGGCCGAAGACGCGGAGGAGAGCCTGACGGTGCGCGAGGCCCGCCCCGCGTACGAGCGGGCTCGCGCCGAGCTCGAGCGGGCGCGGGCGCGCATGCACGCCGCCGGGATCCAGCACGTCGAGATCGGGGTCCGCGAGAACACGTTCGCCGAGCGCGAGATCGTGCAGGTCGCGCGCTCCTCAGGCGCCGAGATCGTGGTGATGGCGACGCACGGACGCTCGGGGATCGCGCGCGGGCTGGTCGGCTCGGTCGCCGATCATTTGCTCCGGAACCTCGAGGGCATGCCGCTGATCGTGATCCGGCCGACGGACTGACGGACGACCCGGTCGTGCGCGCTCGATCCCCCGGGACGCGCGCGCCCCGCGCGCGGACCGGCTAGCGCTTCGGGTGTCCGCGCTCCAGGCGCGGCGGCGCGGGGTGCGTCTGATCGTGCAGCTCGGGCGGCTCGGGAGCCTGCAGCGTCGGCTCGGCGTGCGGCGGCACCTCGTCGAGCGACGCGGACCCGCGCCGCCCGCGAAGCCCGGGGAGCACCGCCGTCATCGTGAAGAACCGGTCCGCCGCCGCACGCACTCGCGCGCGGAGCGCCTCCTGCAGATCGGCTCGGTTCACCTCGTGCCTCCGTTCCCGCGGGCGCGCCCGCTCAGCGCTCGGCGCGTGCGCCAGCGAGCTGCTCGGCGAGCGCCAGCGGCTCGACGTCGCCGGCCTCGAGCACGAGCTCCTGGCAGGTGCGCGGCTCGGCGAGCCCGCGAAGCTCCTCGACGAGCTCGCTCGCCGCCTCGGCGGCGGCCTGCGGGGTCTCGCGGTCGTCCCAGGTCGAGATCCAGCCGAGCCAGCGCGGACCGTGACCGACTCGCCCGTGGACCCGCTGGCCCGAGCGGAAGCCGGGTTGCGTGCGCGCACGCTCGAGCAGCTCGTCGAGCAACGCCGACGCGCGGTCCTCGCGACCGCGCTCCGCGAGCTGCAGGCCGAGCCGGACGTACGCCATCCCGCACCTCGATTCCCCGGACGGTCGCGCCGGGCCGGCCGCCCGCTCATCGTGCCCGCGCGGTCCTCAGCGAGCGCCGACCCGCTCGCCTCCGTGGGTCGCCTCGCGACGCGTGCGCTCGTCCACCAGGTAACGGGTCACGGCGTACTCGTAGCCACACGCGATGCAGAGCAGGTTCCAGACATCGCGCAGCAGCCGGCCGCCGCACCGCGGGCAGTGTACCTCCCGCCCCTGCCGGAGCGGCTCGGGGACGTAGGGGCTGGGGAGCCTCGGCTTCGGCGTCATCGGTGCCTCCTCCCGCCGCGGCGGCGGTGGAGCCACGTTCGCGCGCTGCGGGACCGCGCCCCACGGCTGAAGGTCCCCCGGTCGAGGAACCTATGGTCACGCGGGCGCCCGCCCGCTCTGGTCCCGGCCGATCGATCGACCAAGGTCACCCCCAGTGGAGGCCGAATCGACCTGCCGGCGACGCTCATGCACCCCGACGATCGCCGCGGTCGGCTCCTCGTCGCCCGCACCCGCGGGGAGCCGACCGAGCCGCTCCTCGACTCCCGCAACCGTCTCCGGCGCGCAGGGCCGCAGGTGCTCCGTATCGCGAGCAGGCTCGGCGCGTGCCTACCGGCGCATCTGGCGCCCGCGCGCCGCCCCGCGGCCGCCCGCCGGCTCGAGCTCGCGGTCGATCAGTCGGAATCGAGCGGAACGAACGCCTCGACGCGCGTGCCCCGCCCCGGGCGGCTCTCGATCGAGAGCCGCCCGCCTGCGGTGCGCGCCCGCATCTCCATGTTCCCCAGCCCGAAATGCCCGTCGCGCGGCTGCCCGGCGTCGAACCCCACGCCGTCGTCCGCGATGCGAAGCAGCACGCCGCCCTCCGCGGGCGCGAGCAAGACCGTCACGATCGTCGCCCGCGAGTGGCGCCGTACGTTCGAGAGCGCCTCGCGCGCGATGTGGAAGAGCGCGAGCGCGCGCTCCTCGTCGACGAGCGAGGGGACGCGCTCGACGTCGAGCTTCACGGTGATGCCCGAGCTCGCCTCGAAGAGCGTCACGACGTCGGTGAGCGAGCGCGCGAGGTCGCCGGTGAACCGCAGCGGGCGCAGGTCCATCACGTAGCGTCGGATGTCGGCGATCGCCCCGCGCAGCTCGTCGATCGCCTCCTGCAGGCGCTCGCGCACCTCGGGGTGATCGTCGCCGACCTCGGTGGCCGCCCGCCGCAGGCTCAGCCCCACCCCGTAGATCGACTGCATGACGCCGTCGTGAATGTCGGCGGCGATGCGCTCACGCTCGCGCTGCATCTCGGAGTCCGCGAGCAGGATGCGGCGCTCCTCCTCGACGCGCAGGCGATCCGTGATGTCGCGCGCGATCCCCTCGATCGCCTGCGGTCTCCCCGCCGCGTCGCGCATCACGACGAGGCGGTGCTCCTGCCAGCTGATCGTGCCGTCGCGCGCGCCGAAGCGCACGGTGATCGGGCCGGGGAGGTGGTCGGGGTCTGCCAGCGCGGTGCGGGCGAAGTCGCGGTCGCCGGGATGCACGAGGGCGAACAACAGCTCCGCGTCCTCGTACAGGTCGTTCGGGGTGTAGCCCGTGAAGCGGATGGACGGGCTCACGTACTCCACGCGCAGCGGCGGCCCGAGCGCCACGCGGTAGATCAGGTCCTGCGCGTTCTCGGCGAGCAGCCGGTAGCGCTCTTCGCTCTCGCGCAACGCCTCCGCGGCGCGGCGGCGCTCGCTGACGTCGCGCAGGATCGCGGTGACGAGCATCCCGGCGCCGGAACGCAGGAGCGACAGGCTGATCTCGACCGGCAGCTCGGTGCCGTCCCGGCGTCGCGCGACGAGCTCGACGTTGCTGCCCATCGGCCGCGTGCGCGGCGCCGTGCGGTATGCGGCGCGGTGCCGGACGTGCGCGGCGCGGAGCCCCTCGGGGACGAGCATCTCCACCGGCCGCCCGAGCAGCTCGTTCGCCTCGTAGCCCAGCATCTGGAGCAGCTGCGCGTTGACGAAGCGGATCAGTCCCTCCGCGTCGACGACCACGATGCCGTCGGGCGCGGCACTGACGAGCTGCTCGAACGCGCGTGGGGAGAGCGGCCTGGGCACTCACACCTCCTGCCCGGGTGGGTCGTCCGGAGCCCTGTGCACAGGGTACGCAACGCCCCCTCTGAGCGCCGCTCGAGGCGCGCGGGGACGAAGGTCCCTGGCCGGTCGGGCGCATCGACACTGACCGCCACCCACCCGGGCGCGCACCCTGCACTGGGGCAGCGAGCACGCGCCCGATCCGCTGACGTGGGAGGGAGAGATGCCGTGGCCGACATGACGCTGCGTTCGCCGTTTCCGGACTTCAACACCCGACTGAACCGCCTGTTCGAGGAGGGTTGGCTGGGGCGGCCGCTCGGCGGCGCCGACTGGGACGCCGGGACGCTCGCGCTCGACATCTCCGAGACCGACCGAGAGGTGATCGTGCGCGCGTCGATGCCGGGCTTCCGCGAGGCCGACATCGAGGTGGCGCTGGAGGCGGGGGTCCTCTCGATCACCGCGCGGCGCGAGGAGGAGAGAGAGGAGAAGGGCGAGCGCTTCTACCGCCGTGAGCGCTACACCGGCGCGGTCAGCCGCCGTGTGGCGCTGCCCGGCCACGTGGGCGACGCCTCACAGGTGAAGGCGGAGCTCGAGAAGGGCGTGCTGACGGTACGCGTGCCGCACGCCGAGCAGGCGAAGCCCCGCAAGGTCCAGGTCAAGACGATCGAGTAGCCGGTGCCGGCGCAAGCGCGTCGGGCACACGCTTCGGGAGGGTGCAGGTGTATCAGAAGGCCATGTTGCCGGTCGACGGTTCGGAGCTCTCGGCGCACGCGCTGGAGCAGGTTCCCCGGGTGCTGGGGATGGAGGGTGAGGCGCTGGTCGTCGAGGTGATCGACAGCGTGGCGCGCATCCTCGCGCAGGCCACGCCCGCGGGCTTCGCGCTCGACGGCTCGGGGCTGACCGCGGAGATCGCGGAGCAGGTCGTGGAGGCGCAGCGCTCCGCGGCCGAGCAGCACCTCGCCGACGCGAAGCGTCGACTGCTCGAGGCCGGCCTCGGACACGTCGAGACCGAGATCCTCGAGGGGGTGCCCGGGCCCGCCATCGTCGAGCGCGTGGCCGCCTCCGGCTGCGACGTGGTCGTGATGGCGACCCACGGGCGCTCGGGGCTGACGCGCACGGTGCTCGGCTCCGTGGCCGACTACGTCGTACGCCACCTCGAGGGTGTCCCCGTCGTGCTCGTCCATCCGGCCCACGAGGCCGGGAGGGAGCGCCGCGAGGCGAAGGCCGTCACCGCGCGCGCCTAGCGTCGGATGCATCGCACCGCGCGAGCGCCTGCGGCGCCCCGCGACCCGAGGAGGGCCCTATGTACGCGAAGGTACTGCTCGCGCTCGACGGCTCGACGCTCGCCCGGAGCGCGATTCCGCACGCCGCGCATGTCGCCGCGCCGGGCGTGACCGTGGTCGTGCTGCACGTGGTCCCCACGGTCGATGCCGTCCGCCGCGACATCCAGGGTTCCGCATACGAGTTCACGATGGGCGGTGAGCGATCCGTCGACGAGCTCACCCGCAGCACGCACTTCGCCCAGCGCAACGAGGCGATCGCCAACCTCGAGTCGGCGAAGCGCCTGCTCGGGCAGGCTGGGGTATCGTCCGTGCAGACGATGGTGCGCGAGGGCTACCCCGGCAACGAGATCCTCGACGCGGCGGCGGAGCAGGGGTGCGACGTGATCGTGATGGCGACCCGCGGGCACTCCGGCCTCGGGCGCGAGGTGATCGGCTCGGTCGCCGAGTACGTGCTCCGGCACGCCGGCAACGCCGCGGTGCTGCTCGTGGGGCCGCGCACCGTGCCCGGCCTCGCGGTGGTCGCCGAGCCGAGCGGCGCGCGAGCGGGCACCAGCGGCCGGTGACGGCCGAGCCGGCGCCCCCGGGCGCGCCCGGTGCGCCGGCTGCCGAGCCGCGGCCCCTGGCGATCCTGCTGCGCGA